>JACCDG010745402.1_pt1 | contig 21317 bp, 36 predicted proteins | sample 7442471 | NCBI WGS metagenome assembly JACCDG01 (sample SAMN15323444, study PRJNA562643) | freshwater metagenome | isolation source: river surface water | place: USA:Blue River Watershed | collected 2017-08-17 | reverse complement strand
TACCCCCAATTTGTCTTCGTAAATCTTGTAATTCTTAACAACATCATTAGCCAGCAAAAACCAAGCGTTTGCATTCTCCTCTATAAAATGGGCCTTTAGAAAACCAAAGACTTCTCTAGAATCCATTATGGAGTAATCGTAGCATCAACAGCGCTACCGTTTTGAAAAATTATAGTAGCTACTTTTCCGCTCGCTGTGCTGAAAGTTAATGTCTGATTAACGCCGTTATTTGCATATCGCCAAATATCTTTCAGAAAATCATTCAATTCTTTTAGCTGGTCCGCTTTTGTCAGATCCGTTAACTGCATTGGAGGTCTAAGTATTTTATTATCAGCCACGCAGACCCTCGATATCTTCTTCCATATCAGCTATCGCGAATGGCGCGTTATCCGTATGGATGATTTCATATTGACGTGACCTGTACATCCCAAGCCTTTTAAGCTTAGCGTAGAAATTTGTAACGCCTTCATCCTTTAAAGAAACTTCATGATAATTTCCCCAAAAATTATTCCCATCATTTTTCCACCTAATACGAACTTTCCCGCCATCAATTTCTCCTGATTTCAATTTTAAAATCGCAGCATTAGACCTTTTTCTGATGCTGGTGCCGTGATCAATATGTCCGGTACGAGTCAGCATGCGAATAACATTATCAATATCCTGGTAATAATCTTTACCAAATTTATAGACTTTTCCGGTATAACGATCTCCAACCACATGGATTCCCCATTCCGGACAATACGCATAACAGTTTGGGTAAAAACGATCATAGGTCCCGTTATTCTGATTCCAATAACCCCACTGGTACCATGAGTCAGAAATAATATCGTAAGCAATTGTTATGTTTTCAGAAGGGAAAGTGACCACATAAAACATCTTTCCATCCGCTTGAATGTAATCCGCAAAAGCATCTTCCACTGTTCCAAAGCTTTGAATGACTTTATCAAAAGGAGTACTGATAACCTGAGGAACAGTTCCGTTCATTCTGTTAAATTTTTTATTTTGATCTAAATAATACAGCTGCCCCATAATAAAAATCGCTGTGTATTTAGCGCTGCATCCAGAATCAACGAAAGATTGTCCGTATCTCGCAAAAGGCGTTTCTCCGTCGTTATAGAAAATCTCAATCGATCGCTCGCCAATCAGATAAATCATTCCGTTGTTTACAAGCAGCGCTACACCGTTATCCGGGTTCCCTTCAGTAACCGCAAAATCTAACGCGTCCCAAGTTCTAAAATCCGCAACATTCGAATATCCAAAATCACCAGTGCCTGGAAAATTTGCCAAAACATAAGTGTCTAAAAATGCAATATGAGTCGAATCTTGAGGCGCATCAACGTCACTAATATAAGTTGTTTTAGCAGAAAGATAAGACTCGCCATCTACCCAGGCAACACCAGAAGATCCGCTTTGGACCCAATATGTTAAATAATCCGGGCCGCTTATAGGGACATTCTGAGTTGAAGCGACATGAGATCTGATGCAGGTATAATTTAAGCCGTCTTGGCCAATTACTTCACTATTAGTGACTGAATCCGTAAAAACCATTTTAATGCCATTCGTGATTAAAATATTATTTCCATAATCAACAAATGTCGGACGAATATTTTCTTGCAGTAAATCTCCGGTAATATCAACAAAAGTTCCCATTGAGTCAGTGACTTTAAATACTCTCCCGCCAGAAACAATTACTAAACACTTTCTTGATGTCCACCAATAAAGCCCATCTATTTTTTTTGAAGTCGCAACATTCACAAAAGTTTCAGAATCAATTCCTGGCCTTTTATTTTTATAACCAGCTTCATCAATATATCCGTCAATGAGCGCATCAGAAGATCCGTTTGAATTTAAAATGTCATCAATATTTTTATATGGCTTAGAATTTATAGGTACTTTTTGAAAAGCCATATTTACTCCGGCTTTACATAATTTGGATTCTCTAAAACTGTTCCGTCTTCAAACACTACTTCTTTTACATTCAAAGGTATCGCCCAACCTGTAGCAGCATCATATCCAATTTCTCCCTCTATGATTGAATCATCAAAAAGTTTTAATTTTTTCATATCTCAAATCCTCCCAAAGTAAATGCTGTTAGCGTAAAACTGCCTGAGTCTGTATCAGACTTAATTCGAACATAACCACTAAAAACGAATGGTAAAGGAAAAATCCCTCTAAAATAAGATGGATTTGTCCCCTGGCAATCAATAAAATAAGCTGTAGTTGAAGATAGGCTAATCGTGCTGTAAATACCATCAATACCACCCGCGCGATTTATATTTATATAAAGACTCATTTTTTTTATAAAGGATGGAAAAAATCCTGACTGAATTGGATAGTTAGCAAATGAAGTAGTAATAGCTGCTGTAATATTTGTTGCACCATACATCAACACTTCTCCGTTATCATAAGTAAACGGATCAAAGGCGCTCGCTGAATGAGTCATAAAAAATATGCAGCGATACATTTTTGATGGGTGCATATAAACACCTTCATCAATTTTTCTAGGCATAATGTCTGAAAAATAAAGCTTACCTGTTAAATAAGAAACATAAACATATTTAATACCTATCGCTGCAATATCAACCGTAGAATCAATTCTGTCTCCAACTGTTGCTGTATTTATCCGTGACTGTTTATATCTGTAAATTCTATCAGCGACTTGAATTGTTCCTGTAAAAATTAATCCTTTTGATGTACTTAAAGGATCTAATCCAATAGATAGCTGAATATCTGATCTTTTCATGCTTAAAAACTTATAACCAAAACATCCCCAATCAATAGGATATCCTACAGCTCCATTATCAGAAGTGTTATGACTAAATGACCAACCGATCAAACCTTTTACAGTAGTGGCAATTGTTGCTCCATCATCGTAATACCATTGCCCGCTTGATTTTAATAAAATATAACGACCTGAAGTTCCTGCCGATGGAAGAGTGTCTACTTCAACAGGATGAACCGTAGTCGCTGATAATGAACCATCAGTAGTAGAACAGAAAATCCAATTTGTACGAACAAGTGTCCAGGTGTCATTATCTCTAAAAGTAATTCTTACTCCATCGGCCTGCACTGCACGCCATAAAATTCTTAGAGTTCCAGATGCGCCAACAGTAACCATTTCGCAGTAGATATATTCTGATGCGCCAGCAGTATTAACTCCACGAAAAACAACTTTATCACCAACAGATAATCCTGAAATATTTGTACCGGCATTATCATAATTCATAACTACAACATGATTGGCTCTTTCCCCAAAAGTTTTTGCCTGTGTTTCTTGAGCGCTTGAACCAGTCCATCCAGCCTCATTAATTAAAAGCGTGTTATTTGACCCGAACCCAGCTGTTATATTTACAGTTTGATTAACAGATACAGTTTTTTCAACACCACTAGCCTTAAAAACAAATGGCGTTGTAGTTGCTAAAAGAGTCGTAACTAAACTGCCAGCACCACCAGCAGATAGCCACGCAGGAAATCCGTCAGTAGAAGCAACTTCAGCAAATGATTGGAAATTGTTTTGCTGAGCAATAACACTTAATTCAGCCCTTAAATCATCCGCGGTATTATCAACATAGGCTTTTGTTGATTGTTGAGTAGCAAGCGCATCCGCCCTATCACTAGCCATGGTGTCTTCATCTAAAATAACATTTACTCCAGTTGATCCGGTATCAGATTTATTAAAATAAATTTTACCAATCCCGTTTGGAGCTAAATCTAAATCTTGGTTTGTGTCTTTTGTAGAAAGTACCGCGTCAGAAGGACCATCTAATTTTATAATCCCAGATCCGGTAGGAACAATATTGATATCACCATTAACGCTAGAACTTGTAAGGTTATCGCCTTCCAAAAATAAGTTAGCGTTGGTGGCGGTAATTTCAATATTGTCCATATCCCAAAGGGTTACGTCGTTAGCGTCTTTTACGACAATATAATAAAGACCATCACCGTAAACTTCGGCCCGGCCATAAGCATCAAGAATAATCGGATTAGCTGCTACAGGAAGTGTTTTATCTCTGTTTGTATAAGTGTCTTTTGCTGTTAGCGTTCCTGCGGCATAAGTATAAACCTTACCTCCAGAAACACACTCTCCATCATCGTCCAAAATTCCAGACCATAACGCGTCAAATTGTTTTGCTTTAGCTGCCATTTTAGTAAGCCCCCTCTATAAAACTACCGCTCACATCTTCAACGTCATTCATTCTTGAGAGCCGTTTAAATTCATCAGCCCTGCCTTTAACCCAGTTTCTTTCGGCGATGCCGATACCATATTCATCAGCAAGATTCGCTGCCAAATTATAACTTAAAAGATCATATAATTTCCCATGAAGGTTCGGATTATCTGAAGCATCATCAAGCTCTGGAATTACTTTATCTGCGTAATAATGAATTATCGTTGTTGTATCTTGAGGTTGCGGCCAAAGATATGCGCGCTGTTGAATACCTCTATCAAGCCAAACATAACTTGGATAACTCGATGTTTCTGATTTATTAAATTCAGTTAAATATTTTTCGTAATCAACCATTTCAATATCATGATCAATACCGTCAACTCTTCCAAAAAACTTTGAAACTTTTAGAACATCTTGATCAAGCAAAAAATCTCCGATAGCTGTATATGCTGTTAGTGCTGCCCAGGCAGATCCACCGGTCCCTGTGAGTGCCCAATACATTTTCCATTGAGATCCAACGCCAGGCTCACTGCCAGCCGCACCGGCAGCAGAAGCTGTGTGAGATCTAATGCAGGTATAAGTGTTGCCACCATTCGTGATAACCGAAGAAGCTGTTAATGATTTCGTAATCCATTCGCGGGTCCAAAGCTTTACGCTTTCAACCGAAAGAGAAAGTATCAGCGCATTTAGCGCGACTGATCCTTCACTAAATTGTTCGGCGCTAGGTGTGTCGCCCTGATCGATAGCGCCAATAATTCTTAGCGCTCTTTTGATTATGTCGTTTCGTGTTTGTAACCAAGGCATTTGGAAATATTATATCTTATTTGATACCGGCATGAGAAATTTCTCATGCCGGTTAGCAAAACTTAATAGGTTAATTGAACCCCATAATTTCCGCTAGGAATCGTTACTATATTCGTAACTGTGTAATTTACACTTGTCGCAGTAAGCTTAGTCGTTCCGAAAGTATATGAACCGCCAGCTGATGTTCCGACTTTTAGTAAAGCCACAGGCGCATATCCTGAAATACCATCAGGATAAGTATTTGAAACAGACATATTTACTCTAAATGCCCCAGCAGCATTAATGTGTAATAAATAATTCTTAGTGATAGAAGCGCCCTGCACAGGAAGCGAAGATGCTCCAGTAATGCCGCTTAAATCAATGTTAGATGAAGGGCTTAAAGAATAAACCAGACCATCAACAACATAATTAGTTGTCGTTGCTGATAATACGTTTTCTGTAGCAGTTACTCCAATAGCGATCCCAAAATTCCCTAAACTATGATTCCTCAAAGCATGGTTTGATGCTCGAATAAATTTAAAGACATCCCCTTGATAAAAGCCGTTTGCCGTAATCGTTCCGGCATTGGCCTGAGGGACGCTTAAAATTATTGCAAATAAAAATAATACAAAAATTTTCTTAAGCATTTGTCTCTCCTTTCAAATGATCCTGGCCGGCCCGCTACGCAGTACAGCCAGGATTCAAATTAAATCTTAGGCGTTAGCCACTGATTCCATAATGAAGTATGCAGCTTCAATATCAATTACAGCAGCGTCAGCAGCATGATTCATCGTTAGATCAATCGTGTCATCAGCGGCGTAAAATTTACCTTCTGCATAAGAATCGGTACCAGCCACAGAACTTGCAACAGTTCCGGCAGTTGCGTTTCCGTCTACGTCATTATCATAACCAGCAGCAGCAGCTCCATCACCAACGTCAAAAGTAAGGGTTCCGCCTTCAGCAGTTTGTACGCGAGTAATTACTCGAAATACATAAGCGCCTTTAGGAACCTTTAACGCAGCCACAACATCGTTTGCTGCAACGTTTGTAGTCGCAAAACTCAAACGATTTTGAACAGTAATGATGTCATTACCCAATTTTTTTGGAGTGGGTTTTCCAGTAATAAAAGTTGATACGTCAGACATATTATTCTCCTTTTCTTTCTGTCAATTATGATTCAGCAATACCAGTACGAGCTGTGTAAACGCCAATAACGCCATAATCTTTAGAATTGAATTTAGGTTTACCAGCAGCAGCAATCATGCCCCATGCGTAACCTTGTTCGTTGTCATAATCGAACATTTTAGAAACAAGCTCAGGTCTTTCACCAAAGCCCCAGCATAAAGCTTGAGCGCCCATGAATAAACCGGTTGCGCCATTAACGTTAGCGCCAGCACCCCAGTTGGTATAACGAGTAATGTTTTCATGTTCATGAATAACAACGTTATCCCAAATAGCAGTCGAGTTATTGAAAAGAGGGTTTTTAGGACCACGGATTTCAGCTTCACGCATTGCTTGCTGGAATTCACTATTTCGTTTTAAATCGAACATTTGATCCGGGTGAACCAAAAGAACGAAATATTTTCCACCGTCTACACGGATAGGGCGAAGTGGAGTTAAAGCTCCAGAACGACCGCCGCCAGTTACTGCCCATGCTTTGATTTTAGAAATCAACTCAGGAGTTAATTTCATTGTGTCGTCAATGGTTGCAGTAGAAGTAGCTGTGCCACCGTAGAAAATTTTTGTCGGACTTGCCAAAGCAGCTTCGAACAATAACGAATCAATTTTTTCTGCGCCCCAATCAAGTAGCGCAGCGCGAGCTTCATCAGAAACAGAGAACATTGCACGTTTGCGAGTCATCGCACCGTCATCACGAACAGCGTGACGATATTGCTCAAGGGTCATTGAAAAATCATAAGTGGTTAATGATTCTTCATTGCCTTCCAAAGCAGAACCAGAAGTTACGCCGGTTCCTAGTAAACGCATACGGATACCAAAAGTCAGTTTATCGCCCTTTCCTTTTTCAAGGTCAGTTTTTGTATAAACCATTGACTCCATGTTATCGCCCATGAATTTATTGAAATAAGATTCTTTAATTGTGTCGCGGAACAATTTTTCCGACCAAGCTTTTTTTGTTAAAGCATTGGATGTTGAAAAGTTAGTTTTACCCATTATTAATTCCCTTCTTTAATAAGCTTTTCAAGATCCTTGTCTGACAGTTCAGTTAAGTCCTTAGTGTCATCATCTTCACGTCTAGATTTTTTAGATGTAGACGGTTTTAGATTCTTGTTCTTTCCAAGCTTATCAATACGATCTAGTAAATCTTTAGGCTTGCCCTTAAGTTTTTTTACCTCAGCTTTGAGACGTCTAATCTCAACCTTGTGAGCTAAATCAACCAAAATTTCACGACGATAAGTATAAGGGTCTGATCTGAACGCAGAAACAACATCGGCAGGAAGCTTTAAGTCTTCTTTTAAAATTTTCACCATGTCATCCATTTTTGACATGAACGTTGGATCAACATTTAAAATAAACCCTTCGGTATCTACTCGATACTCCTGGGCTTCTAATTCCTGAAGCTTTTGCTTTTTTTCTTTCTGCTTTTCAAGTTCCTCATAACCCTTTTTAGGATCATCATAAAATTTATCTTTAAAATCAGGATCGTCAGCCTCATTCTTTTCCTGACTTAATTTTTGTTTGTCTTCCTTTAACTTTGCCTGTAAGCGATGAAGCTCTGCTTTACGATCAGAAATATATTTTTCTTTATCGTCGATCTGCTTATCTTTTTTCTTAAGCTTCTCTAGCAACTCTTCTTTACTTAATTTTGAATATTCATCAGGTTCATCAGACTCATCTTCCGGATCTTCATCCTCATCAGATTCGCCATCTTCCTCTGACTCATCAAGCTCTTCGTCTTCCGATTCTTCATCTTCGACTTCGTCCTCGCTACCTTCTCCCAACTCTTCTTTTTCCTCAGTATCCTCAGTGATTTTTTTTGCTAAATCCTCATCAGATAAATCAGAAACCTCCGCATCAGAAATAGTATTAGCGTTCAAAATTTTACTTACAAACATGTTGTTCTCCTTTTAAAGCGGGTCCACTATTAGTGGGGTGTGCGCTTTCCGGTGGGGTGCGTTAACGCAGTGTGCCCGGTCCGGCAGATTCTGGTGAATTATACGCTATATATGGTGTAGTAAATCAATAGCGAACGCTATTAGTAGAGTATGCCTTTGTAGTTCGACGTGAACGTTTCCAGCGCTGGCTCGTTCCCAAAAGCAAAGTGGAAGTGCTGGACCGCGCCGCGGCCAGGGACATAATCCCTACACATCTCAAACTCTGTTAAGCCTTTGAAAACACTTTCCTGTCGCTCACAATAATAATAAAGATCAGAACATAATTTGAAGCAATTAATATCCTTAAAATAAAGATCGACCGCCAAGCCTTTGGTATGCCAGGAACCAGTCCCGTTTCGTTTTCCGCTGCTTAACACTAATGAAGTGTTTTTGTTCTTAGCGTAATTCTCAAGCCAATCGATAAGGTTAACCAGCTTTTTGTCTAACCCCGCAATTAGTTCTGGATTTTCGATCATCTGCTTGAAATTACAATGCCAGTAAGAAATCCAATCCCAAAAGCGGTCACATCAGAAGCTTTAAAAATAAAAAAAACTTTATCCTCAGTATTTTCTAACTTCTCTTTATTTAATAATTCTTTTAATTTTTGATTATCATTATCACAAGCAGACAGCTGGTCTACGCATTGTTCAAATTGTTTATTTATATTTTCGGCGGCTAAGGATGGACCACTTAATAAGTGTGTCGCCAGGACGCTTAATACCAAAAAGAAAATTAAATATTTTTTTAAACACACAATTACTCTCCTTCTTTTTTAGAGAACTTCGTGTCCAAATATTTTCTGCCGCCAGCAAGCGCTGCCGCAACAGCAATCGCTGTCAAAAAAACACCAGCCGCAACTTTAATGGTGCTATAAGAAATAATCTCTAATATAAAAGCCATAATCGTTATTAGGAATGCTAAAAGTAATGTGCCAGTAACTGTAATATTAAATTTCATTATTGACCCCTTTTTAAAAAACTCCACGCAATATCGTTTAATTTTTTCACCGCAATCAATCCCAACCCCAACCAAACAGCAACGTTATCATGCGTAACAAATACACCCATAAAGACAGCAAATACACCCATCGTATTTGTCACATTAAATGTGTATTCAAAATTAATCTTTATCACCGCCAGCCCTCTCTAAAAAAGATTCTACTTTCTTTTGATAAACAAATAAAACTAAACCAGCGCTATGACCAGCCATCGCGCAAATAAATGAAACATAGCCCGGGTGTAAATTCATCGGCTGGATTAACCATGCTGTTAAAGCGCCAACAAAACCAGAAACAAATAGTGATGAAATAATTGTTCTAAATGAAATTTTTTCGTTACTCATTAGAAGCTTTGCAATACCACCAGCGATCGCCAAAAATATCGCCGGAAATACGTCAACGATTTGGTGAAATACTTTTTCCACACAGCACCTAGTTTAATGATCGGCCTTCGGTAATTGTTGCGTTTAGCGTCCCAGAGCTGGTAATCCCGTAAATCGCGCCGTACCACATGTTGTCGCCAGCGAGTTTAAACGTTCCTCTGCTTGGTACCATAACTCCAATACCTGCGTTCTTGGTTGTGCCTAGCGATATATAAAAAACCGTTGTGCTGTCATTGTCTATTTGAATGTAATTTCTTTTTGCGTTTGCTGTGATTAGCGTGACTGTGCTGGGCGAAACCGTTGCCGATGTTTGGTAGATCGTGGACATTTGCTGTGTCCAATCTTTTGCGTTTACCGAAACCCCGATAAGTAAAATCCCTAAAACTAAGAATATATTTTTCATTTTCTCTCCCCTTAAAAATATTATATATTATTTCAGCTACTGATTTCCACCACGAGCCATTGCAGTTTTCTGAAGTTCAGTCTGCATTTTTTGCTGTTCTAGATCCATCGCTTGCTGCTTCTGCTCTTCCATTTTTGCGATGATTCGATCCTTCTCCGGCAAGTCACTCATCTCGATTAACATTTCAGGCGGGATCGGAACGCCTTGCTTAGCCATATCGCTCCACACCAGGAAGTTCGCAATACGTTTCGACGGACTGTGTGCGCTCTCGCTAACCACAACGTCATACTTACTTGCGTCTAAATCGTTCAAGATTTCTTCGATTTTTTCTTCTGTGTAAATTTCAACAGGTTGCTGCCCAACTTTTTTTCCGCCTTTATTTTTTTGGTCATTAATCAAGTTCATGACTCGTTCAGGTGTGTAAACTTTTTGGATTAGTCTGAAAAGCCTTCGGCCAAGCATCCTGCGCGCTAAGCTCAAGTTATCAAATAGGAATTCGTTTCCAATCAAACCCTGTCTGCGCTTTTCGGCGATCGCAACACCAGACTGACTCTGAGGTCCGACACCCATCATTTCCTGGTTCACGTTCATGATTTCGCGAATCTTCATCGAAGACATTTCTTCTAACTGTGCTAACTCCGCAGGGAATTTTGTTCCTTCGACTTGCTGCGGACGATCGTTAAAGCTTCTAATTTTTTGCGTGAAGCCAGGCTTAGCCGAATTGCGTTTGAATTTTTGTTCCTCATTTACATCAGGAAAAGTTTCGCCCGTGTAGAACCAACCGTAAGCGGCCATCTTATTTACGATATCAACCATCGAGGAATGTCGTTTGTTTATATTTCTTTGAGCGTCTTTTACTGGCTCAACTTTACCCCACCACTTGTCTCCTTTTTTCTTTCCGTAAACAGGCATCGTGTCAAACGTGTCATCGTCGCTGTAATCTTCTTCAAGCAGGATATCTTTAGCGACTTTGAAAATCTCCATTTCACAAGCAACTTTGTAAATTACATCAAAGCCAGGGATCGTTTTTATTTTCTTCACATCTTTCGTGTCGATGAACTGACCATCAAATATGTAATCATCTACTGCGTTAATAGCGACTGGCACGCGGCGGAATCTTTTTTTCTGGAGCTCAATTACCAGGTATTCCTTTTTCACTTCATCTACATATTCATTTTTCGGAGTCATCGATCCGTCCGCCTCAGCGTCAGGGTTGTCGTAATTTTTACCTGGAATCTGAAGCTCTGCCGTGTCTTTTTCTACGAAATCTTTCATCTTATCCGGCGTAAATTCTTCCTCATGGTCCGGGTATAACTCTCGTAATTTTTGCAGCGAATACCAGAAAGCTTTTACCTGATACTCACAATCTTCCATATCTTTTCTGCGGTGCGGTCCGTAATAAACGCCGTCCCACGGAAAACTCTCAGCCCTAATTTCGCCGCGAACCGTTCGCGTAAAATCAATATAAGCCGTCAAGATTCCACGACCCCCGATGACCTGATCCTCGAAAGCTTCAGATTCTTCGTGGTCGAAATTGTTTTGTTCCAATATATTTTTAGCGACGAACGACATCATGTCGGCAGCAACTGCATCGCCACCTTCGACCGGCAGGTATGTGATATCGTATCTGTTTTGGCGTTGATAACCGGTCAACACGTCAATCTTCGGCTCGATTTCGTTTATCGTCAGACATGCTCTGTCTTTGGCCTCAAGCTCGCGGCGATCTGCATCGTCCCACTGCTTGCCTTCGTAAAACTCAAATGCTTCTGTCGAATTTTTTCTGGATGTTTTTTCGAGATCCTTCGCAGCTTTGTACAAAGCTTTTGTCATTTCAACTACGTTGTCTTCAAACTTTTTTTCGTTGTCGAATTTAGTGCGGGGCAGAGAATCGCTTTCTGATTGCAATAATATTTTATGCGTATGACCTTTTGCTTTTTCAAGCTCAAACCTGCCAGGCTGTCCTTCGTTCAAAACTTCCTGAGTGTCTGGATCAGTGATCGGTTCGACAGGCGGTACATATTTTACTTCGTGAGTGTGGCCGTCATCAGCGATACTTGTGAATGCTGTGTTGTCGTCGCGCAAATAAACATAATGGTAATGTTCATCGTTAATACTTGTGCGCTTTAATTCCGACATGCCCGAATTTTAGCAGAAAGCCTACGCACGCATCCAACTATTTGCGCGCTTCTCCATCATCCGCTCGAAATCGTCTTCGCCGTAATCTTTTGCCCACCTATCCTTTATCGCTTTTTTCTTATCCAAAACTTCCTCAAAATAAAACGTCAACGCCAAAGCGTCTGCTTTGTTAGGGCTGGGCACATTTCTTCTACGCAGATCTTTTTTGCTTTCTACTTTTATCTTCCCATTGCTGTCAGTCTCATATTTCACAACGCTAAGTTCGCTTATGAGTTCGTCATCATTTGGGATACTGATCTCGCCTCGCTCGAATGATTCACGCATCCGCCACCAAAGTTCATCGCGCAATCTGCTGAATCGGTCCGGGTGGAACGCGCTGTTGCTGACGTTGACCCCGGTGATCCAGCTAAACCCGATTTCACGAAGCCGGTCGTAAACGCCGCGCCCGATCCCCACAATATCAATCATGACTTCACAGCTGCTCCGGTCGAAATCCTTCAGATGCTCAGCCGTCCATCCAGTCATAACCATCGTGTCTTCGTTTCTATTTTCGGCCATGTCTCTAACTTTATAGCCGGTCCTATTTAAAAAAATACTCTTGTCTCCACCGCCGCCAACATCGATACCGATCTTGTCTTTATAACCTTTTGTGTCGACCTCCCGGTCAATCGCGTCTTGAATCCAATCCCACTTTATGAGCCCGTCGTCGTCTGACTTAGGGGGTAATCCCAGGACCGATATTCGGTACGCGTTACTGTCCCGGCCGTATTTTTTCCTCATGTACTCGATTTGGTCCTGGCTGACGATCTCACTTTCCTCAGCGTTCCACTGAAGCGTGATCCATTCTTTTCGGTCCTGCTGCTGAGTTCGAAGCGCAAAGCCCACGCTGCGCGTCGGGTTGAAAATCACAAGCGCAAAGTTACACGCCCCGGTCAAAGTTCCTTCGATCGGCTTGAAAACAGGATCTGGAACTGCCGACGCTTCGTCTACCACGAACATCTGATAGTCTTCGTGGAAACCTGACAATGTTTCAGCCTGCTCTTCAGCACTCGCTTTAGTGTTACAGGTTCTGGCAACCGCGTACCATTCCCCGCCAGGCTTTTTGCTTTTTACTTGGTTCATGTAAACGCTTTCCGAATTCCAGGTGATCACATCATTCACAAAACTATTACCAGCTTTGTTACTGTGCCTTATCCATTTTGAAATCTCAGCCCAAAGGATATCCTTTAATTGGTGAGCCGTAGGCGCCGTGCACGGAATTTTTGGGTACGGAAAACAACATAAAAACCACAGAACCGCCCACGCCGCAAATGTGTCTTTGCCCACACCGCGACCTGCCATAATGCTAATGCCGCGCTTGCGGGCATATTCCAGTTCTTTTCCGCTGCAAGATTCGCGATTCTCTGAGGCTTTGATTTTAGAGTTCACTAAGAACGTTAATTCGGCTAATGCTTTTTGCTGCTGTTTGGTTATTTTTTCAACCATCAAAGCTTCGCGTACGAATTTTTCGGCGTCACGGGACCAATCTGAAATTAGGTCCTGGAAAGACTTTTTTTCGGGCATTGAAAATTTTAACATATGTCATGTGTGACTTAACGCCACTTTTATTTTTGCTCCGGCAAACAAGCGTGGCCGGGTAGTGTATTGGGGGTGGTGAAAAAAGATGGCGGGGGAGTCATCCCCCCTAGGTGTTTTTAAAATAAGTTGGCATAAATACTTCATTTCTTCGAGTTTTTTACATAATGTATATTATGCGACATCAAAATGCGGTGCCGTGGACACTCAAAAAACTTTAAGAGGCCTCTTTATTAGTGGGCAGACTCAACAAATCGGCACAGCCGTTCTTTTACCTTACATTCTATAATTAGATGGAAAAGGCAATGTTTCAAAATATGTAATATTTGTAACGTAGGAGTAACATCGAAAGTCGTGAAAAAATAGAAGGGAATTAGAGAAATGTTACATATATTATTATTGTTACTTAAATTATTATTATATATATACAGACTTTATACCGTTTTGTTTATCATATATATTGGTAAATCTATACAAATTCGCCTGATATTGATTTTTCCTGAAACATGGATAATTTTTGTAACAGGTCAATTTTTCCTTGTCATGACAACAAATTTTGAATGTAACATTTTTTGATGATCCCGTAAAAAATGTAACAAAACTAATTTCTATGAGGATTTCTTCTAAAACAAAAACCAGCTTTAATAAGCTTATCTAAATTATCTTTACCTATTATATTTGAAATTTCTAAGTTAATAATTTTCAGACGTTCTTTAGATCGATTTTCCTGTGATTTTAAGCATAGCGCCTTATTTCTTTCTGGGTTTTTAATTCTCCAAGCATAAACCCTTTTTTTTGTGCGCGCCCTAGTGCAAGCAACGCATCTTTTTTGATTAAGTGAATTTAAACCACAATCTGAGCAAGTTCTCATATCAGTAACCAATAGTAACACAAACAATCATTGAATAAAAAACGCTTGACATGGGTATTAAAACCTATATAATTCTTAACAACAAAGACGAAAGAGAGGTGAATTCATATGATTAAGTCAATAAGTTTAGAAGATATCAGCTTCACAAGAGATAAAGAGGCCGATAACACAGCATGGGAAAAGTTAGGGGTTATCGCCAACGCAAAGCGCGCTAACAACAACCATGCGGTAAAGATGGTTAACCCAGTTTATTTGAAGCACAACGTTTTACAGTTCGCATATTAAGGAAGGATTAAAAAAATGTATTACACAAACGACAATTTAAACCAATTTGACAACCAGAGCATGGGCGAAATGCTGGCAGGATTGGAGTTTCTATCATGGAACTGAGTAAAACCCAGCTTCTAGCATCATTTCTTAAATATAGAAGGTTCTGCGAGACAGTCACAATCGCACCAACGAAAGAAGGGTATCTAACATGGTTAAACAATTCACTAACTACATCGACCAGCAAGCGTTCGAGTGCCTGCTAGAAAATGACGGTATAGCGTTTAGAGAGTTAGAAAATTACAAAGTGGAGGTTTTAAAATGAAAAATAATAAAAGAGAAATAGCTATAAGAATTGGGCAATTATTGCCTAACATGACTTCACGAGATATTAGCGACCTGATGACAAAGCTAAAATCATTAGCAAAAGCACATCATCGTCAATGTGAAAATCTTTGCAACTTAGAGGGATATGTAGGAAGAAAATATTATGGTTTTTGCCATCGTGATGGTCAAAGGGATGTTGATTATTATTTGGATGATACCAAAGAGAAAACTGTATTTGATGTTGAGCTGGAGCGGATCGAGCGGGCTTTGAGCAAAGTAACCGCCAGCAAAAGTATGAAAATATACGATCTTGAGTTTCAACACGACCCAATAGGAGCGACTGTAAAAATAAATATCGGCGGTCTTGTTTTTTGTCCTACTTTTGATTTTTAAGAGGTTTTACAATGAAAAAATTAACATGGAATGAACTGGATGAAGCTTGTAAGTCTTTACCTGAGATTTTCAGATATGAGCAATCCTATATCGAACAATGCCTAACTAATAAAGTTAAGCCTACAAAGCAAGGATTGAAAGACTTTCACAAGGTCGAAGCTAAAAAGTTTCTACTGTCTATTTTAAAACCAAGTAGCGTTGTTTATACGGTTTTGCGCCACGTTTCAACTAGTGGAATGTCTAGAAACATTTCCGTTTTATTCTCAAATGATGATGGAATACATAACCTAGATTTTTATGTGGCCAGATTATTAGACGCTCAGAGAGCTAAAGACGGGTCGATTAAGGTTAACGGTTGCGGGATGGATATGGGCTTTCATTTAGTCTATTCATTATCACGCGCATTATTTAATAGTGGTTATAAATGCACCGGAAAATCTTGCCGGTCTAATGACCATTCAAACGCACCGCACCCAAAGAGGAAACGCGGAAGCATGACACATGCAGACGGCGGTTACTGTTTAAATCATCGCTGGTTATAAAGGGGGCTATCATGGATAAATATTTTTACTTAGAAGTTATCGACTATAAAGATGTAAACGTTTGGTATTCAAGCGCAGAAATTGACGGGGCAGAATGTTGCCAAAGTTTAGATGACTTATTAACGTCAATGATTGACTACGAGATACATCACGAAACAATCAAAGAAAAAATGGCTTTAATGATTGAAGCGATTTTATTAGACGCCTCGATTCAGGCGGTGAACTCATGAACAAGCACACATGCAGCGACTTAATAGCGTCTAGCGCGACATTTCAGGATATGCAAAAAATAGTAAATGATTTTTTTTGCACAGATTGCAATTTTGCGATTACTGATAAAGGATTTTTACCCTTAAATAGCAAGGGAGTAATTAAAGGCTTTATGGTAGTTAAAAAAGGTAGTCGCTTTAGACTCGAAAGAATGGAGGTAAAACAATGAGAAAAATACTAGAAACAACAATTAAAAGAGACGGATCAAAAGACATCACGACCATATCGCTAGGACATTTTGCGGTTAAAAACAAAAAAGGAAAGACTTACAATTTCTTTTTTAATAAAGACGTTGACGCTTTGGCACTAACAGAAAAAAGCACTGGGCGCGCTATGTGTTTTGGAATCACTAAAGAAAAATGCCTTAAGTCTTTTATTGCGATTTTGTTTAGAGAAGGTACTGACACAGTTTGCGACCTTATCGATAAGAATAAACTTGAGGAGTAACCAATCATGACCCAAAAAATTTTAAAGCAAGTAGTTAACGATCATCAGTGGGTTAAGAGAGAATTCTATCTATATGATAGTAATATTTTTTTAGGGCATCTTTTCACAGTGGCTAATTTAGTTAAATTTAATTAATCATGAAAGAAATATTGCATAAAGAGTTTTCTTTTGAGGTTTTAATAAAACCAGCGGATGAAAAATTTCGCGGGTTCTTTAAGTCTAAAGCGTTTCGTGATGCGATGGTGAATTTAAACAGGAGTTGTGTAGATTTCGTATTAAAAGAAAAGAAGGAGCAGAGAAAATGAAAAATTTATTACTTTTAGGATTGTGTTTATTATTTGCCGGATGTTCTGGCGGTGGGTCTTCAGTATCTGGTTTGAGTTCAGCAGTAAGCGGAACTATTAACGACACAGTGACAGCAGGGCAGACACGACCTATCAAGCTTTTTATTGATAACGACACAGACAAAACGAATGGATCAGTTCATAACCAATCAGTAAACGGTGATACGGGTTTAAGTTTCTCTTTTAGTGGCGTAGCAAACGGATCGTATTTTTTCTATGCGTGGAAAGATTTAAATAGTGACGGCGTATTTAATTCCGGCGATTCATTTACTAGCAACGTTTCATTCACTTACAGCGGAAGCGTTATCGCTTTAGGCACTGTTAATTTAGATACTATTAAACCCTGATAGTCTCAGAAGATCATTACTACCTGCAGGCTTAACGCCTGTAGGTAGTCTTGACTCCTAATGTTAATAATGCTATAAATTTTCACATGTACACCGGCATTTTCAGAGTGGGGCGAAAAAAACGAATGACATTAGAATCAAACCTTAAAACAATCGAACAAGCCACCGCAGAATTTGAGGCACACGCCAAAGCCAATAATATAACTTTTATTCGCGCTTATTTAACCCCAAAACAAGAAGAGAAGCGAGAACGTTTAGACCCTTCGATTAAATCCCAGTTGGTTGTTTTAAAAAAAATTTCAAACTATGAAGACGTGCCCGAGAGTTATCATAGCTGTCTGCTATGGCTAGAGGAGCAAGGCGTAGTCATTAGGAATCGTTCAAAGTGTTTCCCGTCCGGATTTAAGACCCAAAACCAAGCAATTATCAGAAAGTAGGAAAATAAAATGGCTAAAAAAACAATCCCTAACAGCAGAATTTTTTCAATTGTGCTGGACGTTGAAGACAAAGAAAAAGTCGAAGCGATCGCACAATCAAACATGCTATCAACATCAGCGCAAATGCGGTTAATCGTTCGTGATTATTTGGAGCGAAACTCAAAAAGATTATTGAAGCACTAGGCATCGGAAGGTAAGCAAATAAATTCGTTCGTGGGGCGGACAAATGAAGAAATATAATTTTATCACGGCTCCTTTAGCGCATCAGCTAGAGGTTCTTAGAAAAATCTGGAACAAGGACTATCACGTCTTGGCTCATGACGTTGGGACTGGCAAAACCAAAGTCATGTGCGACATGATCGCATGGCACACAGCAGAAAAAGGATTGCCTGTTCTAATCCTTTGTCCGCTGTCTGTCGTTTACAACTGGAAAAACGAGCTTGAGAAACATGCCCGAATCGGAGAGACATCCAGCGTAATCGTCGGTACTCCCAAAAAGAAACAAGAGCTCCTGGATCAAGTGATAAGCGGCCGCAAACGGATCGCCATCACTAACTACGACGCGATCAGAAGTATGCCGGACCTCATGAAAATGAAATGGTCTATTGTCGTTTTTGACGAACTGCATCTCCTGAAATCTCCAAAGAGTGACCGTTCAAAGTTCTGTGTGCAGATCAGTAAGAATTCGTTTAAGCGTTTCGGCCTGACCGGCACCATGATACTTAACTCACTGCTCGATGTTTACAATCAGATGCTTGTTATCGATCAAGGCTTATCGTTTGGTGATAATTTTTTTGAATTTAGGGCTAGATATTTCGAAGACAAAAACAAACATTGGGCCGGTAAGCCAAACTATTTCCCGAAATGGGAGCTAAAGAAAAATTCTGAAGAGAAGATGAAAGAAAAAATGAAAGAACTCGTAGATGTCCGCCGTAAGGAAGACTGCCTGGATCTGCCGGACGTTGTGTTTGAGACTCGTGTTTGTGAATTAGGCACTGAGCAGCGGAAGCGTTATGAGGATATCAAGAAAGAGCTCATCACTATTATTAGCGAACAAGGAGTATCAGTAGCGCGAACAGCGCTAACGAGAGATTTACGGCTAAATCAGGTGACATCCGGCCATTTAACCTTAGATGACGGGAAAGTGTACAGCTTCGAACCTAGCGTGAAATTAGAGCTCCTGAGGGACGAAATCGAGTCACTGATCGAACAAGGCAAGAAAATCATCGTCTGGGCTGTTTTCAGGCACGATATCGAAATGATCGGTAAAATGCTTCAGCATCACAAAGTCGATCATGTGGTTGTTTACGGAGATACGGGCCGTGAGGAAAGACAGACCGCGATTGACCGGTTCCAAAATTCTGCTGAATGCAAAGTGTTCCTGGGAAACCCCGCTTCGGCCGGTACCGGCATTACGCTAACAGCATCAGACGTCGCGATTTTCTATTCATATAACTATAACCTTGGAAACTATCTGCAAGCTTTGGGCCGAAACCACCGAAAAGGCTCAGAGATCCACAAAAGCATAACTTACATACACCTGGTCGCAAGAGACACGATTGACGAAGTGATCGTCAGTTCTCTTGAGCGCAAAGAAGACCTGGCGGAACGAGTTATCAATTCTATGAAGGAGGAGAAAAATGTTATTTAAGGTTTATTTTTTATTTATGTGTTGTCTTTACATGATGAATCTTGGTTTTGTAATCGCAAAGCATGGTGAGCCTCGAGATCCGTACGATGGGAATTTGGCTTTATTTTCCACGGCATTAATTCTGCCAATGCTTTACGCGGCCTACCAATTTATTTTTAACTAAAAGGAGTAAACGTGAAAAAATATAAATTTGATTTAGAAAACGAAAAAGATTTAGATGTTTATTTATCTTTAATTAGAAACGACACGGTCACGAAGGTAGTCCGCAGACTGTCTGAGGATATTTTTAGAGCAAACTCTTTAGGAGAAGCAAAAACAATTTTTGCAGCAGCGATAGCAGGCTTAAATTCATCAACTGCTAATCACTTGCAATCTGTGGCAAAGCAGATCGGCAAGCCTAAAGCCAAAATCGTCGGAATGGATGTTTTAAATAAAACTATCGAATACAAGGAGAAATAAATGAAATTCAAACAAGGTGATATTTTAAGATTAAAAGAAGGCATTCAGAATGACGTTTTGAGAAGTTATGAAACGTATTCTGATTTACCTGAAGGCTATTTTATGTTTACTCGCGAATATGAAGTTAAGGGTCTTGAAAAACAGGAATCGAATGTTGTTAATTATTTGATTGAAGAAGTACTTGATGCCGGAACCCCTAGGATTCGGGGATGGATTAAAGCGTCAATCGCTGAAGAAATTTTTGAGTTTTCGACATCAGCAGCTTCAAAGCCTGATGAATTTAAAAAAGACGATGTGCTAGTCATAAAAAAAGGAATGCACAAGTCTTTTTTAGACGAAGCTCGTGTTAGGAATTGGCTCCCTGAAGATTTTTTTAACTTTGACTTGAAATATGTTGTAACTTTTTCTATAGCGCCAATCGTTGCAGGCGTTGATAGCGTTGGATATTTTATTAGTAAAAAAGATATAGAGAAAATTTTTGAAAAAGATAGTCCTGTTGAATGTGTTAATCCAAAAATTGCATTCCTCCAAGAAACTGACAAGAACTATAAAAAATCTATGGAGATGATGAACGACCCCGTAAATTCTCCCTCTCATTACACCCAAGGCATCGAGTGCATTGATTACATTGAGTCACACAAGATGAATTTCTCGCAAGGCAACGCGATTAAGTACATCACACGCTACCAGCATAAGAATGGTTTAGAGGACCTCAAGAAAGCGCGTTGGTATGTAGATCGGATGATTAAAGAATTGGAGGAAAAAAATGTTTAAAGTGGGAGATGTTGTTAAGTTAAAAATAAAAACTGACATCGATATCAGTGGTTATAGCGAATATGATATTAAAAAGTTTTTAGAAGGATACGATTGTTATTTTACAAGCCCTTTAGAAAAACCTGCAAAAAAATATTGTTACATTAAGGAAGATAGAGGGCATGCTTATCCTGTTATCGACGTTGATTCAAAAGGACGTATTGGATTATATCAACGACAGTATCTAAACGAGGTATATTTTGAGCCGTACTGCTTAGAGCTCGTATTAAAAAAATCTCAAGTAAACGAAACTAAATCAGCGCAAGAGCTGACCAAGCTAGAGTATGCGGCGCTAGCGCTCTGTTCTGCCGGTTGGGATTTAAGCGATGAGTATGTGGCTAATGCTGTAAAAACAGCAAAAAAACTATTGGAGGCATGTAATGAATAAATTTTTTGAAGGTTTTTTTTCTGTGTTTAATTCCTATACCACTGGCGAATTATTTGGGATTTTAGTTGTTGGATTTATTTTAGGAGTCATTGTTTTGTTTTTTGTTGGATTAATGGTTTTGGTCTCAGAAAAAAAATGGAGCGTAAAATGAGCGGTTTACTAGAAGGCTATAAAGAAACCTGTGACAACATTGCTGGTGGCATTA
>JACCDG011916089.1_pt1 | contig 21318 bp, 17 predicted proteins | sample 7442471 | NCBI WGS metagenome assembly JACCDG01 (sample SAMN15323444, study PRJNA562643) | freshwater metagenome | isolation source: river surface water | place: USA:Blue River Watershed | collected 2017-08-17 | reverse complement strand
AGAGCCCAGGTACGTTCCTCTCGTGGTGGCAGTGTCTCTCCGGCATAGAGGGTGGGGATGACGTGCTCGATACCAATCTTTTCTGCCACGAAGTCTTTGACTGCGACTTTGTCCGCCAGGCGGGCATACTTCTCACAAAGTTGGAGTTTGTACGCGTTGATTTTCTCACTAAAAGTTACCGGGTGTTCTAAGTCCGGCCACGCCTTAAACATGTGGAGGTAGCGCAGCGTGATGGCAGTCTTTGGGCTCGTGAGTCCAATCAGTCCTTTGACACTGTCGTTAATTGTTTGTTTGAGCTTCATACGAGTTTTGATTGGTATCTAGCTGGAGTTTGGCTCCATAATAATCATCAAAAGAACTCGGCTTGAAATAACAAAAGCCCGCAAAGGGCGTAAACGTCAGCTCCCCAAAGTAGATATGCCCATCAAGATTGTAAAAATCCACCCGTACTAATGGGAAGTCGGCGCTAAGAATCTCGGCGAGATGTAACATCGTCTCGTAGTTTTGTGGCCTTGGAACTGACTTTATCGCGAGTGGTGAAAATTTGTCAGTAAACTCATCAATAGAAAAAGGCAACTGGTTCCAGTCCTTATCATAGTAGGCGTAGGTAGGATTGGTTTCGCGGTCGATATCAAGTTCCGTGAACTCAGCTTGACCGTGAATCATATGGAATTTGTAATCGATTGGAGACTTGCCGGTTGGAGTGGTTAAGAACTCCTCCACGAGTACCTGGGGCTTGATCTGACTATAGTGCACCTCACCGGTATCACGACCAAAAGTCAGCTTGCTCCACTTAGCAATTTTCTTTTCAATCTCATCCCAATTCCGCTCCGCTTCGGTGCGTACCAAAATATTCCACCCAGAACCATGGTTCATCTTAATCACGTACGGGAGAGCCCAGGTACGTTCCTCTCGTGGTGGCAGTGTCTCTCCGGCATAGAGGGTGGGGATGACGTGCTTTGCTCCGATTTTGGCAGTTATGTAATCTTTTACAGCCACTTTATCTGCATACATAGCGAAGTTGTAGCGGTCACCCATAAACTTGTAGGCATTGATCTTCTCATTAAAAGTCTGCGGGTTGGTGAGATTGGGGAAACGCTTAAAGCCATGATAATAACGCAGGCGAACAGCCATTTTTGGTCCCAAAAGACCAATGAGGCGTTTTATGAAGAGGTGGGTGGTCTTTTTACGCGACATAACCAGATTTTTTGCATTATAAAGTATTTTACTTAATAAGTCAATAGTAATCCGTTGTTTATTTTCACTGCAAACTAGGTTAGTTTGTTATACTAAGAACAATTCTATATGAAAATACCAGTCATCATTTTGCAGGTTGCTGCAGTTATTATTTTTGCCGTCGTGGTTGTTTTTGGTGTTCGCCTCTACGATGCCTGGCGAGTTAATGCTGAATTGGTTGAACGTTACTCATCACCAGAAGAAATAGTTGGTGAAGAAATTTTTGCTGACGAAACAATCGATGATCAAGCTGCTGCTACCTCACGTTCCCGCCCTTGGTACCGTCGTACCCGTACCCCAGCTGCTCCAGCGGTTGCTCCTGCTCCTGCTCCTGCTCCGGCACCTACAACAACAACACAGGCTGCCAAACCAGCTACAACTGCAGCTCCAAAGCCTGCCACTACGGTTGCGCCAAAACCCGCTACCACAGCAGCACCGGCCGCTGCGACTACTCCAGCGGTTGCTCCTGCACCAGCACAAAAAATTGTCTCGGGTATCGCTGCCGGCTACATCCTCTCAACGATGACTGAGGCGCAAATCCGCAACTACTTTACCGAGATGAATAAGCTCGGCATGACCTGGGTACGGTTTGATATTGATTGGTCTGGTGTGCAGCGAAACGGACCGACGAGCTATAGTTGGACAGAAATTGACCGCATTGTGAAGCTTGGAAATGAATACGGTATTAATATGTTGGCGATTCTCGCTTATTCTCCAAGTTCGGCTGCCAAAAGCGGTTGTATTTCAGGTCAGAAGTGTGCGCCAAAAGACCCTGCTCTCTTTGCTACCTTTGCGGGAGTCGCTGCGACACGATACAAAAACAACATTGCCGCCTGGGAAATTTGGAACGAACCAAACATGGACTATTTCTGGTCGCCAAAGGCTAGTGGCACTGACTATGCGGCCGTGCTGAAGGCTGGGAATGCTGCTATCAAAGCCGCCCAACCTGGGGCAATTGTGGTAACTGGTGGTCTTAGTCCAGTCACGAGTAGTAGAACAACGGTTGACCCTCTGGTATTCCTCAAAGATGTGTATGCTGCTGGGGCCAAGGGCAGCTTTGATGCGGTGGGACACCATCCATATACGTATGCGCTCTCACCAGCCAGTACTTTGCCTTGGAATCACTGGTACCAAATGTACAAAATTTATGATCTCATGAACCAAAATGGTGATGCGGCCAAGAAAGTTTGGATTACCGAAATTGGTGCACCAACCGGTGGTTCTGGTGTTGGTCGTGAACTCGGAGTTCTAAACTTTGCACATGGGAGCGATTATCTTACTCAAAACGCTCAAGCCGAAACGATGTCTGCTTTGGTTTCTGAGAGTAGCAAAATCACCAAGTGGCTTGGCCCAGTGTTCTGGTACTCGCTTGTTGACATCAACTCAAAGAGTACTGACCCAGAGGGACACTTTGGTCTCATTACTTCAGATAACAAGTATAAGGCTTCGCACAACACCCTCTTAAATATTCGGTAAAGTCAGCGCATCGCCGTAGTGGCGATCAAAGTGGTCGGGATAGAATGGCGTGAAGCCAGCAGACGGGAAGAAGGTGAGCTCACCAAAATAAATCTGCCCAGCAAAATTATAAAAATCCACCCGGACAAAAGGGAAGTCGGCACCAATTGTTTCTGCCAACCGCACTAGTTCTCGGAGATTTTCGGGGCGAGGCATTGTGAGATCTGATGGTTCGGGATTACCAACGGTAAAAGGTAAGAGCTGCCAATCGGCATCATAAAAACATTCTTGGTGATTAAACTCACGATCGACATCGACTTGAATAAACTGCACCTTACCGTTCATAACAAACAGCTTAAAATCTGCCGGTGACGTACAACCATCCTCAGTCAAAAACTCTTCTACCAATACTTGGGGTGGAATTTTGGCGTAGTGTGGTTCACCTGTGTCATAGCCAAATACCTTCTTCTTCCAGATGGCGAGCTTTTTCTCGATGAGGGGCCAGTTACGTTCACCTTCGTTGCGAACAAAAATATTCCAGCCACAGCAGTGATTCATTTTAATTGCGTATGGCATTGGCCAGTTACGCTCGTCTGCTGGTGGCAGAGACGCTCCTGCATACAATGTCTTGATGAGATACTGATCTCCTATTTTATCTTTGATGTAGTCCTTGACTAAGACCTTGTCGGCATACCGTTCAAAGTTATAGTTAGTATAAAATTTGTAGGCGTTGATTTTTTCATTAAAAGTCTTGGGGCGCTTGAGGTCGGGGAGTCGATGAAAGACGTGGAGATAACGCAGACGAACAGCCGTTTTCTGGCCAGTAAGGCCAATCACGTATTTGATACTATTATTGATGCGTTTTTTGAGTGACATACACCAAAGTGGTGATTTTATTACACTACCGTGAAGGGAAAAGTTACTATATAGTAGATATTGCAGTGTGTCAAGATATCTTTAATATGATACTTATTTATATAGCCGTTTGAATCGGTCTTCTATTACCGCTTTACTTACTTAGTATTGGGTGGTTTCTCGAGGTGGCTCTTAATGGCATTTATGAGGATTTGTGCGATCTCCTTTTCGCGGTATGACGCAGCGATTTTTTTCTTGCCGTTTTCTGACAACTGCTGGCACCAAGCTGGATTATTTTTGAGTTTGACGATAGCCTCCGCTATGGCATCTCCGGTGTTTTGTACAAGCACTAAGTCTTCGTCTGAAAAAAGCGCTCGTACTGAACCAGTATCTTTGGTTATGACTGGTTTGCCGACGGCCAATCCTTGGAAAATTTTGTTTGGTATCACCCGATTGGTTTTGGCAGATTCACCAAAGACTCCAAAAATGACATCGGCTTCGCTCAGCATAACATTGAGACTTGGTACGGTTTGCCAAGGTACAAGTGTGACATTCGTCAGTCCGTAGGTTTTGATTCGATTCGCTATCTCTTCATATTGTTGACCACCACCAACGAGACGAAAATGAATACTGTCGTCAGCCTTGAGAATACGTGCTGCCTCGACAATTTTATCAATACCCTGAAGGGGGATGTAGCCACCATGAAATTGCACCAAAAACTGATCCATTGGTTTCTTGGCTCCTGGTACGACAAAAAATTCTTCACTATGGACACCGAGTGGAATCACCGTGATGTCTTTGGGGTCACGCCACTTGGCAAAATATGCTTTGTGTTCGACGGTATCAACGGTGACATGATCGGCAATTTTTACAATCAGTATATCGAGGATATATAACAGCCAAGCAAATGGGTTCCAAGTACTGTAGAGCTGACGATCGCGCACGGCGGTGTCATAGAGGGAGACGAGCGCGTCAGCAATTATTGGCTTTCGGCCGAGGAGTGCTACAAACACCGACAAGTGCACAGGAAATGTACAAAAGACATAATCATAGTCACGTTTCGTAGCCAGAAACTTTTTGATCAAAGGGAAGTAAATAAAGTAACCTCCACCTTTGATATTACATTCTACTACCTCGATGCCATTTTGGCGGAGTCCACTAATCAATATTTTATTGCGTGGATAGTCAGTATCGTACGTCCCCAAAAAACAGATTTTCATAATAGCTAATCAATTAAAGCATATTTTGAGTAGTCTGGGAATTATTTCCGTATATGTCTATGGATGGTTTTGACAGTCTGCTATACTAGAAGTAATGAAAGAACGACTGTGGCGGTGGTTTATACCGCATAGTAGTAACGATTTCACTCCCGACCTCCTCCAGCGGACGGCCCTCTTCGTGATGGGTGGCCTCGTCGTGTTGACGTTCACCATGAGCAATGTCTACGCGCTCCTGTGGCAGCAATCAAATTGGCTTACCGGGGCGGTCTTGCCGGCAGTGGTGGTTGAAAAAACCAACAAAGAACGAGAGGGACAAAAGCTTGCGCCTTTGGTCCGTAACACCGTTCTTGATAAAGCCGCGCAGCTCAAAGCTGAAGACATGGCCAAAAATAGCTATTTTGCACACTATAGTCCCGCCGGAGTGTCGCCCTGGTACTGGTTTAATGAAGCTGGGTATAGCTATGTGAATGCGGGAGAAAACCTCGCGGTACACTTCACGGACTCCAAAGAAGTGGTCGAAGCGTGGATGCTGTCACCAACTCACCGCGCCAATATTGTGAACCAAAACTATCGCGAAATTGGTGTCGGTACGGCTCGGGGTCAGTACGAAGGCTATGAAACCGTCTTTGTGGTGCAATTATTTGGCACACCTGGACAGGTAGCAACAGCAAACCTGGCTGATACCGCAATTGCGGTGGCGCCCGTAGTAGAGCCGGCTGACGAGCTGACACCCCGGCCAGTGACGCGCGAGGTGCCGGTGGTAGCCGGTATCGAAACCACCACCGAGACGCCAATCGCGACCCCAGCCCCAGTGCCTGTTTCTGAATCAGCCCCAGCTGCAGTACCAACTCCACCACCAGCACCAGCCCCAGCCCCGGTAGAAACACCAGTACCCCTTACGGTAGCAAAGACCACTATGGAAGATCATGGGGTGGTGCTCTACAGTGATACCATTATGACGTCTACTGATTTGCTTGAGGTGCCAATTGACTGGGCCCTATCCACTCCCGCCCCATCACCAGCGACCGAAATAGCCATGATTGCTACCAGTCCATCCTCGATGATGCAGCGGGTATACTGGGTACTTGGTCTTTTGGCGATTGTGGCGCTTATCACGTCAGTGGCGATAGAGTGGCGCCAACAGCGACCGGTGCAGGTGTTCTATGGTGTCGCGCTACTCTTCGCGATGGCCGCACTCTTTTACATTCATACCTGGGTTACTAGCGGAGCCGTTGTAACCTAATGTAGGACAGTATGTCTGACTCTGTAAGTGTTACTGATATCTATCAGGGAGCTGCTACCACAGCGACGAGGGTCCCCTTGTTTTCTTCCTCACCACAGGCTGGTTTTCCGGCCCCGGGGGACGATTTAATCCATGAGGAGCTTAATGTCCACGATCTATTGGTAAAACACCCTGAAAGCACCTTTTTTGTCCGTGTCGAAGGCGATTCAATGGAAGGGGCAGGTATATTTTCCGATGACGTACTGGTGATTGATCGCAGTATCGAACCCCAAAACGGTAGTATTGTTGTGGCGGTCGTTGATGGTGGTTTGGTGGTCAAACGACTGCGGGTGGAGCGTGAGGGACTATTTTTGATTTCGGAGAATGCGGCGTATAAGCCAATTAAGGTGGCGCCAGAGGCGGATTGTTTTGTGTGGGGTGTAGTCACCGGTAGTGTTAGAACTTTTTAATCTATTGATTATGAAAAATATTGCGTATATAGATGGGCAAAATCTACATATGGGCACAACTCGAAAAGATCCAGAGTGGAGAGTTGACTTGAGACGTTTCCGAATCTATCTTCAGGAAAAATACAATGTCGAAAGAGCTTATTATTATCTTGGTTATGTGCAGAATGGCAACCAGTATCAACAGTTGTATGAAGAAATTCAAGCAACCGGTTTTATATTAGTATTTCGTGAGCATAATGCGGCTATGCTTGGGACAAAGAAAGGTAATGTCGATTCTGATATCATTTTCTCAGTGATGAAACGTTTATACAAAAAAGAAGATTTTGATAAAGTGTTACTTGTGTCAGGAGATGGTGATTATAAGATGTTGGTAGATTTTTTAATTGAGGAGAAGAAGCTAAAAAAATTGCTTCTCCCAAAACAACGCTATGCATCATCTTTGTATAAGGTTTTAGGCGCTGAATACTTCGCTGATCTTTCCAGTCCAGACGTGCGCAGAAAAATTGAGAAATGAAAAGGGCTCCTTAGGCAATTAACCGTTCGGAACCCTTTTCGTCGTGATAGTACTAGTGTACTAAATTAAAAAAAAATGTCAATAAACAGTGCCCGAATCAAGATGATTCGGGCGAAAGGTAGGGGTGTGATTCCGCACGGGTGCGGAATCACATGGGATCGTAGCGATAGTTGCTGGCTTTGCGGACGATAGCCAAGGCGGTGCTGTAGCGCAGGAGGGGACTGTCACTTCCTTGCGCAACATGATGCCGACGTAAGCGAATGAGTCGCATTGCGCGGAGGTGGTGTACAAGGACAAATCTCATGAAGAACTCCGTTGTTGCTATGTACTAATACTCACGGTACAGTATATAAGTTATCCGTAAGAAGTGCGTGCTCACTTCGTCACAAGGACTATGACACAATCAAAATTTATCCTCAAAGGGGCATTAGTAGCGATGGCTATTGTGGGCACTATTGCCACACCAGGTGCGGCCCTTGCGGCCACGTATGAGGGGGAGGTAGGAGGCTGGATTCCGTGGTGGAGTGATACTACTGGTATCAAAAGCGCCACCAAAAACATCAAAAAGGTTGATACCATCTACCCCTTTGTGTATGAAGTTGACGCGGCTGGGAGTATCATCGACAAAGCTAACCTCGATGAACGACAGTGGCAGTCTTTTTTCAAAATCGCACGCAAGAATAAGGTCGAGATTATCCCCACTATCGCTTGGTTTGATGGCGACCAAATCCACCCAATTCTAAGTGACGACAAGCTCCGCAACGATCAAATAGAATCAATCGTAAAGGTAGTAGAGAAGGGGAATTTTGATGGTATTAATATTGACTACGAGGACAAAAATAGCGAAACAAAGGACTACTTCTCACTTTTCCTCAAAGACCTCAAAAAGGAGCTCAAAGGTAAGCTTCTCACCTGTACAGTAGAAGCCCGTACTCCAGCCAAGGATCTCTATGTAAACGTCCCCAGTCCGCTCAATTATGCCAACGACTACAAGGAAATTGCCAAGCACTGTGACCGGATCGAACTCATGACCTACGACCAGCAGCGCGCTGACCTTACCCTCAACAAGAAGCGTACCGGCTACCCATATGCTCCAGTCGCAGACAAAGAATGGGTAGAAAAGGTGGTGAAACTCGCTTTGGAAGATTTTCAGAAGGACAAGGTGCTCGTGGGTGTAGCCACCTATGGACGCGCTTGGGATGTGACGGTTGAACCAGATTGGTTTAGTAGCTATTCACGGGTAGCGACCTTAAATCCTCCGCGAATACAGGAACTTTCAAAGAAAATCTACCGCACACCAATTGGTCGTAGTGAAGGTGGGGAAGCCATCATGAGTTATTTCCCTGAAGATACCACCTGGGAGAAGCTCAACAAACAAAAACTGCCAAAGGGCACTCCAAAAGGAATGGAAGCCGCCGCCAAAGCGCTCGCCTACGCGAACAAGACTGGGGAGACCGTGAGTGTGCGTTTTATCACCTACAGTGATGCCAAGTCGATAGAGGATAAACTTGATCTAGCGAATAAGTACAAGTTGCGAGGGACGGTGCTGTTCAAGATTGATGGAGAGGAAGATAAGAATATCTGGAAGTTGTTTGATTAAAGAAAATAATTGATGTTACCAAAAAACATGCCCCCAGGTATGTTTTTTTGGTATACTTGAGCTTAATAGAGTGAGTCTTAGTACTTAACTGTAATAAACATGCAAAAAGTTAAGATGTCGCAAAACAAAAACCTAAATAAAAAACTGATATATCAGACAAAATCTGGTGCTTTAGAATTACGGGGAGACACAAAAAAAGAGACGATATGGGCTACTCAGTCACAAATAGCGGATGCTTTCACGGTAGATGTGCGTACAATAAATGAGCATATAAAGAATATTTATAGAACGAATGAACTGTCAGAGAAGTCAACTATCCGGAATTTCCGGATAGTTCAAAGAGAGGGCAAGCGGGTAGTTGAGCGTGATGTAAAGCACTACAATCTTGATGTCATTTTGTCTGTCGGTTATAGAGTTAATTCAAAAACTGCTACCAATTTTCGAATTTGGGCAACTAAAACACTTAAACAGCATATTGTCACAGGTTATACCATCAATCGTGCTCGGATAGTCAAAAATTATGACGCTTTTATGGCTACCGTCAGTAAACTACAGATGGTTATGCCGGATATTGTTGCTTTAGATAGTAAAACAACTTTAGATCTAGTACGACTCTTTGCAGATACCTGGTTCTCACTTGATGCATATGATAAAGAGTCATTTTCTCCTGCTAAAGTAAATAAAAAGAAAGTAAAACTCACAGCCGATGAACTGTATGAAGGTATTTCCGTGTTAAAAGCTGAGCTGATGAAAAAAGGTGAAGCAACCAGAAATTTTGCACAAGAACGTAATCGCGAGGCATTGGAGGGCATTATTGGCAATGTGATGCAAAGTTTCGGAGGAAAAGAATTATATCCAAGTATTCAAGCCAAAGCCGCCCATCTACTTTATTTCGTTGTGAAAAACCATCCGTTTGTGGATGGTAATAAACGCTCTGGTGCATACGCATTTGTTTGGTTTCTAGAAAAGACGAAGGTGTTAAATATACATAAACTGACTCCAACCGCTCTAACGGCACTAACTATCCTGATAGCTGAAAGTAATCCCAAGGATAAAGAAAAAATCATTTCACTGGTTTCTGCCCTGGTTGCAGGGTAAATAGTATATGACTTACATCGCGGTACTCGATTGCAATAACTTCTTTGTCTCCTGTGAGCGGCTGTTTCGCCCGGACTTGCGCCGCCGGCCGGTGGCCGTTCTCTCGAGTAATGACGGCTGTATTGTCGCGCGTTCGCAGGAGATAAAGGACAATGGTATCCCGATGGGTGTCCCTTACTTCGAGGTAAAGGACATTTTAAAAGACATAGATGCTGTCTGCTTTTCTTCACATTTTGCACTCTACCGTGATATCTCGCGCCGAGTATTCTCGGTGGTCAAATCATACTGTAGCCAAATAGAACAGTATTCTATTGATGAGGCATTTTTCATCGTGCCAGCGACTTCGGCAGAGGAAGCGCGGCAGTACGTCGTGACGCTTAAAGAGACTGTCGAACGATTGGTTGGTATTCCGGTTTCTATTGGTGTCTCTGACACGAAGACGAGGGCCAAGCGGGTGAATGCCTACTCGAAGCGCAACGGCGGTATCGGAGTTTTTGCAGGTAACAATTTCATAACCGAGTTTGGTGTGACCCCGCTCGGAGATGTCTGGGGGGTGGGTCGCCAGCTCGTCGTCGCCTACAAGGAAGCAAAGCTCCATTCGATTAACGATCTACTGGCTGCCCCAACACCACGGATTGCAAAGCTCTTTCACAAAAATGGTGTGCAACTCCAAGCGGAACTGAACGGTCAGGCAGTGTATCAAGTAACGCAATCCGTTTCCATTCCAAAGTCACTAATGTCCACCCGCTCATTTGGTGAAAAGACCAATAATCTCGCTACTATCAACGATGCGCTGGCGTACCACGTGCGCTTTGTCTGCGAAGACTTGCGTGAGCAAGACCTGGTGGCCAGTGGTCTGCAGGTTATTTTGTACACTTCACGGCATGGTGATTGGCGGGGCTATGGTGGCAGTGCTGGGGTGGTATTTGAGGTGCCAACCGCCATGACAACGACCGCGCTTAATGAATCGCTGAAGGCCCTCAAACAGCTGTATCGACCAGGCGTGCCCTATACCAAAACTGGTGTCGTAGCCTTTGGGCTGATGCCAACGTCTTTTGTGCCGCAGAGTCTATTTGCTGCGACTGATACGGCCTCAAGTGCCAGTGAGGTGGTAGATGAGATGGTTGATATCCTTAATCATCGCTATGGCCGCGATACGATTAAGCTTGGCATGTTTACGAAGATGCCCACCTGGCAAACCAAAATTGCCTTACGGTCACCGGCCTATACGACAGAATGGCAATCGCTCAAAACCGTCAAAGCCTAAGTTAAAGAACGAACGTCTAAGACGTTCGTTCTTTAGAGTTTTGTAGGTAGAAGACACCGCTAGTGAGAGAAAATGATGATGCGATAAGCACTTTCTATGTGTACAAAGTGTCGGACAAATTACTTATCAACACACGTTTTGAGACAGCATATCTAAAAGTCTTTATAATGGGAACAGATCGGTTGAAGACGTACTCGCAAGATAGGCTGAAATTTTTTTCACACAATCGCTGCGAATATCTCCACCTTCAACCGAGCTTGTACCGCAGAGTCGCCTGCGACTACATATTAGTTATTTAAAAAATAATATTCATGCAAAAAATTTCAACGAATGTTGAAGCTTTGCACCGAGTAGTCGCGATGCTCGTTGCTGCCGCCGTTCTTGTGGTGTCTGTAGGTTTCTACAATACCGCTAACGCGGCTAACCTTACCTTGGTAAGCAACACCTTATCAGACTCTGATGTATCAGCTCTCTCAAACCACACTGTGCGGTTTACGTTGGCTACATCATCAGCTGGAGTCGCTACAGCGCAAACAATCGTTGTTGCTTTCCCAGCTGGCTTTGTGCTTGGTTCAGTCGCTCTCGCGGACATTGATATGTCTATCGATGGCGTTGACCAAACACTCGCTGGTGCTGCCGGACTCAACACCTGGGGTGTTGGTGTCGCAGGACAAAACATTACCTTCACTGCTGGTACAGGAACTGCAATTGCAACCAACACTGATGCAATCATTATTCGTGTCGGTACAAATGCCTCGGGTGGTACAAATCGTGTCACGAATCCAACTGCGGGTTCATACGAATTTCTTGTGACAGCGGGGGCCGATACCGGTCGCACACGAGTAGCTATTCTAGACAATGTCGATGTTACTGCTATCGTTAATACCTCATTCACCTTCGTGGTGACTGGTCTTGCTACGAGTTCAGCAGTCAACGGTACAACAACTACTGGTTCTACTACAGCCACAGCTATTCCATTCGGTGTTTTGACCGCTGGAGTACCAAAGGTGATGGCACAGAACCTCGCAGTTACTACTAACGCCCGTAACGGCTTCGTGGTAACAGTTGAGCAGGATCAAAACCTTCTCTCATCAACTGGTGCCGATATCGATGGCTTCATTGATGGAGGTTACACAAACAGTCCAGCATTTTGGTTGGCTCCAACCAATAACATTGGTAATGAGAACACATGGGGTCACTGGGGTCTTACTTCAGAAGACGACATTAACTCTAGTGAGTTCACTACAGGAGGTACAAGATTTGTAGCTGCTAGTACTACGCCTCGACAAATCTTCTCTCACACTGGACCAGCTGATGGAACAACTGCAAATATTGGAACAACCGATGTTGGATATGCTATCCAAATCACGCCACTCCAGGAAGCGGGTGATGACTACAGCACAATCCTGACCTACATCGCAACACCTACTTTCTAAAGAAAGTAAGTAGAAACAAAAAACTCCCTTAGGGGAGTTTTTTGTTGTTTGAAATCACATCAAGCGGTTGTTCCTGTTTATAGGTTCACGTCCAGCGCTTTACGCGATGCTATAATATTTACTATTATCACTATGAGTTTTTGCATGCGCGCATCATTTCTATCACTTTTATTGGCTGTTTTGTTTGTTGGAGTAGTGCCGTCGTTTGTAAGTGCGCAGGGAAGTGCTGGGGTGACACTAAAACCGGCGACCATCGAAGAAAAAATTGATCCAGGTACCACTAAGACGTTTATTACTTCGGTGAAAAATGAAAGTGGTATCGAGCAGACGTACTACATTGGGCGTCGTGACATCATTGGTGTGCGTGATGGTAGTGTTCCAATTTATGCAGATAAGGACGTAGTTCCGACCGCTCTTGATATGAGTAGCTGGATTACGCTTGCGACCGAAAGTGTCACCGTCCCTCCTGGGGGTGAAGCGCCAATCTCGTTTGTAGTCTCGGTCCCACCAGATGCTCCGCCTTGTAATCACTTTGCCGGTATCTTTGTTTCGATGGAGCCGCCTGAACTCAGTGAGAGTGGTGCAGCCATTGGTTATGAGGTCGCGAACATCGTGAGTCTTCGAGTCTCTGGACAGTGTGTCGAGTCAGCCAAGATTCGGCAGTTCTCTACCGATAACTATATCTATGGCTCACCAAACGTGACTTTTAATCTCCGTATCGAAAACGATGGTAATACCCTCGTACGTCCAGTTGGGCCAGTGGAAATCACGAACATGTTCGGACAAAAAGTAGACGGCAATCTTATCTTTAATGAATCAGCTGCGGCGGTCTTTCCGGCTGACACACGTGAGTTTACCTTTGATTGGAAGGGTGAAGGATATGGCTTTGGTCGCTATGAAGCCGTGGTGAGTCCAATCTACGGTGAAGAGGGAGCTAAGCAAACGATGTCGAGTACGGTGACCTTCTGGGTGTTGCCGGTGAAGATTGTGCTGCCAGCACTTGGTATCCTCGCGGTACTGCTCCTCACTGTCTACTTTGGCGTGAAGCTCTATGTCCGCCGTAAGCTCGCTTACTACGCGGTAGGTGGTAGTCGCAAGATTGTGCAGCGTCGCAACACTGGCAATCCAATTCTCCTTATCTTCCTCGTGATGTTGTCAGTTAGCGCACTCTTCTTTATTGCGTTACTCATACTATTCGCCTAGTGCGCGCTTACGATGCGGTATACTTAGCTATATGCAAAGCAATTCCTCATATCATAGTCTCCTACGTATCGCGAGTGCGGTTGTAGCGGTGATGTTGGTCTTTGAAGGCGGGTTACTGAGTCCGGTGACGGCTAAGCTCGCCGATCAAACTGAGCTGTATCTCGCAAACGCGGTTGGTGTTTCAGTTGGAGTAGCACCCACTGAGCTCAATCAAATGACGGCGGCGTTGACTGCTCGTGACCGGGAACTTGATGAGCGAGAGTTAGCGATCTCAGAACGAGAGATTGAAGTGGGGATCAATGATGGTGGTAGTATAGTTGGTCTTGATTCTGGAACCTTTGTGCTCGCGACCATACTCTTTATTCTGCTTGTCCTCATCATTCTCAATTACGCACTTGATTATGCGCGAGGAAGAGAGCGACTTCGTCTTGCGACCCAGAATAGTGCAGCCTAAGCGGTAAGGATGTTACACACCTCCAGTGGTTGGTCTTTGCACTCATGAAGACTATAATAGTACCTAGCTATGTCTGACCGTTTTAAGGATTTAACCGCTGTCGACTGCATGGTCGACAATGTTCCAGTCATCTCACCGAAGGCCACGATTGGCGAGATTGTCAGTCTCCTCTCCCGGCATGCATCATCGTATTCGAGTGTGGCATATGTGTATCTCATAGACAGTAGTCGCAAGCTTACGGGTGTTGTGTCAGTAAAAGAGGTTTTTACCCACTCACATCATACTATTGCGGCTGCGGCAGCGAAGGCGACACTGGTTTCAGTTCCAGGTACCGTCTCTGCTGAGCAAGTTGCCCTTACCGCAATCAATCACAACCTCAAAGCTGTACCGGTAGTAGATCCTGCGTCCGGTCGACTACTGGGTGTAGTGACTCCTGACAAGATTCGGGACATCCTCCACTACGGACGAATTGCGGACGCGCTCGCACACGCTGGCACGACGAATTTCGAAGATCCCCAGAATTCGCTCTTGTCTGGTACGCCGCTCTTGCATATTCGGAAACGTTTACCGTGGCTCATTTTGGGACTCCTTGGGGGGCTTCTCGCCGCCTCGATTGTGCAAGGTTTTGAAGAAGCGCTCGCGGTTCATGTACTTATTGTGGCGTTTATTCCACTAGTTGTCTATCTCGCCGATGCTGTTGGTTCACAGACCGAAATCATCTTTGTTCGCGCCATTGCCCTTGATCCAGAACTTGGCACTTTCCCACGATTCCGTCGTTACTTTATTCGAGAAATTATTGTCTCAGGTACCCTCGCTACGATTCTTGGGGTACTCGTGGGCGGCATTACATCGTGGTGGTTTAATGCTTCGGAGCTCGTTCCTTTGCTATTTACTGCTATTCTAGCGACACTAATGCTCTCTATGGTGGTGGCGCTCGTTATTCCATTTTTGGCCACGAAGCTCAAGTACGATCCAGCGTTGACCAGTGGTCCGGTCGCCACCGTGGTTCGTGATGTGATGACGTTGTGGGTTTATTTCCTTATTGTCGCCCTCTTTCTCTGAGAACAGACCAAACTGACCCTATCTACGTTGTTGCGCTTCAATCGAAATCATTCAACGTATATCCAAATACGTCTCAAGCTTTCTCATTCGCGCGCCTAGTATCTAGGGCCATTTGCTCAGTTCTAAGTCTGTATAAAATCAAAATTTCTCTCAAAAAACTGATATATGCTATAGTGCATACCAATATATGAAGATACCTTCCTCGCCATTTGCATTTTTTATTTTTGTCACACGCCCTTACCTCCGTTTTGCTATACCAGCAACGCTGGTGGTTATTATTGCTGCTATTGTTGGTCAGTCACTTCCACTGTTTTACAAGTGGATAATAGAAGCTATTGAAGGCGGTGAGGTTACAACCGCCTTGTGGTTAGGTTTGTTGTTCCCGGCAGTAGTTTTTATTGAGTCGATGCTCTGGCGTGTGACTGGTGTCCTTGGTATGAACTGGAGTATTCATATCAAGCAGCACACAAGTGATCTGTTGGTAGCAAATACCCTAGAACAAAGTCATGATTATTTTTCTAATCGCTTCGCGGGCTCATTATTAAATAAAATGGGCAATGTAGTAGGTGGTATGGAAACATTCGTCCATGACTTTTTGTGGTCAATTCTTGGTTTGGTAGTCAGTATTATAGTGACACTGTATTACTTATTCACAGTAGATTTTCATATAGGTTGGATCTTTTTTGGGTTGCTCGTCGTACTGATTGGGGTCAATCTCATGCTTATGTCTGGCAAGCAAGTTCGTTCTCGTGACCAAGCAATGCTTGGGTCCCTCTTACGCGGAAAAATTGCCGATATGCTTAGTAATGCCAGTGTCATTAGACAATTTACTGGGTACACAAATGAAATAAAAAACATGAAAGAAACTTCTGTTTTGTGGCGTGATTCTCATGCCCGCAGCTGGCTCTATAGTGAGTGGACACAGCTACTCAACAGTTTCATCCTTTTCCTCTTTTTTGGCAGTATGATGTATGTCCTCATTATCGACTGGAACGGGAACACGGACTCTGTAGCAGAGCTAGTTTTTGTGCTCGCTCTCATAACGGCACTGACAGGTCGGCTCGTATTTGTTGGTCGGGTGCTTAATGGTCTTGCTAAAACTATTGGCGAAGTGGAAGAAGGTTTGGTTGATTTGTTAGTTCAGCATGAAATTATCGATCAACATGATGCTCAAAAATTACAAACAGGCCCAGGTGCGATACAGTGGAATGAGGTTACCTTTGAATATGAAGCAACGAAGGTTTTTGAAGATTTTAATCTCACTATCCCCGCCGGGCAGCGGCTTGGGCTCGTCGGCCCATCAGGGGCAGGGAAGAGCACCTTTGTGTCGCTCCTTCTCCGTCAGTATGACATTGAGAGTGGGAGTATCGACATCGATGGGCAGAATATTGCGACGGTGACTCAAGACTCACTCCGGGCCGCTATTGCCGTGGTGCCGCAAGAGCCAGCGCTTTTCCACCGGACAATCCGTGAGAATATCTCCTACGGCAAGCCAGACGCAACGCTTGATGAGATTATCGACGTAGCCAAAAAGGCCTATGCCCATGATTTTATTGCAGCGCTACCGCTTGGTTACGATACCCTGGTTGGCGAGCGGGGAGTAAAGCTCTCCGGTGGCCAAAAGCAGCGTATCGCCATTGCTCGCGCGATGCTCAAAAATGCGCCCATTCTCATCCTCGATGAAGCTACCTCTGCGCTTGATAGTGAAAGTGAGGTGGAGATTCAAAAAGCCTTGCATATCCTCATGGCGGGGAAGACGGTGATTGCAATTGCGCATCGCCTATCGACTTTGCGTGAGATGGACCGAATTATTGTGCTTGAAAATGGTGTAATTGCTGAAGATGGTACCCACGACACACTTCTTACATATGGCGGCACCTATGCTCGCTTGTGGGCGCATCAGGCTGGCGGCTTTCTTGAAGATTAAAAATGAGCCAAAGAGCCCATAAGGGCGACTATGGCGAAATGACCTAATTTTTAACGACTATAAGGAGTATAAAAATGGAAATACCCTTGTGGTGTTCGTGAGCAAACCTCTTACAGAGGCTGTCCACTCATTGGTTATTTTATTTCGTTCGCCCTCATAAAATCACTCAATGAGTCTTGCAAAAAGCGTCCCACGCTTTTCTCACTATTCATAATGCCCTCATCCACGTTTCTCCACTACCAGGAGCTCACTTTATAACACCTAATGTTTTGCTTCATTCTCATAAATTAACTGTGGGAGAACCACCAATATTACTGCTCCCACAAGGTACAATATAGCTATGCATATCACGAGACCGCTGCGTCTGTTCGTGTATTTCGTTTTGGGACTCTGCCTCCTCGCCTTTTTGCTGTCGTCTCCGCATTTTTCTTTTGCGCGTAACCTCAAGGAATACAAAGACACTATCTCGAAGTCTGGTCCAAATTTGGCATCCAATCACACGCTTTCATTTCGCTTGGTTGATACAACCAGTATCCCACCCGAAGGGTACATCGAAGTCGTGCCGCCAGATGATTTTACAGTGGTAAGTAGTGTGCAGTTCTCAGAACTCCGCAATGTGGAGCTGCGGGTGAATGGTGTCCGTCGTGATGTTGGTTCGGTACTATCAGCAACTGACGACAAAGTAGATATAGTCCCGGGCACGCCTGGATTGATTCGCTACACCCTCAATCAAAGTACTGGTATCGCAGCGGGGAGTCTCCTTGAATTAAAAATTGGTAACCATACCTTCTTGTCCCAAACCTCTGGTTTTACGTTTAGTACCAGTACTGGTACGACTACCATACCAGCAGATGTACCAGGCATCACCAACGGTCCCGATATCGGTACCGAAGAAGTGAATATGCGTATTTACGATAATACAGCGACCGAAATTGCCAATGCTGGTTTTTTGATTGCACTCGTCGAACAGGTGGGGATTGGCCCAGTCGACACCACTGAGCTCGTCCCCCCATTTCGGTTTAATGGTTCGCCAACCTCAACCGTGGGTGGAACAACACTCAATGTTGAAATTAGTCTTGAGACTGATGAATTTGCGACGTGTCGTTTTGCCCGCAGTGCTGGTGCAGATTACAACACGATGTCTGCCGTCTTTGCCAATACCGGACTTCTTTTCCACACCCACATTGTGGCAGTAACCCCAAATTCCCAACAAGATTTCTATGTACGTTGTCGTGACGATGAGGGAAATATTAACCCAGATGACTATCTCATTAGTTTCTTCGTGAGTGCCCAGCCAACCGGTAGTTCAACCGAAAATGGTAATGGTAGTGGTTCTGGCAGCGGTACTGGAAATGGTGGTTCAGGTAGTGGGTCAGGCAGTGGCAATCAAGGTGGTGGCGCCACCGGTGGAGGAAGTAGTACCGGTTCTTCTGGCGGGGGCTCAGGCGGAGGAGGTGGAGGAGGTGGCAGTAGTGGCAGCGGTAATGGCGGTGGTGGGGGATTTGAATCAACTCCAGCCCAGTACCGCAGTGGTGATGGTCAGGTTGTGATTACTGGTTATGCTTCACCCCGATCAAAAATAACCGTCCTTGTAGATGGTAAGTCGGCTGTCACTGCCACCGCTGAGAGTAACGGCTCGTATTCTGCCACGGTCGAAAAGATTGCTCGTGGAGCGTATACCTTTGGTGTCTATGCCACAGATGCTGCGGGCACGAAGTCGTCGACCTTCAGCACTTCCTTTACCGTAGCTGGTGCGCGTGAGTCAGCACTCAGTAACATCAATATCCCGCCATCAATTTTGGTCTCTCCAAACCCTGTTAATCCTGGCCAGGCCTTAACTATTTCTGGTTATACCTTCCCGAACGCTGAGGTGACTATTGAAAACGAAAAAGACAAAAACACCGCCTCCCGCAAATCCTACACCGTGACCGCTAACGGTAGTGGTGCCTGGTCAACTCCGGTTGATACAGCAAGCTTTAGTAATGGTACCTACAAAGTGCGAGCCAAAGCAGTAAAAGATACGCTCACCTCAAACTTCTCACAGTACACGCTCTACGGTGTCGGTGGACCAAGTGCCTCGACCGGTAGTAACTCTGACCTCAACCGTGATGGTAAAGTAAACCTCACCGACTTTTCGATCCTTCTCTTCTGGTGGAACACCGATGGTGGGGACAGCAATCCTCCAGCGGATATTAGTCAGGATGGGAAGGTGAATTTGACGGACTTTTCGATACTACTCTTCAACTGGACCGGCTAACGCATGGTTAAAATAAGTGATAACTTTGTTGCAGTTCACATCAAAAGTGTTCATCGTATATCTAATACGTCTCCTCCATTTTCGTTCCTGCGCCTCGTTCTCACTCACTTTTCCTCATGCGTATCGATTCAAATATATTGTGACGTAGATAAAGTTACACAGTCCAAAGTAGTGTGACAGCATTACCATTTCTGTGGGAAACCTCTACTTGTTAGAGTTGACACCTATATAATGTATAGGAACTAGTATGTCATTTTTACAGCGTCTCAAAGGAAGGGGAGTTCGCTCTGACCAAACCTTGCAATCAAGTGAGGAGGAAACTGCCGTTGATAAGGTAGCGCAACTTGATGTTGATGTGTTCCAAACCGAACGCACTATCGTGATCTATGCCCAGTCCGCTGGCGCTGACATGAATGACGTCCACGTCTCTATCGAAGGAGATGCCGATATCGTCCTTATCGAAGGTCGTCGTATCCGACCAGAGTTTATTGTCTTCCCGAAGAGTAAGCCTCGTGGTTCGTTTTTTACCGAGGAATGTGTCTGGGGTGATTTCTACCGTCGGATTATTTTGCCCGAGAGTGTCGATATCGAAAAGGCCGAAGCGAAGATTAAAAATGGTGTACTCATCCTTATCCTCCCGCTCCTCAAACCGGAAGAGAAGGAACGAGTCAAACTCAAGATCACGGCCGATAAAAGCCGTACCGCCAAATAGCCCTCGCCGTAATCCTGAATTGTTCTTATGTTCTCACTTACATCCACACGTACATATATAAGTAAAGCACTAGCCTTGGCGGGGGCGGTTATGTTGTTTGCAGTATTCTCAAGCATTGCTCATGCCGCTGATGTGGTTATTTCACCAAGTACCGGTAGCTACACACCAGGGCAGACTTTTACCGTATCTGTCCGCGTGTCTCCGGGCGGTCAGAGCGTCAATGCGGTAGAGGCGAGTCTTAAGTTTGATCCAGCAGTCCTCTCTGTAGTGAACGTCAGTAAGACCGGCTCGGTCTTCTCACTTTGGACGACTGAACCAACTTACTCAAACACCGCCGGTACCATTACCTTTGGTGGTGGTAGTCCGTCACCATTTACTGCCCAGTCTAACCTCGTCAGTGTCACCTTCCGGGCGGTTGCTGCCGGTACCGGAGCATTGACTGTTTCAACTGCATCAGTGCTGGCTGCAGACGGCCGCGGAACTGATGTCTATGCCAAGAGCACCAATGGATCATTTACGGTCGCTGCTGGCGCTACTCCGCCTCCAACACCGACGCCAACTCCTACCGATACGCCAACCCCACCCGCCGCCAATGATGATGAAGAAGATAGTAATGCCGCGATTGTCTTTGGCGATCCGCCACGCGCACCTGAAGTAGGTTCAAAGATTTTCCTTGATCCAGAAGTATGGTACGGAACAACAGATGGATTGTTCGAATGGGATATCCCATTTGACGTCAACGAGCTCGCGGTGATGCTCTCTACCTCTTCAGAGAATCAGCCTGACCTGACGAAATCAGCCATCTCGAATCCTCCAGTCAAAGAGTTTGCCCTTAACCGAGAAAATGCTATCGAAGGTATCCAGTACCTCAGTATCAAATATAAGAATCAGGTCGGTTGGGGTGCCGTACTCAATCGCAAGATCATGATTGATACGACGCCACCAGAAAACTTCATCATTGAAGTTCGAGTATCAAACTCACAGACTGGCTTTCCACAACTGAACTTCGCAGCGAACGACACCACCTCTGGTATCGACTACTACGAAATGACGATTGCGGATAATGAACCAATTAAGGTTAGTCCAGATGAAGCCGCCGTTGGTTACCTCCTTAAAGAACTTGAAGATGGTACCTACACAGTTAAGGTGGTAGCGCACGACAAGGCCGGTAACATCAAGGAATCTAGTGTCGCAGTCCAGATTACTGCCGGTTGGATTAAGCCAGCCGAAGTAGAAATCGAAACTACTATCTGGGATTACCTCACTGGAAGAAATATCTTCACAGCACTGCTCCTCATCACTATCCTCATGCAGTTCATCTACATCTGGT
>JACCDG012014182.1_pt1 | contig 21320 bp, 24 predicted proteins | sample 7442471 | NCBI WGS metagenome assembly JACCDG01 (sample SAMN15323444, study PRJNA562643) | freshwater metagenome | isolation source: river surface water | place: USA:Blue River Watershed | collected 2017-08-17 | reverse complement strand
GTTGCAACAGCAAGAGAAATTCGATTCATTTGTTGATGAATTCAACAACGAAAGACCGCATGAATCGCTCGAAATGAAATGTCCTGGTGAAGTCTATACTTTTTCTCCTAGACCATATCAAGGTCTGCTAGAGCCTGACTATTCGTTTCACGATCAAATCAAGTTCGTAGGAACTGGAGGACACCTTTATTTCAAAAAGACAAGGATACGAGTTACCGAGGCTCTCGCGGGACAACCCGTAGGCATCAAAGAAGTCGATGACGGAGTCTGGCTCGTCAGCTTTATGCAGTATGATTTAGGATATGTTGACCTGGAGAAAAAATCATTGCAGCCACTCGACAATCCGTTTGGTGCGAAAGTGTAACCTATGTCTCCGGGCCAATCTGTAACCCATGTCTCAGGCCGTTCAGCCTTTTCTTTAAAGATTTGTTGTCCGTGTTCGTCCAGATCAGAACTGCTTTGCTCGTTAGTTTGAAAGATTCCGCTCTCTTCTTCCTTAACGTGGTGCTTCAACACTTCAGATAGAACTTTCACTTTAGACTTTCATCTTCTTTTGCAAGAATCGGATAAAACAATTTTTCTTCGGCACGTTTGTGAACATCTAGTTCTTTAATGATTGGTTGTTCTACTCGATTGAAAATTCTTGAACAGTTCTTCTACTTTTCTATGATCTTACTTGAGCAGCCAATTAGCATTACCTAGTTGTTCACTTGCAAAATTTTCTTTTATGACTTCAACACTACAAATTTCGTTCTTCACTTCCATAAAACAGTCTCCTAATTTCGGCAGTAACTAGCTAGACAACTTCTCGATGTCCGCGAAAATACTACAATTAAGATTAATTGGAGACATTTTTCAAATTGATCAAATTGGGCGAAAATAGAAACTTGATCAAGAGATGACCATGGACACTAAAAACGATTCTTCGCCAAACCAATTCGAATCAGATTTGATTCACAGACAGCTTTTGCATGAGCAAAAACGCTATGAGGAGCTGTTTGACTCAGCGCCAGATGGATACATTTTGACCAATGCAGCAGGCGAAATCACACGGTGCAACGAAGCTGCATCGTCATTGCTCGATGCGGCAAGAGCGCATCTAATAGGCGAGTCCATAGTTTCTTTTATTGCACTTGAAGACCGGCTTATCATCAAAGAACACATCGACGCTTGTATTACAGGTAGAGGCACCCAACGCTTCGAGGCACAGATTCAAACCGGCTCGGAGAGACTTATTCACACGTTCATCACTCTCAATTGTCCTGGTCTGTCCGATGCTGACATAAACGAGCTTCACTGGCGCATTCAAGATATTAGTGTTCGAATCAACGCTGAAGAGAAACATTCTCAACTAAGAGCAATTGTCGCTCTTTCAAGTGACGCGGTGATTGAAACCAGTGCAAACGGCGCCATTACAAACTGGAACGATGGAGCAGAGTTCTTATTTGGCCATAGCGAAAGCGACATGATCGGTCAGTCGATCTTAACTCTGGTCAGTGAGGCGACCAAAGCCGAGCTATTCGATTTTTTCAACAAGAACAAGCGTCAAGAAATCGAACTTGATTTTCCTATTGTAACTAAAGACTTTATCAATAAACACGTCAAAATGAAGGTCACTTCAGTCAAAAACAGAAAGGGCAAAGTTTCCAATTGTTCTGCCGTTTTTCGCGACATCACTTCTGAAATGCAGAACGAACATGATTTGCGCTTTTATCTAACCAGGCTTGTAGACATACAAGAGAAGGAGCGTGCACGCATCGCTCAAGAACTGCACGACGGCACCGGACAACACTTGGCCGCTGTAGGACTTGCACTTGGCGCCATCATTAACAACTATGACCAAACAGTGCCGCTAGAAAAGAAGCTCCAAAATCTGCAAGGGATGCTCACCGAGCTTGGCAGAGAAATACATAATGTTGCCTGGGAATTGCGTCCACCATCACTCGACAAGCATGGGCTTGTGCCTGCATTAAAGCACTATACCGAGATTTGGTCTGAACGCACTGGCATACATGTCGAATTTCTTGCCACAGGAGTAGAGTCAAACAGGGCGTCATCAACAATTGAAACTGCGCTATTTAGAATAGTTCAGGAGTCTTTTACAAACATTTCCAAACATGCCAATGCAAGCAAAGTTAATGTCATTCTGCAACAGCACAAAAATGAGATTCATCTGGTCGTGGAGGATAATGGTGAGGGATTCACTACTGAAAATGACCGTGATAGCTCTGGACAAAGTATGGGCTTATCCGGTATGAAAGAGAGGGCTAACCTGGCGGGAGGAAACTTCCAAATAGAATCCAGTCACGGCCACGGCACTGCGATATTTGTTCGCGTACCCTTCGAGAAAAGAGATTGAAAAAATGATCAAAGTATTTTTAGCTGATGACCACGAAGTGTTGAGAGACGGACTTAAAGCCCTCATTCAAAATACTGAGAACCTGGAGGTTATTGGCGAGGCTGCCGACGGTAACACCACGGTGCAAATGGTGGCTGAGCTGAGACCAGATGTTGTGGTGATGGACATTTCGATGCCAGGTTGCAACGGGTTTGGCGCTTTTGAGCAAATCAAAAAATTGGCTCCTGAAATTAAAGTGGTATTTTTGACAGCGCATGAAGATCCTTCATTTGTCCATCAATTCGTAAAAGCTGGAGCTGCAGGTTACATATTGAAGCGCTCCGCCTCGCAAGAGTTGATCAAATCGCTCTTTGCCATTCAAGATTCTGTCTACATTGACCCTGCCATCACTGGACAGCTTCTTGTGCAGATGCGCAGCGACCTTGATTCAGGCAATGAGCCTTCAGTCAAATTGAGCGCACGTGAGCGTAAAGTTCTTGAGATGGTGGCACAAGGCTTCAGTAATAAAGAAATCGCAAATTCACTCTCACTCAGTGTTCGCACAGTTGAAACATATAAAGCCAGATCAATGACGAAGCTTGGCTTTACAAGCCGCTCCGAGATTGTTCGTTACGCTCTTAAACAAGGTTGGCTTTCTCAAGAACCTAGTCCTAGTCTAGTCTAAGCTGTGTATTCAGCCTGATAGGTTTGCATTCGATCTGCAATTGTATAGATAAAATCCATGCCTATATCGATGGCCGTACCTTTGGCTGCTATGACTAATCCATTGGAACAAATTGTTTTGTGCTTGTGCATGTCATCAAACACAGGCATTCTACCTATATGAGACTCGCACACGACTCTTGCACCCGCGCCTGATGCTCCAACCACTCGGTGGTGCATGAAGGCATGAGCTATAAAATCTATCACAAGAGAGTCCTGAATGAGCCTGGTAGCTGCTCCCTCCCCGCTGGGTATGAAGATGGCATCAAAATCACGCGGACGAACAAGCGACATGTTACGGTCGGCTCGAAGCAAATCGCCATCTTCGCTTTTAATCATGCCAAAATTAGATGAGACGATGACAGGCTTTGCACCGTTTTCTATTAGTAAATCAAGAATTACATTTAAGTCTTTGGTCGAGTAGCCATCAGCTAACAACAATGCCACCCTGGGTGCTCTTGTTTTGAATAAAACCGATTTGAGCGAATGGGGCACAAAAACACTCTCCTTTTTTCAAGTGAATATGGGCGATATTTAAATCTTAAGCGCAATAAGAGTGCGACCCTGTCAGGAGCAAATGCCTATATTTGTCAGCGCAAATACCTACGAGTCAGTGAAAAGGATGATTTTACTCAAAAACTTCTCTTCTTGTTTCGTTGCTGCCAACTCGCGGGTTAGAGGAGCCTTTGGCATCAGGAGCGACTATATCTCCAGTGCGTCCTAAATTCATTTTCTGCCCGGCATACTGATTGTCTGTCTGACTGCTATTTATGAAAATAGCTCCAACTAATATCAAAGCCGAAACAAACAAAATAATGGTAGTGACTTGGTTTCTCATAAAAATACCTATTTATTCAATGCAATTTTATTGCTAATTAGTTAATAGCTTAGAAAAATATTTACAGAGCCATTTGCACCAATCAATAATTCACTCTACATTCACGCCCATAGCGGGCTTTGTGATCGATTTTGAACTTTTCGATTGCTTCTTTTGGAAGATTAAAACAGTCACTAACGTCGACCAAATTTAGATTTGGCATGGTTAATATCTGAGCCAAATCGTCTGCGTTGATATTTGATTTACTCAAATTGAGTACATGCAGTTTTGAAATTCTGGAGAGATTAGCAACGCCTTTGCCACTAATTTTCTGATTTTCAGTCAAATGCAAAACTATCAGTTCTGGCATGTGTTCTAAATACTTGAGTCCATCAATGTCGACGCCACACTTAAATAGAGAAAGTGTATTTATTTCCTTAAGCTCGCTCAAAGCTTTAAGTTGTTCTGCACCTAAGTTAGATCGAATTATATTGATGGCACCAAGCCTCTTTTTAGCAAGCGAGCGCAAAGAAGCAGCTTCAATGAATTGTACATCGGCAAAATCCATTCGCTGCAAACGAGGAAAACCAACTAGAAGGGATCCAAGATCACCGGCAATTTTGAATTTTCCTAGTTCAAGCGTTTGCAAATTTTTGCTTGGACCAATTGATTTTATGCAATCGATGGTAAGACTATTACCTCTGAAACTTAGATGAATACAGTGATCCAAATGTTTAATACTAGCGATACCATTATTTGTCACTTTGTCTGAATGAATTTCAAGCGCCTCAAATTTTCTGCCATCAGCAATATAAGAAAGTCCCTTGTCGGTCAACAAATCCGAATAAATGCTCAAATTACAAAGTTCCTTCATTTGAGCTAGATATTTCATGTTTTCATCAGTCATTTCAGTTTGTTGCAGACGAAGTTGCCGAATGCCAGAATTTACGACATATTTAAGCCCGCTGCCGTTAATTGGTGAGCCATCAAAACTAAGTTTTAAAAGCTTTTGTCCCTCTAGTAATTTAATATCCTTATCCACTACAGACGGCACTGCACGTTTGGAATATTCACCGCGTTTAGAGTCAGGAATAAATAACCTTTTTCGATCACCACTCTCGTCAAAGAATTCATCTGCCGCCTGATTTAGCCCGGATTCTCCAGACAAGACAATCTCAGGTACAGACTTTCGGCTAGTTATATCCTTGCGGATATAACTAGTGCCAAGCACTATCAGTAGTATTATCAAAAAGATAGATACAACTGCAATTAGTTTTTTACGCCTGTTTTTTTCCAGGTCCTTAGCACTTATAGTGTTACTTGCTTGACTAGCAATAGCAGGGGGATTTAAAAGTTCATCTTGAATTTTCTCCAACCGCTTAAGTATTTCATTCACGCTAGAAGGTCTATCTTTTGGCTCTTTGTTCAAGCATTGCGCGATAAGACTAGTCAGTGCATCTGGAAAATTTCCAAACAAAGATAGTTTTGGTGGCTCTTTTGTTTTATGCATTAAAAATGTTTCGACTATAGAGTTTCCAGCAAACGGCGGCTCACCAGTCAAGATTTCAAATAACATACATCCAAAACTGTATATATCACAAGCGCCGTCTACTTCTTCGCCTTTGATCTGCTCAGGACTCATATAGAGCGGACTGCCAACTATTGCGCCAGCTTGAGTAATGTCGCCTTTTTGAGCTTCTAATTTAGCCACCCCAAAATCGAGCAATTTTACGAAAATTTCGCTTTTTTGCTTTAATAGAACCACATTTGCCGGTTTTAAATCTCGATGCACAATATTGTGTTGATGCGCATAAGCAAGCGCACTAGATATTTGAATAGCAATTTCAAGCGCGCTTTCAAGCGACAGCGCACCTTCGCTTTTCAGATACTCGCTTAAGTCTTGACCCTCTAGATATTCCATCACCATATACGGTGAGCCTTCTTGAGTTTGGCCAAAATTGTCAATTCTACAAATATGAGGATGGTTGAGTTTTCCCGCAGCAATAGCTTCACGTTGAAGCCGAGCAGCCTTGGCCTCATCGGCATTGTGTTGAAGAACTTTGATAGCAAAGTCTTTTTTCAAAAGAGGGTCAAAAACTTTGTAAACGGTGCCGACACCACCCTCACCAATTGTGGCGACGATTTCATAGCGATCGGCAATGAGCTTGGACATTAAGTCCCGCTATCCTCTTGGTCTTCCATGATTTGTCTTGTCTTGTTGAGCAGAATCATTTGACTATCTACAGAAAGATTTTGAGACATGAATAGATGGACAGCAAGACAATATGAAATTTCGAGATCGCTCTGTCCAATTAGACGATCGTTCAAGACTCGACAAAAATATGCTGCATTCTCCGATGGCGCTGCGCCTTCCGAATTTATAGCGGTATTAAAATCAAAACTGACACCAGGGTCACTTGTAAGTTCGTTTACTTCATAACGATAAGCACACTTCGCCTGACAGGGACCGCAAGTTTGATATGGACCTTGATCACGTTCGCTCATTTTCAAAAAAGAATTGCGCCAGGCTTGAATCTCATACAACGAGAGCTTGGGAGTTTTCTTTCCAGGATTGAAAGCCATTTTAAGTAATTTGAGCCAACGTTTTTCAAGCTTGCGCACTTCTTCATGCGGCCAAAAATTATCTTCGCCTTTACGCTGCAAATATCGATGAGTAGCTATTACTAAAGCACGCCAGGTAAGCTCGGACAAATCACCTAAATTTGAGCGACCGCCCAAGATGCGCTGAACTTCTCTTATAATTTGAGATCTAAAATGCACAAGCTGCATATAATCATTAGAAAACGAAAGCATAAATCTGTTATAAAGATTGCGAAAACTGCGATGATTAGCCACAAGCAGCGTCCATTCATCATCGATAAAAGCAATGTCTCTGCGTCCTGCAGTGAATTTCTTCATAGCCGCTAACAGCTCTTCATCGCCATCTTCAAGACCTGAGCCGTTACTTTCGCGACGTACAAAACTATGCGGAAAAGTGCATCTAATTGGCTGAGCCATACCATCGGCAAAAGTGATGGCAAAGCCGGTGGCAAATGTGGTGATATCGCGTTTTTGGCTATCACTCAAAAAACCAGCTCCAGACAAAACATTTAAGTCTTCACTTCTGGTCAATCTGTGGATTACTTTTACTCCGGTATTGCTCAAGATATTGCTACTTAATGATGCAGGTAGCTGCGAAGAAAACACCAACCCTTCACCATAAGCACCGATTTCGGAAAGTATGTTTTTGACAAAGGAATTTATTTTAGCCTCTGACTCAAACAATCGATGTGCATCTTCTATTAATAAAACGTGCTTCAATTGCTCTGAGTTGCCGCGTTTTTTGGCGTAATGACTCAAGCTTAATAGAATAGATCCAAGACAAAAGGCGCGCTCAGACTCATCTGCGATTTCTTGCAGTTCGATTACAACCGGTTCACTAAACAGTATATGAGGCGCAATTCGTGTGCCAGCAAGATAAATAAGCGAATTGGTTCCGGTGATAAGACCACCAATTACCGATTGCAGGGAGCCTTGAAGATCTGTAGCTACAATATCTGAAAAGGACATTTTTTTGGCGGTAGGTTCAATAGCTTCATACAAATCTTGCATGTTTGGATAAATGTCACCAAGCTCGTCTTTGATTGAATCGTACTCGCGCAGATTTTCATTTAAGGTCAAATCCCAGCCTTTCAATCTATATAAATCAATCAATGCTTGTCTCAGCACTTCTGGCATAGGCGAATAGAGCTCAAAGGAAGCTGTGAATAAAGATACAAGAGCATCTATGTGAGCCTGAACCCTGATGCCTTCTGGAGCTTCAAAGGGATTTATTTTGAGCGGCGACGCACCTGGATTTCCAAGCGTGTAGACACGCCCGCGCTCTTTGAGACCGGGACTATTTAATACAAAATGTCTGTACTCCGACTTTGTGGGCTCGATAACAAGAAATGGAATTTTGCTTTGATTCAATTGATTGAGCAAAGCAAAGCAAGTATTTGTCTTGCCACTGCCTGTAACACCACTTATAAGAGTATGTTTAGTGAGCGTATTTAAATCGAGTTTAAAGGCTTCTTGTCCGAGTGAAACTGTTTTCTTTTTTGCTTGTGACATCCACTTGTCCCGAATTCCCTGATTATTTATTCCCAAAAGCGGTCTAAACTCTGAGCTTGCAAGCCCCTCATATCCAATGCGAGGCTGGAAAACCCCATAGAATGGCAGGGTTGCTTTTTACAACGAGTTTGGATACTATACATACCAACTAGTCGGTATGTAACCTGCAGATGAAAGCCAAAACTGAATCAGCCGAAAAAACAAGACAAAACTTGCTTGCCGCAGCGACAAACGTAATTCGAACCAAAGGATACGCAGCAACTACAGTTGATGATTTGTGTTCTTATGCTGGTGTAACCAAAGGTGGTTTCTTCCATCACTTTAAAAGCAAAGAAGACCTTGCCATTCAAGCCGCCGACTTTTTTGCAAAAATGGCTCAGGAGCTATTTTCAGGCGCAGAATACAATTTAGCAAAAGATCCTTTAGACAAATTACTTGGTTATATAGATCTGCGCAAAAATATTTTGCAAGGCGAATTGTATGAATATACATGTTTGCTTGGCACTCTTGTACAGGAAACTTATAGCACCAGTCCGGCGATACGAGCTGCCTGTCGCAAACATATGGATGAGCATATTGCCGAAATCACTAAATTGGTGAGTGATGCCAAAAGCGCTCACTGTCCTGATTCTAATTGGTCATCAGAAAGTGTTGCTGCTTTTACTCAGTCTGTTTTACAAGGGTCTTTCATTCTAGCTAAAGCGCAAGACTCACCAATTGTGGCAAGTGAGTCTGTTTTGCATCTGAAAAATTACATCAATAGTTTATTCGCTAACGCTAACACTAACACCACACAACAAAGGAGAACACAATGGTAGAAGCAATTCCTCAGGGCTTTGGCACAATTACACCGCATATCATTTTGAAAAATGCCACTGCTGCAATTGAGTTTTATAAAAAAGCATTTGGTGCAGAAGCACTTAGCGTGCTGAAAACACCAGATGGTCGAGTGATGCATGCAGATTTAAAAATTGGCGATTCGCATCTATTTATTTGCGACGAATTTCCAGAAGCAGGTTGTGGTGGCGCAAGCCCGCAGACTTTGGGTGATTCAAATGCGGTTATTCATCTTTATGTAAAAGATTGCGATAAGGCTTTTGAAAAAGCGATTGAGGCTGGTGCCAAAGAAACGATGAAACCATGGGACTCTTTCTGGGGCGATCGTTATGCAAAAGTAGTAGATCCATTTGGTCAGCCATGGAGTATTGCCACTCACACTAAAGACCTAACCGAAAAGGAAATTCAAGAAGGTGCTAAAGCCTGCATGGAGCAAGCTGCTGCTTGCGCCAAATAGGTTCTTTCAAAAAAGCATAGGAAAAAGCCCTTGAGCAAAAACTTGATTTAAGTGTCAAGCAAATCAGAGCGATTTTAAGAATGCAAGCAGTGCGTCATTGTCTTCTTTGGACAATTTGCTCCAATCATCTCTGACAGGTGCAGCTTGTCCGCCATGCATTTCAATTGCCTGGTCTATTGTTTTGGCTCTACCGTCGTGCATAAAATAGCGCCTGCGTCCCAAGCCCCACAAAGGCGCTGATCGCCATTCGCCGCCACGAGCACCCTCTTGCGGCATACCATCGGCCAGATCCGGGCCCATCTGATGGACTAAGAAATCAGAATAAGGATGGAAGACTTTGTTTGACAACGCTTCACATTCTATATATCGAATTTTAGGCAACGGACTTTCTGGATCAGGCAATCTTACTGTAGAGACGGTTTTAGCATCCGGTAGATGGCAGACATCGCACCTTAACTGACGAAAAATTTCATCGCCATGTTTTACTTGCTCTGTAATTTTTCCGCGTGGAGGTGGTGCCAATGTAGACTGAAAATAAGCTAGCGCAAGTAACGTTTTGCCGTTATCATTTGGTGTTGGCGGCAGAACTCGCAAAGCTTTTGAAGGCAACTGACCAAGATAAGTTGGAGTGTTCTCAGTGTGCTGAAGATAGCTCGTAATTCCCATTTCAATATTCATTGCCTGAGCACTGAAACTAAGCAGACTGATTTGCTGACACTTCCAGCCAAAACGAGCAGCTCGTGGAAGTTCAGTAAACCTATCAATAGCAGAGATGGGACGACCAGCAAGATCCGGGTGCTCCTGCACTTCTTTGAGTGAGTTATTAATAATGTCACCATCGGCGATATTATCTATTAACCCTGCTCCCCAAATTATTTGAGCATGCCTGTTTGACTGCAATTCAGCATCAATTGGAATTTGCTCAAAATCAATTTGCACTTCAGATGGATACAAATCTGGAAATTCAGTGGTGACTGAGCGTCTTTGCAGCGATGGTCCTCCTTGGGTCAAGAAGAAATCAACATCTCTTTTGCCTAAAGTAGCGATCACTTCTTTCAGGGGCTTTTTCGCCGCTTCAGAATTTGGAACACGACGAGCAAAATTCATAATGCTGGTGCTAGACAAATCACGCCCTTCACCACCTACTTCGTCTGGATCACCATGGCAGGCCGCGCAGCTTCGCTCGTTGAATAGAGGACCAAGACCTTCTTGAGGAGTGAATTTTTTCTCGAAGAACGTCTTTGCCAGAAAAAATTTGCGATTCTGTTCTGGGGTAAGACCAAGTATTGGTCCTCCAAAATTGCCTTCATCAGCAGGTCTTGTTGCATTATTCAGCAACCAGACCACAGCAAACGCGGCAAACCCAAATACAAGTACATATACTACAAAACGATATTTGAAAAATGTTTTGAAAGTCATTAATGCGATTGTGGTGGGGGTGGTGGCACTGGAGGTATGCGCGGCGAAGGCACTGGAGGCAATCCAGGCGGCGCTGGCGGTATCTCAACTGGCGGTAACGGCGGCACTATCAACAATGGCGATGTAATCTGGAAGCGAACCGCTTCGTTGCGGCAAGCTTGCTGTGATTTATCTAGATCTGTATCGGCCAATGTGCAATCAAGCATATTACCTTCTTGATCTGGATTTCTTACATCAGCTCCAGCTTGGTTTCTAACATTGTTCTGTCCCATTACAGACCAGACAATGACCAATCGACTATCCACCGGATCAGGCTCGGCATAAATATTGAGAGACTGATACTGCAGTTGATCCTCAAGCAAAGAACTTATGCCAGTAACCTGCGAAAAATTGTTCTTGGCAGAAGAATCTAGCAGTTTGGCCCAGTTATTAAAACCACCTGCAGATTCGATGTTCTGCTGAACAATCGGTCGAATAGGCACCGGTACTTCGTCGCCTATACTGAGTAAAATAACTCCACCGTCAGCACTCTTAGATGCATCACCTTGAGTGGTCAATTTGAAGTTTCTAGATTGACTGGTAGGAATGACACTTTCAGGACAGTTGGGAATGGATACTCCACTCAGGTTTTTTACAAAAAACGGAGATCCAAGCCAATCTTCATCACCGCCAGCCTTTTTGTTCTGAGCTGTAGGCACCGGACCAGTTCCCATGATCTCAGATGCAGTGGCGGCTCTTCCTGGTGGGAAGAAGTCGTTATTTCCGGCAATGTGGTAATACAGATCTTCAATCTTGTCCACACCAAGAGCGGTGACAGCAAGTAAGTTATTGATGATTGCATAACCCAGATTAATAGCGCGTACACCAGTTGCATATGCTGCTAAACCGCGATTATATTTGCGGGTAGGCTCTTGCATTTCAGCAACTTTGGCTCTACGTTTGTTTTCCCAATCGGTCCAGGTTTGCTGAAGCGAAAAGTACTCACTCATATTGCCGCTATTGATTGCATCTTGCATCTGGTCGGAGATTTCATTTTGTTTGTCTACAATCACGTCAATTTCATTGACGATTTTAGCGATAACATCAGCTTGTTCTTTTGCTACTTGACCGCCAGCAACAGCAGTGTCGCGACCAAGTTGCATCATTTTTATTAGATCGTCTCTAAAGTCGAGCAATTCAGAAATTGGATTGCCGTCTGTGGTTGTTGGTCTGTCGTCTTTGCCTTTACCGTGAGCCATTGTGTAAGGCGGCGCCCAGGCAAGCTGCTGAGGGACAGTTGCTTGCATACGAAAAACCATTGCTTGATCCAGATAAATATTGCGAGTAAAGTCACTGAAATTATTGAGCGAGCGCGGATCATTTCCGGCATTCATAGCTTTATCGCTATCTGGAATCAGTGCAAAAATTCCTCCAAACACATTACAAGCCGGATTTGGCACATCAGCGGCAAATGCAGTTTGCATAAATGGATCAAACTTTTGGCTTATAACATGATCCTTTATTAGGTCATTACCACGCAATTTGGTATTCATTGCGTTGTATACAGCGTCTACGTTTGGTCTTAAACTCTCATTGCGTAACCAGTCGTATACAAAGAAGGCTAGAGCCACGCTTGGATTGTCAGCTTTTCTACCACCGACATCAGACCGGGCGACAGATCCAGCACCTGGAAATGGTCCGTTTTTAGCAGTGAAATAATGCCCATTGCCTTTCCAGCCACTGGGCGGCGGGGTAGTACTTGCTCCAGCGTCTGCAGGCAGCATTGATGAATTCATCAAACTCAAAATAGTATCGAATTTAACACCATTATCCTGGGCTGGAACGCCCTGAGGAAACTCAAGTCTAAATATCCCTGCAGTAGGTGTAATTCTTCTGTTGCCGGCGCAAGCGCAAGCAATTTCCTTTTTAATTTCAGTCGGTTTAGTTTCTGGATTTTTACTGTCGCCACCAGCTACAGCACGTACTTTCTCTTTCACCGTCAATCGCACGGTAGTGGGGAAAATAATGGCTGGCCCGGTAGCAGACTCAAAGTTAGCTGGTGTGAAGCTTGCTCTATCTATTAACGCTACTGTTTCACCTACTTGAGAAAAAACGAATTTAGCGTCGCTCCCGGATACAGGAACTGGGATATTCGATCTATAAAAAGTCTGTTCACTCAAATTCTGTTTGACTGTCGCTGCATTGGTTAAAACATTGACCTCAGCACGCGAAAGTGGACTTGGAACAGGAATATTGGTGACACCTGCACTATTTGTGCGGCCTACTTCTATAGTTATATCGTTTGCAGTCACAGGCTCTACACTGGCTGGTCTCAAACCGCTTGAGTTATAGGCTTCAGCAGCAATTTTTGCAAGATTGACAGTTTTACTCACACCACTTGCATCTTCATACTTAATCATGCCTGAGCCATTAGCAGTGCATAAAAGGTTATTGAAACGTCTGGTGGCACTACCAAGCAATTTGGTGTCGTCTTTGACCAGGAATTCCATCGTAGTATTGTTCAATCGACGAGCAATAATCAAATCGAGTCTGCAGCGCGCCATCACTGTATTAACACCGTAGACAGGTCGACCAGCCAAACCTAGATTTGAATAGTCGTCAACTAAGCCGATGCGTCCCAGTCCAGGATCTGAGATGGTGACTTTACCAAGCTCTTTTGCAACAGCAAGTGCCGCTGCATCTACAGCCGTTTGTGCCTGCTTTTGATGAGAAGTCATTTGCATAAACACAATGAATATCAACCCGGCAAGAAGAATAACGCCAAGGAAAATAGCAATCGGAAGCACCATGCTTCCCCGCTTTGACCGCATCATTGAAATAGCCGACACGCTCTTACTCTTCATAAGTGCTAACCCCTGATTTATGCATAGTAATTAGGTCCCTGGAAGGTCCAGCAAGATTTACTGGACACGAACCTTAATGATGCTTAATAATAATTTATACCCAGTATCCTTGTGAAGGTCTAAACCCAACAAATTTATTGGAATAAGATTAATTGTCAGCAAGTTTTGCCTCTCACACTAGATATCCAAAAGGAGATAAAAATCGGCAATGAAAAATTTTTCGTTCGCTATTACCTGTCTGGCACTAGCTTTTCCCTTATTCCAAACGCTTCCCGCCAATTCGCAAGATAAATCAGTGAGCGTTCAAGAACTAAAAAAGTACGACTCAAAAACGGCAACCAAATTCTGGAAACTAGGCAAAGAATGCGAATTACGCGGACTAACCGAGCAAGCCATTCAAAATTACGCTCAGGCTGGAATGCGCACAATAAAAGGCGGGAAATCCAATCCTCAAGCAGTAAGCCTGGCCGATTCATTGGTAGCTAAATTCCAAAGTCTTGAAGCCAGTGCATTTATGAAAGGCGATACTAAAACCGCCACACTTGCTAGCCAAGAAAAATTGAAAATGATTGAATTTGTCGACGGCAAAGAAAGTCAGCGTTATAAAGACTGCGTAAAAACTCAAGGACTCTACGAGCAAACTAAAAAGCCATGAGCGGTTTTCTAGCCAATTTCAAACAGAAAGAACTGACATGGATTCCACAATTTCTGCTTAGCACGGGATTTGGAGCATTCGTTTCATTGTGTCTTGTAAGTTATGGCTCAATCCTTTTTATATGGCAAACAACGGATCCTGGATGTGCTTGCTACAGCCAGCGAGTCTACATGTCTCGCGGACGCTTTGAAAATATGCGTCAAATGTTCGACACTACCTTTTATATACTCGCTCCCGCTTTAAGTTTTGCTTTCTTCAAACTTATGCGCATGGCTCCCAAAAGTTTGCACAAGCCATTTTTCATTAGCTCAATCATTTCTATAATAGTTTTTTTGGCTAGTCGCGCAATTTGGAGCGAGAATACTCCAGCCAATTACTATCTGTTCATTTCAGTCGGTAAAATTATGGCGTATCACTTTGGAGAATTTGCTCGCCTATTCGTCCAGCCCATGTTTTCCTGGTCTTTCATCGGTGCAATCATCCTTTTTCTTAGCCTATTTGGATTTACATTTTTCGTTTTCAGGAAACAAGTGACATGAGCCGCTCAGTAAAAGGCCAACATATTGCTGAGTTTGGGCCAGCGTTGCTTATAGCCATTCCGCTCATTGCCATTATGTTGTCGTGCTTGAGTCTTGGAGCAGGAGTCGGAGCACTAGCATTGGGTTCTCAACACGCGGCGCGTGAAGCTGCTGCAACCGGAACCTATACTCTTGCCGAAACTAGAGTGAATGAAAATCTATCGACACTAAGTGGACCGATAGGACAATTTGGCGGAATTCAAAATGGAAAACTTATACTCACAGTAGAAGAATCACCTACCGGCGATACAAATTTCGTTCCTCACGCAAGAGGTGGCTCTATCGATCCAGCAAACAAAGTCTACCGTTATAAAGTACGTGGGGAATGCCAAATTAAGCCAATGTTCTGGTGGTTTACCGTGCCCTGCGTATATGAGGCGACAGGTATAGTCGAACATCCCGAGGGTCTTGGCGTATGAGAAGACAAATAGGGAGCGTTTCGGCTGAAATTATTGTGTGCTTTATTGCACTGATTCCAATATTCTTTCTGATTTTTGATTTAATCATTGTCTATGCTGGCTATCAAACTAATCAAACATTTTCTCGCGACGCAGCTCGAGCAGCGTCTCTACTCTTACCTCCAAAACAAGGTAAGCAAACTGAAGGTCCATTATTTTTGCGTGCCACTCAAATTTGTGCCAACGGCCGCAACATGGTTAAGGGCTATTTAAGCGGTCCTTTTTTAGAAAATGTCGAAGTGATGAATTTCACTCCACCCGGCCCCTTTGGTGGCACATATAGTGGCACTGTGACGGTCAAGACCACATTGCGAGTCAAAGTGCCTGCAGCAATTCCTGGACTTATTCCAGAAACTGTCACAGTAAATGGAGTAAGCACATTTCCATTGACTGGAGTAGTGCAGTCATCCGTTTTGGTTCACTAAAACACTAAGCTACAGATTCTTAATCGCGCCCTACGCCTAAACCATCTGCCACTCTATTTATATAGTTGAACCAGGACGCAATCAGATTGATTTGCAATATAGCAAGGTCATCAAAGCCAGCATTACGCAGTGCGTCGATGTCCAGGCTCGATATTTGAGCCGGTTTAACAGTGATTTTTTCGACATACTCAAGCATCGCTTTCTCACTAGAAGAAATGTCGGCTGTGCGAAAGTCTTGCTTAATCGCTTCAGATAGTGCCTCATCCAGAGTCACGCGACGCAGGAACTCTGCGTGAGACGTCACTCAGTAAAAACAATCGTTTATAGAAGATACCGTGGCTGCAATCATTTCGTGCTGCCTGCGAGAAAGTGGAAGCTCTGGATTCATCAAAGCGCCAAAAGTAGAAAAAGCGTGCTTCAACACATCAGGCATTAAGCTGTGTGAGCGTACAATTGCTGCCGCCTCGCCTTCTTTTTCGACCAATTCAGGCACCGGCGTTGCATATTCCATCGGATAAAGACTGCGCGAGAACTCCATTGCTTCAAGCAATTTAGGGTTGTCTTCGGGTCGAACTGTTTTAATCCAGGTCATATGAGCCTCCAGGGCAATGACCATAATAATAGTAAATTGAAGGGTTGACAAATTAGACTGACCGGTCTATTCTGGTAATAGAAAAAGAGCACAACCAACTACCGTGATACCACCGGTAATGCATGAGTTAGAAAAGGAACAAAATCAATTTCTGATCTCAGGACTAAAACAAGGCGAAATTATCGTGGTCAATCCACAAGACTCACTCAAAAATGGCACCCTGGTTGCAACTTCAGAACTTAAATAATTGACAAAACACAATCTCTGGTCCAGTCTATAATTAGGAAGATAAGAAAATGGAGCTCACAAAAGAAATTATGGCAAGCAAAACAGCAGCCAAACAAGACACTAAAATCGCTTTGCTCGAAGTCGGGATGGACATAATGCTGGAAAAAGGCTATTCCAACACCGGAATTCAAGAAATCCTAAGTGCGCTTCAAGTCCCGAAAGGCTCTTTCTATCACTATTTCGACAGCAAAGAAAATTATGCCGTTGAAATCATCCGTCACTTCGACGACTGCTATACAACCAATCTCAAAAATATTTTGGCCAATCAAGAACTAAGTCCCCTCATGCGTTTACGGACTTATGCCAACGAATCACGCAACAAACTGAATGACCAGGCTTGTCGCAAAGGCTGTCTAATCGGCAACTTGAGTCAGGAAATGTCCGACCAGAGCGAAGTGCTCAGAACCGAACTTTCAATCGTCCTTGCCAAACGTCTTGAATTCTTTGCTGCATGCATTGAAGAAGGACAAAAACTAGGCGAAATCAAATCTCAACACTCAGCCGCCGAGCTTGCCGACCTCTTCATGAGCGCCTTGTCTGGAGCGGTGATGATGGCGAAAACCCTTAAACGCATTGAGCCTCTGGACATTTTCATCAATATTATGATTGATGATCTGATTAAAGCCTAAAGATCTCAAGTTTCAAATATAGTTCAACCCCGGAGTAAAACAACTCCGTTCGTCATACCTGCACACCCAACACGGACCGACCAGTCTACTAGAAGGAGAATACACCATGAACTTGTTAAACGAACGCCAGCAAAAATATTTGAGGGCTGGAAATTACAAGACCGCCCAAAGCGAACTGCGCAGACTTTCTCACTCTCAAGAAGTCTACTTGCGCTCTCGTGTTGCCGAAAACCCGAACACTCCACTTGGAACGCTATTCGAGCTTTCTGCCGACGAAAGCTTCGAAGTGAGAGTAGCTCTAACCTACAACCACAACCTGCCACTAATGTTGCAGTCAGCCCTTGCAAACGACACAAATCCAGATGTTCGCTACGCCATGGCTGAGAATTTCAATCTTCCTTGCGAGATACTTGCTCTTCTTGCAGAAGATGAAAACCCCTACGTTGTGCAAAGAGCTAAATTGTCGATGGCTATGGCATCTTGCGTGCTCAAAGTTCAAGAAACAGAGCATCAAGAAATTCTTGCAGCTTAGTCTTTTCCCGCTATCCTCATAATCACAGATAGGAGAGAATCTTAGTACAGCTAAGATTCTCCTGTGACTTTAATGAGAAGAAAAATTTTCAATCGAAAATTATTGAGCGTATTTTTGCTTTGGTGCACTATTCGCTCCACTTGCGCAGACTCAGTTTATGCCAACACTCACACGCAGACTTCTGAAGTAATTACTTTGAACAATCAGGCTGTAAATTTAATGAGTCAGGGCAAATTCCTATCCGCTTACAAGATTTTGAATGAAGCAATCGAAAAATCACCCAACTATGAATTGGCTCGTTTAAATCTATCCATAATACTGCTTCACTGGAGTGATAAATATTTTGCAAAAGGTGATTTTGAAAAAGCTCTTAGGTACTCTGAAAAGGCAGAGTTTGTTTTTTATTTTTCTCAAAATGCTCATGAAAATACCAGAAAATGCATTTTAGCTTTAAATCTAAATCCTGATTCTGCCAGGGACAGACTACATCTTGCAAATCTAGCGATTTCACGAAACGCACCAGATGAATTTGCCACAGAGATGATCGAAACACTTGAACTTTTAAAAACTGAAGGAACGAAAAATTATTCAGTGGACAAAAACACTTACTATAAGCAGCGCGCAAACGATCTGGCTAAAATTCTAGAAAAAAGACTGGCGAAAGTCGCTGATGAAAAACCTTTTCATTACAGGGCTGAGCTTAAAGTTTACTCGGACGGTTCCATCTCTACAACTTTTCCTCCAGGAAGCTACGCAGACGCTTTTGCTAACCAGAACAAACTTATTACTTCGAATTTAAAAGTCGATTGGAAACTCTATCAAACAGATCGCAGCAAGACTTTTGAGGTTACTTTTCTGCATCACACAAAATATGACATGGTCACGGTTCGCTCAGAAAAGACATCTGACGAATACGCAGAAGAAAATTCTGACTCTATAACCAGCGCGGAGGCAAATTCTAACGAAATTTCAATTTCAGAAGCGACCAAAATCAACGACCAAGCAGTTAACCTACTTAGTCAAGGCAAATACAAAGAATCGATCGCGCTTTTGAAAAACTGCATGGATTTGTATCCAGACCATGAGCGGTTTAGAACAAATTACTCGGTGGCTTTAAACAATTACGCACTGTCAATTCAAAATCAACGCCAAAGTTCACTGCAACTCTTAGAGAAGGCTCTCTTTTATGATTTCGAGAATGAGACTACCAGACACAATCTGGATGGTGCACTCAAAATGCTTCGACTCAATCCGCAATCGATACAAGTGAGGCTCAAACTTGCCAGTCAAGCAATCGCACGACAAGATCCTGAAAGTGCAGTATCAGAAATTAAAATGGCAATGAATCTTGCTCCAATGATATCTGAAAGGAAACGCATTTTTTATGAAAACTATAAGAGAGATTTACAAAAGAAGATTAGAGCTCAATGGTACCCCAGCAGAGCCGATAGTTCTCAAATAGTAGTAAGTTTTGACATCATGAAAAATGGAAAAATCGCCAACCTGAAACAGGTAACTTCAGTCGAGGGAATACAAGCAAACGCTGCAATGGATGCAGTAAGAAACGCTTCTCCTTTCGCGCGACCACTCGAAACAGTTGCCATTCAATTCACTTTCACTTATAAAGCTTTTGATAGTGGTGCAATGAAAGCAAAAAGTGAAATTAGACCCGTAAGCAAGAAGAAAATGCCTCCTGTAGAAAGCGCAAACTTGCGCAAAATAAATGAATATCAGGCATTACTTGCCGAAAAACAAAAAGTCGATGACAAATCCGAGGAATCTATTGATTTGCGAATCAAACTAGTTAAACTTTTAGTGAAAGAAAAATATTTTGAACTTGCTGAATATTTGTTAGAAGAAGGATGTGAACTAAGTCCTGAGAATAAAGAAATGAACGCATTACTTTCACGAGTTAAAAAAATGTTTCCTAAAAAAACGCATCCCTTACCGAAAAATGTGAGTTGAGACTTGTCCAAAATCTTTGAAATCGTAGTGTTTGACGGCTTTGACGACATGGATGTCTTTGGCGTTTTAGAAGCTTTGCGCATTGCTTCGTTTCCAGTTCTGCTAAAAAGCATACGTCCTCAAGATTTCATCACCACCGCCTCTGGTGTCAGAGTAATTCCAGCCGGAGTCGTAGATTTAAATAACGCGCCAGATGTTTTAATTGTGCCAGGCGGTCAGTGGTTGAGCACCATGTCGGGTGCTTCTGTAGAAGTCAATCGTGGAGACATTCTAGATTTAGTTCGTGCGTTCAATAAGATGCAAGGCAAAGTAATTGCGTCCATTTGCACAGGCTCATTGATTCTTGCAAAAGCTGGATTGTTAGATGGAAGACCAGCCACTACTAATCAAAAATTCTTTGATGTGCTCAATGGCATGGGAGCCATCGGTACTCATGCGCGCGTTGTCGATGATGGTGACATAATTACTGCTGGAGGCATTACAGCAAGTCTCGATTTGGGTCTTTGGCTCGTTCAGCGCTTTGGCGACACAGAAAAAGCTCTAGAAGTATCGAAGGAACTAGAATTTGAAATGCGCGGACCTATTATTGAGAGCAAGGATTTATAAAATAGTATATGTTCGAATTACTAAAGAAGAGTTCCCTTATTTTCATAAGCGTGTTGTGGCTGGTAGTTTTCAGTGATATCGCCTTTGCTGCACCTACAAAAAAAAACACTCAGTCAAACGGCTTTCCTGTATTTTGGCCGCCACGCGAAGGGTACTACTATCCAAATCTCTCACTGACTAATTACGACGGCAAGCAAATTTCACTTTCTTCACTCAAAGGCAAAGTTATTCTATTCGAAGCAATTGGAATGTCCTGTCCTGCCTGCCAGGCGTTTGCTGGAGCAGGTAAAAATGGAATCAGTGGACTTGGCGGAGTGGTGCCACAGATAGGCATGTCAAATGTTGATGAATTGCTCAGCCAACAAAATATTTCTCCTCACGATCCAAGATTGGTTGTGGTGCAAATTTTGCTCTATAACTTATCTATGCAAGCTCCGTCAGTAAACGATGCACGGCTCTGGGCCAAGCATTTTCATCTAGAAGGAAAACCTAACCGTTATGTGCTAGCAGGAACTAGCAGTTTAATGGGAAACGCATCATACAATCTAATTCCAGGATTTCAACTAGTTGATAAAAGTTATGTCCTACGTTGTGATTCAACCGGACACAATCCCAAGCATAATTTGTATACAGAACTTTTACCGATGCTAAAAAAAATGCTTTAGTTCAAAACTCTATTCGTCGATGTAGTTTTCCCAATACTCGGTGCGTTCTTTCCAATCGCAACCATCGTTATTGCAAATGAGCGTGACGCGTGAAGAGTGTGAGTCTATTTCTTGAATGTTAAAGCCATCGCGCACGGCATCGATAGTTTCGGCGTACTTTTCGAATTTTTGTACTGGCTTCTTGCAGGTAGGGCAGATCATCTTTTTGCCAGTGACTGCATCTTGGATTCTTTTGAGTGACATGAAAACCTCAACTGCACGATGTACTGGCTGGATTTTACTAGACTTGCGCGGTCAATGATCACTTGGCTTCTCTAATGCATATAGAAAGAAGCACCTTTCGGTGCTCCTTTCCGGGGTCTCATCTGCATGAGATCTAG
>JACCDG010361351.1_pt1 | contig 21328 bp, 18 predicted proteins | sample 7442471 | NCBI WGS metagenome assembly JACCDG01 (sample SAMN15323444, study PRJNA562643) | freshwater metagenome | isolation source: river surface water | place: USA:Blue River Watershed | collected 2017-08-17 | reverse complement strand
GGTAACCGTCCCATCACGGCAGACACGGCCTTGCGCCTGGGCCTGTTCTTCAACATGGACCCGCGCTTCTGGCTCAACCTGCAGATGGAGTACGACATGCGCGTGGCCTCAAGGACCTTGCAGGCGACGATTGCGCCGCGGATCCGGGTGTTCCAGGCACCACCGGCGGCCTGAAGGCCGGTCTCCTTGGTGCCTGACGACAAATGAAGGCAAATCGGACATCGGCAAACTCCCTTACGTGCCGGAGTCACCCTCCCCTCGATCCGCCGAAATACCGATCTACTCGATGAACTTGTCCCAGGTAGCCAGTGCGTCCCGGGTTTATACGGCAAAGGCCTCTGGTGTGCTGCCCAACGAATCGAAGCCGCGCGGGTTCAGCCGCTTGCGCACAACTACGCCCACCTGGGCCGGCTGACCGGCAATCCTTGCGCCACCTCGGACGACTGGTTCGACGCCAGGTGCGTGGACGGCTTCACCTTGCACCGTGAGCGCAACGAGGGGGGATCGCCTTCAAATATCTGCGCACATAGCCGTGGTCATGTTGCGGTCCTGCCGGCTAACTGCCCCCTGCCGGTGCATCGGCCTGGTCGGCTGCTCAGGCCGCCTTACGCAGGAACCCCTGGTTGGCGCCGGGCCGGTTGGGCGCGAAGCCGTTGGCCGCGAGCGTTTCCTGAACGGTATCATAGAACACGCCGATCTTGCAGATCTCGCGCGCCTGCTTCGCGGTAGCGATGGGTCGGCCGAACTCGCGCGACATGCGCACCAGTTGCTCGATCTGGGCGACGGTGGACATCTTCGCATCGCGGGCCTGGTTCCACAGGTTGTCCTCGATGCCGCAGCGCACGTGCAAGCCCAGGGCAATACCCATCATGTTGACCGGCAATACGTTTCGCATGGAGCTTTCCACCGTCAGCACCGCGCCGTCGGGCGTGGCGCGCACGAAGTTCGAGAGGTTGTAGAGATTGGGCGCGTCCATGCCGCCGCTGATGGCCACCCAGTTCATCACCAGCGGGCCCTTGTAGATGCCCCGGCGCATCAGGCGCTCCACGGACTCGAAGCTGTTGATGTTGTAGCACTGGAACGCGCTCTGGATGCCGGCCTCGCTGAGGCGGCGGATGTGCTCCTCGGCCCACCCGGGCTGGGCCGGCACCGTCATCTCCTTGTAGGCCTGGAATACCGCCGGGTCTTCCATGGAGGTGCCCTTGAGGTCGGCGTCCTCCATGTGCTCGAGGATGTTCATCTGCGAGGTATTGATGGTCACCGTCACCTGATCCGGCTTGGGGTCCAACTCGGCGAGCATGTGGCGGGTGTCGTCGGATAGCCACTTAGCCTTGGCGCCGTCGGTCTCGGGCGCGAAGGAGATCGAGCCGCCGACCTGGATGATCATCTCCGGCACGGCCTGGCGCACGCCGGCGATCAGTTCGTTGAACTTGGACAGGCGCTTCGAGCCCCTGCCATCGAGCTCACGCACATGCAGGTGCAGCACGGTGGCACCCGCGTTGTAGCAGTCCACCGCCTTCTGGATCTGCTGCTCCATCGTCACCGGGATGTCCTGCGGGAAGTCGGAGGGCATCCACGAAGGCGCATAGGGCGCGGCAGTGATGATCAGGGGTTGCTGGTTCTCGGGGAACAGGTGGCCGTCAAGGAAATTCATGGCTTGCTTGTATGGGTTTGGTGGATTCGTGTCAGAAGGTCTTGTCGCCGATGATCCCTGCGCGCTCCATCTTGCGGTGGCACGGCGGGTAGTCCATCACGGCGTAGTGCTGCGTGGCGCGGTTGTCCCAGATCGCCACGGAATTGGGCTTCCAGCGCCAGCGCACCTGGTACTCCGGGACCAGCGCCTGGTTGATCAGGTACTGCAGCAACGCAGCGCTTCCCTGCGTGTAATCCTGGCCATAGCGCACGTTGGCGGGCGTGTGGAAGTTGGTGAAGTGGGTGGTGAAGGCGTTGACGAACAGCACCTTCTCCCCGGTCTCCGGGTGGGTACGCACCACCGGGTGCTCGGCATCCGGGTACTGGGCCTTCAGCGCCAGGCGATTGTCGACCGGCATGGCCGCACCGAAGGTGGCCTCGATGCTGTGGCGTGCACGCAGGCCGTCGATCTGGGCCTTCACCTGGGCCGGCAGCTTCTCGTAGGCCAAGGCCATGTTGGCCCACATGGTGTCGCCGCCCACCGGCGGGCACTCCACGCAGCGCAGCACGCACCCCATGGGCGGCGCCTCGCGCCAGGTCGCGTCGGTGTGCCACGAGTTCTCGTAGCGGTCGTTGGGCTGGTCTGGGCTCTTGTAGATGCGCACCAGGCCGGGATATTCGGGATCGCTGCCGGCCACCGGATGGTCCTCCAGCTCGCCAAAGAGGCGGGCGAAGGCCACATGGTCCGCGCGGCTGATGTCCTGGTTCCGCAGGAACAGCACCTTGTGCTTCAACAGGGCGGCCTTGATCTCGCTGAAAAGGCCGTCGTCGCGCGCCGCGTCGGCCAGGCTCACGCCCACCAGCTCGGCGCCGATGGCGCAGGTCAGTTGTTCAACTCTCATCGTGTGTCTCCTCGTTCGTCGCCAGGGGGTGGATGCGTCAGATCACTAAGATCGACGAGCCGGTGGTCTTGCGCGACTCCAGGTCGCGGTGCGCCTGCGCTGCGTCTTCCAGGGCGTAGCGCTGGTTGATCTCGATGCGGATGCGTCCGGCGGCGACATGGCCGAACACTTCGGCGGCCAGTTCGGCCTTTTCCGTCGGGTCCGCAATGTAGTCGGCCAAGGCCGGGCGCGTGAGGAAAAGCGAACCCTTCTGGGCCAGCAGGTTGGGGTTGAAGCCGTCGATGGTGCCGCTGGCCGTGCCCACGCTCACCATCAGGCCGCGGCGGCGCAGCGAGTCCAGGGAGGACATGAAGGTGCTGCGCCCCACGCTGTCGAAGACAACGTCGACGCCGCGGCCGCCGGTCAGCTCGCGCACACGCGCGGCCACATCCTCATGGCTGTAGTTGATCGTGTGGGTACAGCCGTGCGCAAGGGCCACGGCCGCCTTTTCCTCGGTGGAAACCGTGCCGATCACGGTGATCCCCAGCATCCTGGCCCACTGCGAGACGATCAGGCCCACGCCACCCGCCGCCGCGTGAAGAAGCAGCGTGTCGCCCGCCATGAACGGGTGGATGCGGCGCATCAGGTAGGCCGAGGTCAGGCCGCGCATGGTCATGGCGGCGGCCGTCTCGAAGCCGATGGCGTCGGGCAGCCGGATCAGAGGCGCGGCCGGCACCAGGCGGGAGGTGGCGTAGGCACCCAGGGTGTTGAGGAAGCCGGTGTAGGTGACGCGGTCGCCCGGCGCCACTTTGTCCACCCCCTCGCCCACTGCCAGTACCGTACCGGCGCCCTCCACGCCCATGCCGGCGGGCAGTGGCACTGGGTAGGTGCCGTTACGGAAGTAGGTGTCGGCGTAGTTCAGGCCCACCGCCGCGTGCTGCAGCAGCACCTGCCCGGGGCCGGGCCGGCCGGGCTCCATCGTCTCGACCTGGAGCACCTCCGGTCCGCCCGTGCGGTGCATGCGAATCACTGTAGCCATGTCTGTCTCTTCGTCCTGGAAGGGGCCGCGCAGGGGTGTGCAGCCCATGGGGCAATGTAGGCAGGACGGGTTTTCCCCGCTTTCCCGATGCCGCCAAGCCCTTACCATTTCATGCCATGACTCGCTCGGTACGCGCGGCTTCGCTGACCAATTTCTTCGAGGTGGCGCGCGCGCGCGGGCTCAACCCGCTACCGCTGCTGCGCCAGGTCGGCCTGAGCCGGGCGCTGCTGGACGATCCGGACCAGCGCATCCCGGCCGGGGCGGTGATCGAGTTGCTGGAGTTGGCGGCGCAGGCGAGCGGTGACCCGAACTTCGGCCTGCGGCTGGCGCAGTCACGCCAGGTCTCCGACTTCGGAGCGGTGAGCCTGCTGATCGCCCACCAGACCACGCTGCGCGACGCTTTGCGCGTCACCATTGCCTACCGCCACCTGATCAACGACTCGCTGGCCCTGGACCTGGAGGAGGACGGCGACTTCGTCACCGTGCGCGCGGAACTGGTGGCCGGCCTGGCCTCGCGCCAGTCGACCGAGCTGGCGCTCGGGGTGGTGATGCGCCTGTGCATCGCCGTGCTGGGGGCCGGATGGAGGCCCTACAGCGTGAATTTCACCCACCGCGCGCCGAAGGACGTGGCGCTTCACCAGCGCCTGTTCGACTGCCGCCTGGAGTTCGGCAGCGAGTTCAACGGGCTGGTATGCCGTGGCGCCGACCTCGACGCGCCCAACCGCGCAGCCGCCCCGGACCTGGCCCGCCATGCGCAGCGCTTCCTGGAATCCCTGCCGCAGGAGGGCGCGGCCTCGCTGGAGCAGGAGGTGCGCAAGGCGATCCACCTGCTGCTAGGCAGTGGCAACGCCAGCAGCGCCTACGTCGCCCAGGGGCTGGGCCTGAGCGTGCGCACCCTGCAGCGGCGCCTGGACGAGGCCGGTGTCAGCTTCACCGATCTTCTCAATGAAGTGCGGCGAGAGCTGGTCCAGCGGCACCTGGAAAATCCGCGCCATTCGCTGGTGCGGATCTCGCAGATGCTCGGGTACAGCTCGCCCAGCGCCTTCACGCGCTGGTTTTCCAGCCAGTTCGGCGAGCCGCCGCAGCAGTGGCGGGCTCGCCGGTACCCGTCGAGCCCATCGTCGCGCTACTGATTGAGCTGGATGTTGAACTGCCGGACGATCCCGGCATTGCGCTCGAATTCGGCGCGCACCGACTGGGCGAACTGGTCCAGCGGCAGGTCGTCGCCGGCTTCGAAGCCCGCGGCGAACATCCGCCCGCGGAACTTTGGGTTGCGTGCGACCTTAGCCAGCGCGTCGTGGATCTTGTGCGCCATCTCGCTCGACACGGCGGACGAAGCCACGAGGCCGACCCAATTGGAGAAGTTCACGTCGGGAAAGCCCAGTTCCGTCATGGTGGGCACCTCGGGCAGATGGCCCAGGCGGCTCTTGCCGGCCACCGCATAGACCTGCAGCTTGCCCGCGCCGATCATGGCGCGGGAGGTGACGTAGCCGTCGAACATCAGCGGGATCTGCCCCCCGAGCACCTGGGCCAGCGCCGGCGGCGAGCCGGGGAAAGGCACATGCTGCAAGTCCAGGCCAGCCTTCTGGTTCAGGATCATCCCCGCGTAGTGCGAGGCGGTGCCCGCGCTGTACGAAGCGAAACTGAGCTTGCCCGGATTGGACCGGGCATAGGCCACGAAGGCCTTGAAGTCCTTCGCCGGGACATTGGGCGCTGCGACCAGCACCAGGTTGGACCGGCCGATCACAGCCAGCGGCTTCAGGTCCTTCAGCGGATCGAACCCGGACTTGAGCACATGGGGAATTTCGGTCAGCACGTTGCTGGCGGTGACCATCAGGGTCTGGCCATCGGCGGGCGCGGCACGCAGGGCCTGCACGCCGATACCGCCACCTGCGCCAGGGCGGTTCTCGACGATCACCGGCTGGCCGATGTCGGCGGCGAGCTGCTCGCCCACCATGCGTGCGATCACGTCCATAGTGCCGCCGGCGGGCGCCGGCACCAGGAGCTTGACGGGCTTGTCGGTCCATGCGAAGGCGGCCGGCAGCGCGAGGCCCAGGAAAGCCCCGCACAGCACGCGGCGAAGGGTGCGCTGGTCCATTAACGGTTTCATGTCGTCTCCTCGGGTGCGACGCGGGGCGTCAGAAGCGCAGGCCGCCCACCAGGGACCAGTAGCTGCGGTCGACCAGCAGGTTGTAGCGGCCGCCGGAGAAGCGGCTGTACTGCAGGTCGGCGAAGTACTTCTGATTCCAGTCGGCGCGCACGCCAGGACGGATCACGGTGCGTCCCTGCGAGAAGGTGCCGTCGTAGGAGTAGCCGCGCACGTCCTTGAACACGGCCAGCGAAGGCGTCACCGTCGCCCCGGCGACCAGGTTCGGGTAGGTGGCCGATGCCACGATGCGCAGGCCCCAGGCATTGCTGGTGATGTAGCCGTCGGTCGTGCAGGTCTTGCCCCCGGTTTGTTCCGTGCAGGCAGACGTGGCGCCCACATAGGTGGCGGCGCCGTAAGCGGTGCCCCGGCCGAAGCGGATCATGTCGGGGCTGGGCAGGCTGTTGATGTGGCTGAAGCCCAGTTCGCCTGTCACGGACACGCGGTCGGCTCCCAGGGCTTTGGCAAACACCCGGGTGGCGCCCACGCTGCCGGTGACGATGCCGAAGCGGTCGTAGGCATCGTAGGTGTCGCCGACGTTGAAGGTGGTGAGTCCCTTGCGCAGGGCCAACAGCGAGGTGGGGCTGCGGTTGACGAACGCGCCCAAGAGGTCGGAAGCGTTGAAGGACAGCGGCTGGCCGTGGCGGTAGGCCAGTTCACCGAACGTGGTGACCTGCTCGTTCAGCTTCTTGCTGAAGGAGGCGCCGAAGACCTGGATGCTGTCCGGATAGATCAGGCCGTAGTCGGTGTTGTTGGGATCCCCCGCCGTGGTCGTCTTGACCGTCATCCGGTAGACCGGCGCGAAGACGGTGGTGTTCATCGCGTACAGCTTCACGTCGGCGCCCAGGGCGTCGGACTTGAAGCCCGCTGCCAGGCCAAAGTGCTTGGGAGAGGGCGACACGTCCGGCGAGCGGTGCACGTAGGTGCCCGTGCTCAGGCGCGTCCTTTCCGAGGCGCCGGCGAACGAGATCATGTCGCAACCCTGGGGGAGGAAGGAGGCCACGTCGAAGTAGGTGCCGCAGCCCGGGTACACGTTGCCTCGGTGCTCGTAGGCAGCGAAGCCCTCCAGGCTCCACGCAGCGCCGGCCGCCAGTCGGGCGCTGAGCATCCCCAGGGGCAGCCTGGCATCGACGGGCTGGGCGCCAGGGCGCAGCTGGGACGAAAAGTCCGCCGGGTTGGTGGTCGAGCCGACGCCGCCCGCGAACAGCTGCGAGCCGCCCCAGTTCAGGACCTGACGGCCCAAGCGGCCGGATAGGGTCTTTCCGCCGTCGAGGGTGGTGGAGCCATAGACGTAGGCATCGCGCAGTTCGGCGTTGTTGAACTCGCTGCTCAATGCGAAGCCGGTATCGGCCAGGGGCGTGTTGGGCGTGAAGCCGTTGGCATAGTTGCCATAGCGCATGCTCTTCTCGCCCAGCACGAAGTCCTTCCAGGCCGCGGCGCGCACGAACAGGCCGATGTTGCCCCGCTTGACGTCGACATCGACCACGCCCTTGAGGACAGTGGATATCTGGTCGCCTTTGGCGAAGTTCAGGTTGGGGCCGCCGTTCTGTCCCGCCAGCTTGCCGGGCGGCACGCCGGGAACGTAGGGGGAAACGGCCGCGGAGTAGGCATCCGGGCTGGGATCGCTGGCGCGGATCTGGGTACCCAGGGTGACCGTGCTATTGACCTTGACCTCGACGCCGTTTTCCAGCTTCACCTCGTACGCGTGTGCCTGCAGGCACGCCACGGCGATCGCGGACAGTGCCCATGCCTTCTGTTTGAACTTCATGCGTTGTCTCCTGTTGATTCTTGATCCGGCCGCGCCTGCGCTGACACGCGCCCGCGTACATTCCGGCCAGCGCGATTGTTCTCAAATGCTCCGGATGCCACTTATCCGTTCATGACAGTCGCTTGCCTTTATGTGCCGCGCCCGATGGGCGGCATCAACCGTTGAAGGTCCCGTTGCCGGCCGCGAGGCGGGCCAGCAGCGCCGCGGGCTGCCAGAAGGCCGCGTCATCCAGCGGGTTGCGTGCGAAGGTCTGCATGGCCTGCACCACGCGGGCCAGGCCCACGCTGTCGGCGTGGTGCATGGGACCGCCGCGCCAGGCGGGAAAGCCGTAGCCGGTGAGGTAGACCACGTCGATGTCGCCCGCCTTGCTGGCGATGCCCTCCTCCAGAATCCGCGCCGCCTCGTTGACCAGGGAATACAGCAGGCGCTGCACGATTTCCTCGTCCGCCACCGCGCGGGGCGCGATACCCAGTTCGCGCCGGTGCTGCGCCAGCAGGCCCGCCACCGCCTCGCTGGGGACGGCCTCGCGCTGGCCCGGGTGGTAGTCGTACCAGCCGGCGCCGGTCTTCTGACCGAAGCGACCCTGCTCGCACAGTTGGTCGCCGATGCGGCTGTACTTCATGTCCGGGACCTCGACATAACGGCGCTTGCGGATCGCCCATCCGATGTCGTTGCCCGCCAGGTCGCTCATTCGGAACGGGCCCATGGCGAAGCCGAACGCCTCGATCGCCTGGTCCACCTGGGCCGGGGTGCATCCCTCGTCGAGCAGGAAGAAGGCCTGGCGCAGGTACTGCTCGACCATGCGGTTGCCGATGAAGCCGTCGCACACGCCGGAGACCACCGCCGTCTTGCGGATCGTGCGGGCCAGGGCCATCACCGTGGCAAGCACGTCCTTGGCGGTATGCGCGCCGCGCACCACCTCCAGCAGCTTCATCACGTTGGCGGGACTGAAGAAGTGCAGGCCCACCACGTCCCGCGGGCGCCGGGTGAAGGCGGCGATGCGATCCACGTCCAGCGTGGAGGTGTTGGTGGCGAGGATGGCGTCAGGCTTCATCACCGCGTCCAGCGCCTCGAACACCTGCTGCTTGACGCCCAGGTCCTCGAACACTGCCTCGATCACCAGGTCGGCCTCGCGCAGGTCCCGGTAGTCCAGCGTGGTGGACAGCAGGGCCATGCGGCGCTCGTACGCCTCCTGCGCGAGCTTGCCCTTCTTCACCTGGGCCTCGTAATTGCGCCGCACGGTGGCGACGCCGCGCTCCAGCGCCTCGGCCTTGAGCTCCAGCAGCTTGACCGGGATTCCAGCGTTGAGGAAGTTCATCGCGATGCCGCCGCCCATGGTGCCCGCGCCGACCACGGCCACGCAGCGCACCTCGCGTCGGGGCGTGCCCGGCGGCACGTCGGGGATGCGCGAGGCCGCGCGTTCGGCCATGAACGCATGGCGCAGCGCCCGGCACTCGGAGGTGTCCATGAGGGCGATGAACGCCGCGCGCTCGCGCGCCACGCCCTCGTCGTAGCCCAGGGTGGTGGCGCGTTCGACGGCCTCCACGCACTGCTGCGGCGCGGGCAGCGGCCGGCCACGGCCGGTGGCTGCGGCGCGCTCTCGGGCCTGCAGGAAGAAGGCGTCGCCAGGCGAAGGGCACGGCAGTTCGCGCACGCGGGGAAAGGCGCTGCCGTCGGCGGCGTGGCGGGCGGCGCGCTCGCGGGCGAAGGCGACGGCCTCCTCCAGCAGGAACTGCGGCGCGGAGGCGATGCGCTCGATCAGCCCCTGACCGGGGATGGCGGACAGGGCCTCGGCGGAGACCGGTTCGCCGCTCATGATCATGTCCAGCGCGCGCTCGACGCCGATCACCCGCGGCAGGGCCTGGGTGCCACCGGCGCCGGGGATCAGGCCCAGCTTCACCTCGGGCAGGGCCACGCGCAGGCCGGGGGCGGCCAGGCGGTAGTGGCAGCCCAGGGCCAGTTCCAGGCCGCCCCCCATGGCCACGCCCTGCAGGGCTGCGACCACCAGCTTGGGCGAGTCATCGAGCGCGGCGATCACGCTGCCCAGGAATGGCTCCTGGAACGCCTTGGGCGAGCCGAACTCCTTGATGTCGGCGCCGCTGGAGAAGACGCCGTGGTCCCCGGCCAGGACGATGGCGCGCACCGCCGGGTCCTCCTGGGCCTGGCGCAGGCCCTCAATGACGCCCTGGCGAGTGGACAGGCCCAGGCCGTTCATGGGCGGGTTGTCCAGGTGGATCACGGCCACGTCTTGCCGCAGGTCATAGCGTGCTGTCATGTCAATCTTCAGGTAGGTGGGTGGGTTTCAGTGGGATCTGTACGGGTGTCCGCCAGGGGCGGCGCAGGAAATACGTTCGGACGCATGCCATCGGGCTGCGGGAAAGGAAGCGTCGTCGGCCAGGCGGCATCAGCGGGCGTAGTTGAAGGCCTCGGCCATGAAGTAATCGCTGGTGAGCCCGCCCGCGCCGTGCATCTGGATCGCCATGTCGATCACCTCGGAACCCTGCTGCGGCGCCATGATCGTTGCCATGCCGATCAGGTCCATCGCGGCCTTGTTGCCCACGCGGTCCATCTTGTCGGCGGCGCGCAGCGTGAGCAGGCGGCACATCTCCACCTTCGCGGCCATCACGGCGATGCTCTCGCGCACCGAGCCCTGCTCGCTGAGGCGGTGAGCTTTTGCTGCAGCGCCTGCACGCGCAGGGAGTGCTGGAAGTCCATGGACGCTTTCCGGAGGGCTTACTCGGCGCCGCGCAGGGCAGCGCGAAGGCGCGCGCCGACCTCGGGGCGCGCCGCGAACGGGTCAGGCGGGTTGCGCCCGGCCACCAGGGCCTGCGCGCGGTCGGCCACCGGCTGCAGCAGCCCGGGGGGGCTGAAGACGTGGAAGCGGTCCTGCGCCACGGCCTCGAAGGCCAGCTGCGCCACCTGGGCAGCGCAGACCTGTCCGCCCTGGACCGCGCTGTCGAACATGGCCTGGCCCACGCGCTGGCTGGCCGTGAGCGGCGAAACGGGCGCATCGGCGCGATTGCGCTGGCTCTGGTGGATGCCGGTGGGGAAGAAGTACGGGCACAGCACGCTGGCGCGCACCTGGTCGGTGACTAGGGACAGGTCGTGGTGGAGCGTCTCGCTCAGGGCCACGACCGCGTGCTTGCTCACGTTGTACAGGCCCAGGTTGGGCGGGGTCACGAGGCCGGCCATGCTGGCGGTGTTGACGATGCGCCCGCGCCAGACAGGGTCCCGACGCGCTGCCTCCAGCATCATCGGCGTAAACAGGCGCACGCCGTGGATGACACCCCAAAGGTTGACGCCCAGCACCCAGTCCCAGTCTGCGGGCGAGGCCTCCCAGACCAGGCCGCAGAAGGCTACGCCGGCGTTGTTGAACACCAGGTTCGGCGCGCCGAAGCGCTCGAATGCAGCATCGGCCAGCGCCTGCATCTCGTCCCCGCTGGACACGTCGACCCGGCGCGCCAGCACCTCGCAGCCGGCAGTACGCACCTCCTCGCTGCAGCGGTCCAGCGCGTCCTGCTGCACGTCGGCCAGTACCAGCCGCAGGCCATGGCGCGCGGCCAGTCGCGCCAGCTCGAGCCCGAGGCCCGAGCCCGCGCCGGTGATGACGGCGGTGTTGCCCGCCCGTAGCAGGCTGCCGGCGCCGAGCGTCGCGGCCACGGCGCTCAGCACCGCTCGAAGATCGCGGCGATGCCCTGGCCGCCGCCGATGCACATGGTGACCAGCGCGTAGCGGCCCTGGATGCGTTGCAGCTCGTGCAGCGCCTTCACCGTGATCAGCGCGCCGGTGGCGCCCACCGGGTGGCCCAGCGAGATGCCCGAGCCGTTGGGGTTGACCTTGGCCGGGTCCAGCTCCAGGCCGCGGGTGACGGCGCAGGCCTGGGCGGCGAAGGCCTCGTTGGCCTCGATCACGTCGAGGTCGTTCACCGTGAGGCCGGTCTTCTTCAGCACCGCGCGGGTGGCAGAGATGGGGCCAACGCCCATGAGCTTGGGGTCCAGTCCGGTGTGGGCATAACCGACCAGGCGGGCAAGGGGCCTGGCGCCGCGGGCGCGGGCCGCGCCGGCTTCCATCAGTACCACGGCGGCGGCGGCGTCGTTGATGCCGGAGGCATTGGCGGCGGTGACGGTGCCGTTTTCCTTCACGAACACCGGCTTCATCTTCTGGAAGTCCTCCAGCTTCGCGCTGGAGCGGAAGTGTTCGTCCCTGTCGAAGGCGACCTCGCCCTTGCGGGTCTTGAGCATGACGGGCGCGATCTGGCCCTGGAAGCGGTCCTCGGCCCAGGCGCGCTCGGCGCGGCGGTGGCTCTCCAGGGCCAGGGCGTCCTGGTCCTCGCGGCTGATGCCATACTCGCGCGCCACGTTCTCGGCGGTCACGCCCATGTGGATGTGGTGGAAGGGGTCCTGAAGCGCGCCGATCATCATGTCCACCATCGAGGTGTCGCCCATGCGGGCGCCCCAGCGGGTGTTCACGCTCAGGTAGGGTGCGCGGCTCATGTTCTCGGCACCGCCGCCGACGGCGACCTCGCAGTCGCCCAGGAGGATGGACTGGCTGGCCGAGACGATGGCCTGCAGCCCCGAGCCGCACAGGCGGTTCACGTTGTAGGCTGGCGTGCCCTCGGGGCAGCCGCCGTTGAGGGCGGCCACGCGCGAGAGGTAGGCGTCCTGCGGCACGGTGTTGATCACGTGGCCGAATACCACATGGCCGACCTCGGCGCCGGCCAGGTTGGCCCGGGCCAGCGACTCGCGCACCACCAGGGCGGCGAGCTCGGCGGGCGGGGTGTCCTTCAGGCTGCCGCCAAAGGTTCCGATTGCGGTGCGCACACCGCTGACGACGACGACTTCACGGGTCATGGGAAAAGCTCCAAACAGGAAATGAAAAAGCGGGGAACGGCGCGCGCCGTCCGTCAATAGGCGTCCAGCGGCATGCCCAGCACGCCCTCGTGCCCGCCGACCAAGGCGGCGTGCAGGGCGTGGGTTCGGGGCAGGACCTGGTCGGCATAGGCGCGGGCGGTATGGACCTTCGCCAGCATGAAGTCGGTGTCCTCGCCCCGGGCGGCCGCATCCAGCGCTGCCAGCAGGGCGCGCCCCAGCTGCCAGCCGGCCACCAGGTTGCCCGCCAGCATCAGGTAGGGCACGCTGCCGGCATAGACCTCGTTGGGCCGCGCCTTGGCGTGCTCGGCGACATGGTCCACCGCGCTTTCGAACAGCCCGCGGGCGTTGGCCAGTCGGGCTGCCACGGCCAGGGCCTGGGCGTCGCCGGTGGCGCACAGCGCCTGCTCGGTCTGTGCGATGCGCCGGGCCACGCAACGGGCGAAGGCGCCGCCATCGCGAACCGTCTTCCGGCCGACGAGGTCGTTGGCCTGGATCGCGGTCGTGCCCTCGTAGATCGGCACGATGCGGGCATCGCGGTAATACTGCGCGGCCCCGGTCTCCTCGATGAAGCCCATGCCGCCATGCACTTGCACGCCCAGCGAGGTGACCTCCAGGCTGACTTCGGAGCTGTAGCCCTTCACCAGCGGCACCAGGAATTCGTAGAAGGCTTGCTGCTCCCGGCGCACCTCGGGATCGGGGTGGTGGCGTGCGGCGTCACAGGCAGCAGCGGCCACGCTGGCCATGGCGCGGCAGCCTTCGACCAGGGCGCGCATAGTCATGAGCATGCGGCGCACGTCGGAGTGATGGATGATGGCCACGGCGTTCGCCGAGGAGCCGTCGACCGGACGGGACTGCACGCGCTCGCGCGCATGCTGCACTGCCTTCTGGTAGGCGCGCTCGCCCAGGGCGATGCCCTGCATGCCGCACTGGTAGCGCGCAGCATTCATCATCACGAACATGTACTCCAGGCCGCGGTTCTCCTCGCCCACGAGCCAGCCCACCGCGCCGCCCTCGTCGCCGTACTGCAGCACCGCGGTGGGGCTGCCGTGCATGCCCAGCTTGTGCTCCAGGCCCACGCAGCGCACGTCGTTGCGCGCGCCCAGGCTGCCGTCCTCATTCATCAGGACCTTGGGCACCACGAACAGGCTGATGCCCTTCACGCCCTCGGGCGCGCCTTTCACACGGGCCAGCACCAGGTGGACGATGTTGTCCGCCATGTCGTGGTCGCCATAGGTGATGAAGATCTTGGTGCCGAAGATCCGGTAGGTGCCGTCGCCCGCCGGTTCGGCGCGTGTGCGCACCAGCGCCAGGTCGGAGCCGGCCTGTGGTTCGGTCAGGTTCATGGTGCCCACCCACTCGCCGCGCACCATGCGCGCCAGGAAGCGGGCCTTCAGCTCAGGCGAGCCGGCCACCAGCAGCGCCTCGATCGCGCCATCGGTGAGCGAGGCGCACTGGGCGAAGCCGACGTTGGCACTGTTGAAGATCTCCAGGCAGGCGCCACCGATGGACTTGGGCAGGGCCTGCCCGCCGAACTCGGCCGGATGCTCCAGGCCCTGCCAGCCGCCTTCGGCGAGCTGGCGGTAGGCGGGCACGAAGCCCGGCGCGGTGGTGACGCGGCCGCCCTCCAGCCGCGGCGGGTTGCGGTCGCCCACGGTGTTCAGCGGGGCGAGCACGTCCTGGGCGAAGCGGGCGCACTCCTCCAGCACCGCCTGAGCGGTGTCCAGGCCGGCGTCGGCGAACTCCGGAATGCCGGCGGCCAAGTCGTCCAGGCCGGCGAGGTGGCGCAGGTTGAACAGGATGTCCTTGAGGGGGGCAACGTAGGTCATGGCGTCATTCAGGCGGGCCGGAGGGATCGGGGGATCAGGTGGCAGGCGCGCACAGGCTCGCGACCAGGGCTTCGGCTGCCGGCCACTCGCCGAAGCCGGACGCGGGATTGAGGTGGCCGACCTCGCCGAGGTCCTCGGTCTCGCTGCCCCAGTTGCGGGCCAGGGCCACCACGCGGTCCTGCTCGCCGAGCGGGTCATTGCGGCTGGTGGCCACGAGGGTGCGAAACGGCAGGCGCTCGCGCGGTACCGGCAGCCAGCCGCCGGCGTCCAGCATCGCCAGCGTGGGGTAGCCCTCGGGCATGGGACGGTCGAAATCGGGTGGCGTGGCCAGCAGGCAGCCGCGCACCCGGGCCGCATGGCGGGTCACGCGGGCCCAGTGCGCCACCATCACGCAGCCGCCGCTGTGCGCCACCAGCACCACCGGACCTTCGATCGCATCCATGGCGCGCTCGATGGCGGCGACGCGGGCCGCGCAGTCGAGGTCCTCGCGGCCCATTGGCTGCACGCTGCGAACGCGGGGCAGCCGCTTGGCGAGCAGGGTCTGCCAATGCGCCTCGACATGGTCACGCAGGCCGGGGACGATGAGGACGGTGGGGATGTCGGGGGAAGTCATGGGATCCAGGGCGATCAGGACGGTCAGGGTGGTCAGGGCGAGGCGGTTTCCGGCTGGCGCAGGCAGGCCTGCATGGAGGCCAGCAGGTGCTCCGGGGGCTGCGCGCCGGACAGCGCAAAGCGGTGGCCGAAGGTGAAGTACGGGACGCCGGAGACCGTGGCCTCGCCGGGCGCGTCCGGAAGGGCCTCGGGCAACGGCGGTTGCCCGAGGTCGACGCCCTGCGCGCGGGCCAACGCGACCAGGGTGTCGGCGTCGTCGAGGTTGCCGCCGTGCACGAAGTAGGTCTCGAACAGCGCCTCGCGCAGGACGTCGAGGGCATGGGACTCCAACTGGCCCGCGGCCACCGCGAGCAGGCGGTGGGCCGCCGCGGTGTCGGGGAAGACCGTCATGCGGTCGAAGCGGATCGCCAGCCCGGCGCGCGCGGCGGCGGCCTGCACCTGGGCCTGGCGTGCCTTCACCGCCTCGGGGCCGCCGAGGCGGCGCTCGTAGAAAGCGGCGTAGGGCCAGCCCTCGGGCGGCACGCCCGGGATCAGGCGCACAGGGTGCCAGGCGACTTCGACCTGCACGTGCGGCGCCTCGGCGGCGAAGCGGTCCACGGCGGTGGCCAGGTGCCGGCTGCCGATCCAGCACCAGGGGCAGACCAGGTCGAACCAGGCGTCGATGCGCAGGCGGTTGTCCATGAACGCTACCCCCTCAGGCCGCCTGCATCAGGCCACGCCGGCCCGCCCTGCGGCCGGGGGCGAGGCCGTTGGCGGCCGGGATGTTCCCGGCAAAGAGGGAGCCGTCGATGAAAGTCATGGTGCCTGCCTTGGTGAACGCGGGGTGTCCCGGATGGCGTGAATTTAGGTGCGCGACGTGGCCGGCTGCTTTACATTGCATGACACCGATTTATCAGTTGACGTCACCCGGAAAAGTCGACATGCACAAGCCCGCCGTCCCCCCGCCCGCCATGCAAGTGCGTGCGGTGGTGTTGTCACGCTATGAGGAAGTCGCCCTGAAGCTGGGCCTCAATCCCCTGCCCCTGCTTCGCAGGGTGGGCCTGTCGCGCCACATGCTGGCCGATCCGGCGCAAATGATCCCGGTGAACAGCGCGGTGGCCCTGCTGGAGCTGTCGGCGCAGGCCAGCGGCTGCGACACGCTGGGCCTGATGATGGCGGAGGCCCGCCAGCTTTCCGACTTCGGCCCTATCAGCCTCCTGCTCACGCAGCAGCCGTCGATGCGCAGCACGCTGGACACCATTTCGCAGTACCGCCACCTGCTCAATGATTCGCTGGGCCTGTACATCGAGGACGCCGGCAAGTTCACCCTGATCCGCGAGGAGCTGATGAACGACCAGCCCGGCGGCGGCCCGCAGTCCACCGACCTTGCCGTGGGCGTACTGACCCTGATCTTCCGCGCCATCCTCGGGCCGCAGTGGCGGCCGCAATCGGCGCACTTCACCCACGCCGAGACCGGTGACCTGCGCATCTTCCGGCGGATCTTCGGTTGCCCGGTGCGCTTTGACAGCGACTTCAACGGGTTGGTGTGCCTCAGCGCCGACCTGGACCGCCCCAATGTCCGTGCCGACGCCGTCATGGCCAGTTACGCGCAGTCCTTCATCGACGCCATTCCCCGCCACGGGCAAAGCTCGATCGTGCGCGACGTGCGCCGCTCGGTGTACCTGCTGCTGCCCATGGGGCGCGCCAGCGTGGAGCAGGTGGCCTCGGGCCTGGGAATGAACGTACGCACCCTGCAGCGCCGGCTGGACGAGAGCGGCCTCCATTTTTCCGCCCTCCTCAACGAGGTGCGCTGCGAATTGGCGCAGCGCTACATCGTCGGCACCTCCCATCCCCTGGGCCGGGTGACGCAGCTGCTGGGTTTTGCCAACCTGAGCTCGTTCACCCGCTGGTTCTCGGCGCAGTTCCAGTGCGCGCCCTCGGTCATGCGGGCGAACGCCGCCGGCCGGCCGACCGCCGCCGGTGGGGTCCATGTCGTCAATTCATAAGGCTTTGTCATCGATTGTCAAGCCGACGCCGGTGCCGGCACCTAGGATTCGAGGCACCTGCGAGTGGCCCCGCGCGCGCCGCCGTCCTCGCCCGAAAACACAGGAGACACGCATGCGCAGCATTCCCTTCCTCACCACCCGCCGCGCCCTGTGCGCCGCCGCCCTGGCGCTGGCCCTGCCGGCCGCCCAGGCATGGACCGACAAGCCGGTCAGGCTGCTGGTGCCCGCCCCTGCCGGAGGCACCATGGACGTGGTGGCGCGCATCGTGGCCGACCAGCTCGCCGCCGACATCGGACAGCCGGTGGTGGTGGACAACAAGCCCGGCGCCGGCGGCGCGATCGCGGTGCAGGCCATGACCGCCGCACCCGCCGACGGCCAGACGATCATGATGACGGCCAGCAACGTGCTCACCGAGATCCCGCACGTGATGAAGACGGCCTTCGACCCGCTCAAGGACGTGAAGCCGGTCAGCGCCATCGCCCGCAGCACCCTGGTGCTGGTGGCGGCGCCCGGGCTGGAGGCCAAGGACCTGAAGTCGGTGGTGGCCTGGGTCAAGGCCAACCCGGGCAAGGTGAACTTCGCCTCGTTCAGCGCCGGCACCTCCTCGCACTACGCGGGCATGATCCTGAACCAGAGGGCCGGCCTGGACATGCAGCACGTGCCCTTCCCTGGCTCGCCGCCGGCGCTGGCCCAGGTGATGGCCGGCCAGATCCCGCTGATGTTCGACGGGATGGCCACCACCAAGGCCCTGGCGGCCGGCGGCAAGCTGCAGGTGCTTGGCGTGGCCGCGCGCACCCGCTCGCCGCAGATGCCCAACGTGCCCACCCTGGCCGAACTGGGTTACCCGGAGCTGGACTTCAGCAACTGGGTCGGCCTGGTCACCGCCAGCAGCGTGCCAGCTGCGACGGCGGACCGCATCCACGCCGCGGTGATGAAGGCCGCCGCCTCGCCCAAGGTGCGTGAGCGCCTGGTCGCCGCCGGCTTCGAAATGGCACCCGACACGCCGCCCGCGCAGCTGGCCGCCGCGACGAAAGCCGAGTTCGAACGCAACGCTGCCATCGTCAAGGCCTTCGGCATCAAGCTGCAGTGACACGTTTTCCAGGAGCTTCCCCCATGAACGGACTGATGATGCAGCAGCCGCTGCTGATCGCCTCGCTGCTCAGGCACGCCGAGCGGCACCACGGTGACCAGGAAGTGGTGTCTCGCCGCGTCGAGGGCGACATCCACCGCTACACCTACCGGGACCTCGCCGCCCGCTCGCGCCGCATGGCCAAGGCCATCGCCGCCCTGGGTGTGGGCCGCGGAGACCGCGTGGGCACCCTGGCCTGGAACGGCTACCGCCACCTGGAGCTGTACTACGCGGTCTCCGGTTCGGGAGCCGTGCTGCACACGCTCAACCCGCGCCTGCATGCCGACCAGCTCGCCTGGATCGCGGACCATGCCGAGGACCGCGTCCTGTGCTTCGACAAGACCTTCCTACCGCTAGTGGAGGCGGTGGCGGCCCGCCTGGCCACGGTGAAGCACTTCGTGCTGATGGTGGACCGCAGCCACATGCCGGCGCAATCCGCCATCCCCAACCTCCTGTGTTACGAGGACCTGGCGCAGGCGCAGGACGACGCGTTCGACTGGCCCGACCTGGACGAGGAATCCGCCTCCAGCCTGTGCTACACCAGCGGCACCACCGGCCACCCCAAGGGCGTGCTTTACAGCCACCGGTCCACCGTGCTGCACACCTTCGCGTCGGCCCTGCCCGACGCCCTGAACCTCTCGGCGCGCGACACCATCCTGCCGGTGGTGCCGATGTTCCATGTCAACGCCTGGGGCCTGCCCTATTCCGCGTGCATGGTCGGCGCCAAGCTGGTGTTCCCCGGCCCCGGGCTGGACGGCAAGTCGCTGCACGAGCTGTTCGAGGCCGAGGGCGTGACCCTGTCGGCCGGGGTGCCCACCGTGTGGCAGGGCCTGTTGGCCCACGTGCAGGCCGGCGGCCTGGGGTTCACCACCATGAAGCGCACCATCATCGGCGGCTCGGCCTGCCCGCCCGCGATGATGGAAGCCTTCGAGGAGCGTTACGGCGTGCAGGTGATCCACGCCTGGGGAATGACCGAGCTGAGCCCGGTGGGCACGGTTTGCGTACCCAAGGGCGCGCAGTTGGCGCTGCCCGCGGCGCAGCGCCGCGCGCTACAGGCCAAGCAGGGCCGCGCGGTCTTCGGCGTCGACATGAAGATCGTCGACGATGCCGGCCGTGAGCTGCCCTGGGACGGCCAGGCCGCCGGCGAGCTGCTGGTGCGCGGGCCCTGGGTGGTGGACCGCTACCTCAAGGGCGAGGACATGCCCCTGGTGCCCGACGCCGCCGGCCGTGGCTGGTTCCCCACCGGCGACGTGGCCACCATCGACGCCGACGGCTTCATGCAGATCACCGACCGTAGCAAAGACGTGATCAAGTCCGGCGGCGAGTGGATCGGCTCCATCGACCTGGAGAACATCGCCATGGCGCACCCCGCCGTGGCCATGGCCGCCTGCATCGCCGCGCGCCACCCGAAGTGGGACGAGCGCCCGCTGCTGGTGGTCGTGCGCAAGCCGGGCATGGAGGTCTCGAAGGAGGAACTCCTGGCCTTCTACAAGGGCCGCATTGCCAAGTGGTGGACGCCGGACGACGTGGTCTTCGTCGACGCGATCCCGCTGGGCGCCACCGGCAAGATGCTGAAGAACCGGCTGCGCGAGCAGTACGCCGGCCACCTGCTCGCGGCACAGGGTTGATGCCATGCAAGCCCTGATCACAAGCTGCCAGGCGCAGTGGGAATCGCGCTGGCCGGGCATGGCGGTGAGCGCCATCGTGGCCCTGGCCGCCCTGTTCCTCGCGCAGCACTACGGCGCGCCGGTGATGCTGTTCGCGCTGCTGCTCGGGATGGCGCTGAACTTCCTGTCGCAGCAGACCCGGTGCAGCGAAGGCATCGACTTCGTGGCGCGCCAGGTGCTGCGCCTGGGCGTGGCCCTGCTGGGCCTGCGCATCACCCTGGCGCAGGTGCAGGCCATGGGCTGGGAGACGCTGGGCTTGGTGCTGGCGCTTGTGGCCGCCACCATCGCCTTCGGCATCGTGATGGCGCGGGCCTTCGGCTTCCAGGTGTTCTTCGGCCTGCTCACGGGCGGGGCGGTGGCCATCTGCGGCGCTTCGGCGGCCCTGGCGCTCTCGGCCGCCCTGCCCTGCCACCCGCTGAAGGAGCGGGCCACGCTGTTCACGGTGGTCGGCGTGAGCGCGCTGTCCACGCTCGCGATGGTGCTGTACCCCATGGTGGCGCAGTGGCTGCACCTGGAAGGCCCGCAGGCCGGCCTGTTCATCGGCGCAACCATCCATGACGTGGCGCAGGTGGTGGGCGCGGGCTACAGCATCTCCCACGAGGCTGGCGACACGGCCACCCTGGTCAAGCTCGTGCGGGTGGCGATGCTGGTGCCCGCCGTGCTGCTGGCGGCGTGGCTGGCCCGCCGCCACATGGCCTCCCAGCCCGAGGCTCAGGCCGCCGGGCGGCGCCCGCCCCTGCTACCTTGGTTTGCGTTGGCCTTCGCGGTGCTGGTCGGTGTGAACAGCACCGGCTGGTTACCGGTGCCGGTGGTGCGCGCGGGGGTGGACCTTTCGCAGGCCTGCCTGGTGGCTGCGATGGCGGCCATCGGCATGAAGTCGCACCTCAAGGAGATCCTATCGGTCGGCTGGAAGCCGATCGCCCTGATGACGGTGGAGACCGTCTTCCTGGCCGCACTGGCCTGCGGGGGGCTGGCGCTGCTGGGGAACTAGTCCGCCCGGTAGGCCGCCAAGGCGCTGCGGGAAACCAAGGGTATTCCCGCGGCCATGCGCCCCGTCCCCGGGGCGCGCCGTCACGAATAGCAAAGTCGGCGGCACGAACGGTCAAACGCCCCAACGGGCACCGGGCCACCATCCTGGTCACGGTGCCTCGCCGCAGGCGCCTCGACATCCACGACAGCCAGGAGACCTTTTTCCATGAACTTCCTCGACGGCCACCTCTACCCCGAGAACCAGCAACCGCTGATCATCACCGCCGCGCCCTATGCGCCAGGCTGGATCCCTTCGGATTTCCCGGAGGACATCCCGATCACGATGGAGGAGCAGATCCAGAAGGCGGTCGATTGCTACGAGGCCGGCGCCACCGTGCTGCACCTGCACGTGCGCGAGGCCGACGGCAAGGGCAGCAAGCGGCTGTCGATGTTCAACGAGCTGATCGCCGGCGTGCGCAAGGCGGTGCCCGAGATGATCATCCAGGTCGGCGGCTCCATCAGCTTTGCCCCCGAAGGCCCGGACGGAGAGGCCAAGTGGCTGTCCGACGATACCCGCCACATGCTGGCCGAACTCGACCCCAAGCCCGACCAGGTGACGGTGACCGTCAACACCACGCAGATGAACGTGACGGAGCACGCCGGCGAGGACGACTTCCGCGGCGTCTCGCGCGGCTTCCCGCACCTGCACAAGACCTACAAGGACATGATCGTTCCTTCGAACCCGAGCTTCGTTGAGGAACACATCCGCCGCCTGACGGCCGCAGGCATCCAGAGCGAGTTCC
>JACCDG010400386.1_pt1 | contig 21331 bp, 13 predicted proteins | sample 7442471 | NCBI WGS metagenome assembly JACCDG01 (sample SAMN15323444, study PRJNA562643) | freshwater metagenome | isolation source: river surface water | place: USA:Blue River Watershed | collected 2017-08-17 | reverse complement strand
GTAGCGGAAGTCGCGCGCGAGGTCCGCCCAACCGGCGAGGACATCAACCTCGGCGAGCGCATCCGCAGTCTGGGCAAGCGCGATCGACTCATCGAGAATCGCCTCGACGAGCTCGCCGAAGAGCTCCTTTTCGCGGGCGAGCGCGTTTCCCTCAGCGTGGAAGATCTCCTTTTCCTTCTGCTTGAGGGCCTCGGTGACGAACCGCTCACCGTTGGCCGTGGTCTGCTTGCGGATGTAGTCCGGTGGTACGAGGTGCAGGTTCGCCTTGGTGATCTCGATGAAGTAGCCGAAGACCGAGTTGTAGCGGACCTTGAGGCTGCGAACCCCGGTGCGTTGTTGCTCGGTGGTCTCCAGATCCGAGAGCCAGGTGCGGTTTCCCGACGTGAGGGAGCGGAGGCGATCGAGCTCGGGATCGTGACCTACGCGGATGAAGTTTCCGTCCAGTAGATCGGCGGGTAACTCGTCGGCGAGCGCACGGTGGAGGCGCTCCCGGAGATCGGACAGCTCCGCAATGCGGGTAGCAAACTCGGCGACGGCTGGACCAAATGTCAGGAGAGCGGTGCGCAGCTCGGGCAACTGCAGCAGGGTGTCGCGGACGCCACCGAGCTCGCGCGGGTTGCGCAGGCGGTTCTGGAGGCGGCCGAGGATCCGCGGGATGTCGCGGATTTGCTCAATCCGGTTGCGGAGGTCGGCCAGTGAACGAGGAGACGCGAGCAGTTCGCCCACGAGGTGGTTTCGCCGGCGCAGTTCGGTGAGGTCGAGCGGCGGAGCGGCCAGCCACCGCTCCAGCAGACGGGCACCGGCGGCACTGCCGGTCCGATTGACCGCTTGAAGCAGGGAGCCGTCCCGCGTTCCGCGGATCGACGAGAAGACCTCGAGATTGCGCAGCGTGGCAGGATCGAGCAGGAGACTGCCCGCGCTCTGATACACCCGGAGAGACCGGAGGTTACCGGGCTCTGCGCGGAGATTCTCCGTCGCGTACTGCACCAGCGCGCCGGCTGGTCCGAGGCCGGCGTGTCCTTCGGCGAGACCGAAACCATCAAGGTTCAGGACTTGGAGCGCGGAGGCGACGACGCGCGCGCCCGCCGCCGAGTCGAACTGAAACGCGGGCAGCTCGGTGCAAAGCCGCGCGCTGCAGAAGGCGTGCAGTGCATGGCGACCCGTGTCGTCATGGGGTGCGGCGGCCCAGGCAGCGAGAGCTCCCTCGGGCAGCAGCAGCTCCGTGGGAGCAAGCGCCGTCAGCACAGGGAGAAGTCGCTCGATGTCGGGCTCGGATGCGATCCGGAATTCTCCGGTGGAGAGGTCCAGCCACGCCGCATGCAGGCCGCCGCGGTCGACGTGCAACGCGCCGAGGTAGTGGTTGCGTTGCGCGTCAATCTGATCTGCCGCAAGGGTGGTTCCAGGCGTGAGGATGCGTGAGACCGAGCGCCGCACCAGCTTTCCCGCCTTGGCGGGCTCCGACTGATCGCAGATCGCGACCTTGCGACCATGGGCGAGCAGCTTCGCGACGTAGGTGTCGAGTGCCTGTGCCGGAAGCCCCGCCATCGGGTGGTCGATGCGCTTGGTCAGCGTCAGCCCGAGCAAACGTGAGGCGACCACTGCATCGTCGAAGAAGAGTTCGAAGAAGTCGCCGAGTCGAAACAGCAGCAGCGTATCCTTCGGCAGTGAGCGCTTCACGTCGAAGTACTGCTGCATCATCGGCGTGAGCTTTTCGACTTCCGCGGACATGAGAGCGGGGGGAGGAAGGCGGGAAACGTGCGGTCGGAGGCGCGGCGATCAGTACCGCAACGTCACGCGGCGGCCCGTGCGGGCTGATTCGTAGATGCCCTCGATGATCACCATGTCGCGCCGCCCCAGTGTCGCGGGTGTTGGAACCGGCGTACCCTGCCGCAGCGCGACGGCGAGCCCGTCGAGGTGCAACGTCTGTTGGCGGACCACGGGGTAGGTCAACGGCCCTTCATGAGTCCGCGCCTTCAAGCCGCGATAGCTGTAAGCCGGCTCCAGCTCGATCCAGCCGCGCGCCCCCTCGGCGCGGAAACGATTCATGTTGTCCGCATAGCTGGTGAAGAGGTCCGCACGCGCTCCATTCGCGAACTCCATCGTCCAATCCAGCGCCTCCTCCACGTCGACGAAGAGATCGGGACGCTTCTTCGGACGCTCCCGCGCCGTCAGGGCCACGGGATCGGCTTGGGCAGCGAGGCAGGCTTCGTGAAGAGCATAGATGCCGACATCCATGAGCGGTCCGCCGCCGGCGAGCGCGCGCTCGGCACGCCAGACCTTGCGACCCATGGTGAAGCCGAAGCCGCCGGACATTGCGAGGTACGGGCCGTCCGTGCCGGCCTGCGCCCGGCGGATCAACTCCTGGTGGTAGGGATCAAAGTGCAGACGATAGCCCATCGTCAGGGAGCGATTAGCCGCGGTGGCCGCCGCCATCATCTGATCGCACTCCGCGACGGAGATGGCCATCGGCTTCTCGCAGATTACGTGCTTTCCCGCGCGCAGTGCGGCGATCGAATGCTCGGCGTGGAGTGAATTCGGGGTGACCACGTAGACGAGTTCCGCCTCCGGGGCGTCGGCCATCCGGGCCATGTCGGCGTAGCTCCACACGTTGCGCTCCGGGAAACCGTGTTCGCGAGCCCATGCCACGCCTTTGTCCGCCGAGCCGGTCACCACGCCGACGAGTTTGAGGTGTTGGGACTCCTTGATTGCGGGGAGCAGTTCGCGGGTGGAATAGTTTCCGAGTCCCGCGAGGACGATGCCCATTCGTCGTGGCTCCGCCGCGGCGTTCAATGAGCGGGGCAGCATGCTGGCCGCCGCCGCAGCGGCGAGACCGGTCGAGGTTCGGGCTAGGAAACCACGGCGAGAGAGTGACGGCGAGGTGCGGAGGGGAAGCATCGCGCGAGTGTGCGCGAAGGACTGTCCCGGGCAAGCCGCAGCTTGTGCGGAACTAGGGGAAAAGACCGCGGCTTTGCTTGGCCTCCGCCACTCGCCCGATTCCGAGGGTCAGGGCCGCTAGGCGGCGGCTGAATTTGAACTTCCGCCGCTGGTATTCCACGGACTCCTTGGCCTTGTCCAGCATGGCGAACAACTTCGTGAGCACCTCGTCGCGAGACCAGTAGAAATGCTGCAGGTTCTGCAGCCACTCGAAGTAGGAGACGATCACCCCGCCCGAATTGCACAGGATGTCCGGGATCAGCTCGATGTCCCCCCGTTCGTCGAGGATGCGGTCCGCTTCGTTCGTGGTGGGGCCGTTCGCGGCCTCCGCCAGGATGCGGCACTGCAGACGTCGAGCGATCTCGGGTGTAATCACCCGCTCGATCGCGGCCGGAACCAGGGCAGTGCACTTGAGGGTGAGCAACTCCTCGTTGGAGATCGCCGTACCTCCATCGAAATCCCGCAGGACCTTGTTGTAGCGTACATACTCCAGCGCCCGACGCACGTTGATGCCGTCGGCGTTGAAGAACGCCGCCGTGTGGTCGGAAATCGCCACGATCCTCGCGCCATACTGGTCGAGCGCGGCCGCCGTTTCCGCGCCGACATTGCCGAAACCCTGGATCGCGACGGTCGCTTGTCCGACGGGTACGCCGAGATCCTCGAGGTAACGCTTCAGTAAGTAGGCGACCCCGGCGCCCGTCGCCTCCCGGCGCCCATGAGATCCGCCGAGGGCGATCGGCTTACCCGTGACGATCGCCGGCTCAAGGTGGCCCACGTGGCTGGCATACGTATCGACCATCCAGCCCATGATCGTCTCATTGGTGCCCATATCCGGCGCCGGTACGTCGACGTGTGGCCCGATGAACGGAATTAGTTCCTGCATGTACCGACGCGACAGGCGCTCGATTTCCGCGGTCGAAAGTTGCGCCGGGTCAACGATCACGCCGCCCTTGGCGCCGCCGTAGGGGAGTCCGACGAGGGAGCACTTCCAACTCATCCACATCGCCAACGCGGCCACTTCCCCGATGGTCACGCCGGGGTGGAACCGGATTCCGCCCTTGGACGGACCCGTCGACAAACTATGCTGCACGCGGTATCCCTCAAAGACCGAGATCGATCCATCGTCCCGCCGAATGGGCAGGGACACCGCCAGACAGCGCTTCGGCCATTTGGTGCGATCGCGGATCGCCTCGGGTAGGTTGATCGCATCGGCGGCCAAATCGAACTGCCGACACGCCATGCGAAAGACGTCCGAGTCGTACAGGGGGGAGACGATGACCTTGGACATAGGGGCAAGGGACTCCTTCAGCTTGTCCTGCTTTCCCGCCTTGGCAAATCGCATCGGGTCCACTGAGCGGGTCGCGGGTTGCCGATAGAAAGCGCGTTGCTGCGCGACAGTAGCGTGCTTAACTCCTTTGCGATGCAATCGTTGTTGGCTCGGATCGTCGCGCGGATCGCGGAGAAAGCGGTGACCGTGGTGGTCATCGTCGGCCTCGGTGTCGGGGTAAGCGCGCTTTGGATCTTTGTCCGGGAGCAGCAGTTGCGCGAGCGCGACCGCTCGGTGAGGCAGCAGCAGATCGTCGCGGAGTTAGGACAGCAGGAGCTTCTGCGCGCCGCTGCGGAGGCCCAGATGGAAAAATTCGCGGCCCAGATCGCCGAGGAGACAGAGCGGCTTGAGCGGGCCGCCAAGCTCGTTCAGACGCTGGCGGAGCTGGATACGTGGTGGCAGCGCTGGTTTGGTGACGCAGAGCAAGCGCGCCGCAACCGCGAGCGTACGGAGTCACTCCGGAGGCTGAGGGACGAGACGCAGTCCCGGCTCCGCGGTCTCGGCCACGAGCGCGCGGCGACCTTCGACCGGATCGCTGGCCTTCGCGCGAGCGAGGCAGACCTCCGCCGAGAGTTGCGCGCGCTGGAGACGGCCCAACCGGAATGGGTGCGGTACCTTGTCCGCGGGTGGGAGAGGGCGCAAACCGGTCTGGTGATCGCGGTCGCCGCTTACTTGTTCGGACCGAGCGTCTGGAAGCTCGTAGCCTATTTCCTGATCGCTCCCCTTCTGGCGCGGGCCCGAGGAGTCCGCGTGGGTGATACGGAGGTCGCCGGATTATTCCCCGAATCGCGGGGAGTGTCCGTCGATGTCTCGCTCTGGCCGGGCGAGCGTCTCGAGGTGCGGCAGCGTTTCTTGCAGGCGAGTGATGAGGGGCTGACCCGGCGCACGCGCTTATTGCTGGATTGGCGGCATCCGCTGACCAGCCTCGCGTCGGGGCTCGTGGAATTGACTGCGTTGCGCAACCAGCGCGCCGGTACGGTGGCGCGAATCACACTGGCCGATTCGCGGGCGGCGCAGCAGGAGCTGTGTGTGATCGAGGTGAGTGCCGGAAGCTCACTGGTCCTGCGTCCACGGGCTCTAGTCGCGGTCATCACGCCGGGCGAGCAGCGCCTCCGGTTGCGCGCGCGCTGGCTCCTCTCGCATTGGCTCTCGTGGGCAATGCTGCACTTCCGGATCTTCGAATTACAGGGCCCTTGCCGACTCGTCATCGCCGGGACGCGCGGGGTTCGGGTGGAAACGATCGGCGGAATGGATCGACCTCCTGCCCGGCGTCGCATCAACCGCGGCGCCGTGATCGGATTCAGCTCCGGTCTCGAGCATCGCGTGGCTCGGGCCGAAACCTTTTGGGCATACTATCGTGGGCACCATCCGCTTTGGGATGATCTGTTCTTTGGATCTGGCACACTTCTGTGCGAGCAAGCGGGGCGCACGGGAGCGGACGCCAGTGAGCGCCGCTGGGGGGCGGCTTGGAACGGCTTTCTCCGCGCGATCGGACTGTAGTCCCTGACGTCAGTCCGCCGACACGAGCCGCTTGAGGTGCCGCTTAAGGTAAGGCGCCGTCGGGCTGGAGCGACGCGAGAGCAGGGCGGCAAGCGGACCGCTGAAAAGCAGCCGGCCCCCGTCCGGTCCGCCGTCCGGCCCGAGTTCGACGATCCAGTCGGCCTCAGCGATCACATCCAGGTGGTGCTCGATGACGATCACGGTGTGTCCCTGTTCGACGAGGGCGTGGAGGACTCCGATGAGTCGCTCACAGTCACTCAGGTGTAGCCCGATGGTCGGCTCCTCAAGCAGGTAGAGATTGCGCACCGCGGTGCCGCGCGCGCGGTCTCGCACGCCGGGCAGCCCGGCGGCCAACTCGGAGACGAGCTTGAGCCGCTGTGCCTCGCCTCCAGACAGCGTGGGCGAGCTCTGGCCGAGCGAAAGGTACCCGAGACCACAGTCGACCATCAGGCGGCACACCGCCGAGAGCGTCGCGTGAAAGTCGAAAAACTCGACGGCCTCCTCGAAACTGAGCTGCAGGACTTCACCGATATTCTTTCCTTTCCAGCGGATGTCCGCCACCTCCGCTCCGTAGCGCAGCCCGCGACAGTCGTCGCAGGGCAGGTAGGTCTCGGGCATGAACGCCATTTCGAGACGAATCCGTCCGGCACCTTCGCAGGTGGGGCAGCGTCCGCCTGCGGTGTTGAACGAAAACCGGCTGGCGGTGTAGCCGCGGACCTTCGACTCCGGAAGCGTCGCGAAAAACGTCCGGATGACGTCGAAGATCCCGAGGTAGGTGGCCGGGGTCGAGCGGGGAGTCTTTCCAATGGGAGACTGATCCACCTCCACCACGGAGCGGAATGAGGCCGCGCCCCGCAATTCCGCAAAGGTCGACTGAGCCCGCGGCGCAGCGGCCTTGCTGCGTCTTGCGCCGCGTACGCGATCGACCCCTTCGGTCCGTGCCTGCTCCACGCCGCGCCCGATGAGTTCATGCACGAGAGTCGACTTCCCCGCGCCGCTGGGGCCGATGACCACCACGAGACGAGCGAGGGGGAGGGAGACATCGAATCCGCGGAGGTTCCGGGCGCAGGCGCCCGTGAGGGTGAGCCATTGTTTCGGATCGCGGGGCGAGGGCGGGAGCCGATACGCGCCGCGCGTGGGATGGGCGATGCCACGCCGCAGGAGGCGACCAGTGACCGACGTGCTGGTCGCGCACACTTGGGCCGGAGGGCCCTCCGCGAGGATGCGACCGCCGTGAATCCCGGCACCGGGGCCGAGGTCGATCAGGTGATCCGCGCGAGACATGAGTTCATCGTCATGCTCGACCACAAGCACCGAGTTCCCCTTGTCGCGCAGGCGTTCCAGGGTCGTGATCAAGCGTTGATTGTCGCGGGCGTGCAGCCCGATGCTCGGTTCATCGAGTACATAGAGCACCCCGGCGAGATTGGTCCCGAGTTGCGCCGCCAGTCGAATTCGCTGGGCCTCGCCGCCGGAGAGCGTGTCCGTCGGACGGTCGAGCGTGAGGTACCCCAGGCCAACCTCGTCGAGAAAGCGCAGCCGCTCGCGAATCGGTGGCATGATGTCCTTGAGAATCAGGCGGCCGCGCGCATCAAGCTTGATGCGGCTCAGGCTGCGGAGCAGTCCAGCGGGCGTCTCGGCGAGCAGCTCTGGAAGTGATTGCGGTGAACCGGCGCGCATGGGCAGGCGAACCGCACGACTCGTGCGATTCAGCCGCGCACCACCGCAGTCGGGGCAGGGGCTCCCTTCGCCGCTCACGTCGTCGGCCTGCTCCAACCCGAACTCGCGAAGCCGCCGCAGCGCTTCCTCAGCATCGTCACCTCCGCCGTCCTCGACCTCGAGCATCCATGGGAAGATTCGTCCATGGCCCCGGCACGACGGACACCAGCCACGAGGCGAGTTGTGGGAGAAGTGCTTGGGGTCGAGCTCCGGAAAACTCTCCCCGGTTTCGCTGTCCGTTCTCGTGGTGGAGAACCACGAAAGGACCTCGCCGCGCGGGGTGAGGAGGAAGCATGCCCCCTTGCCGAGCCGCAGCGCCTCCGCGAGAGGGTCGCGGCCGCGCTCGCGGCGTCCCCCTTGACGCAGGTCGGCGACCACGACATCAATGTCGTGCTCACGATAGCGATCCAGTTTCTCGAAGGTCGACACGGGACGCAGTTGGCCGTCGACGCGCATGAGCTCATAGCCGTGGTTCGCAATCCATGTCGCGATGGGCTGGTGGTGCCCCTTCCGACCCCGCACCAACGGCGCACAGAGGTAAAGGTGCGATGAGCGACGCGCCGGCGCCGACTGGATCACGCGCGAGAGCAGCCGACGCAGCTGCGCCAAGCTCAGCGGCTCAACGGCGCGTCCCGTATCGGGGTGATGCTGGATCCCGACGCGCGCGAAGAGGAGCCGGAGGTACTGGGCCACTTCGGTGATCGTCGCCACGGTGGACTTGCGGGAGCCTCGGGTGACGCGCTGCTCGATCGCGACCGTGGGCGGGATGCCTTCGATGCGGTCGACTTCCGGGCGCGGCAGCTGCTCCACGAACTGACGTGCGTAGGGCGACATCGACTCCATGAATCGGCGCTGGCCCTCGGCAAATACGATGTCGAATGCGAGGGTCGACTTTCCTGAGCCAGACACCCCGGTAACCACAACGAGCTGGCGTTGCGGGATCTCGAGCGAGAGATCACGTAGATTGTGCTCGCGAGCGCCCGCGATCCGCAGGACGCCCGAGGGTTGAGCGTGCTCCCTGGAAGCAGGCTGCCGGCGGTCCTCAGTCGAGGAGGCAGCCTCGAGTCCGAGCGCCGCGCGCAGGAAGGGCGATGTCGCGGTCGAGTGACCTGCGACGACTTCGGGCGTCCCCTCAGCGACCACCTGGCCGCCGTTCAGACCGGCTTCCGGGCCGAGCTCGATGATCCAATCCGCGCTTTTGAGGACATCCAGATTGTGCTCGATCACGATCATGCTGTGCCCTCGGTCGACGATCTGCTGCATCACCGAAAGCAATCTGGCGACATCATGGCGATGCATGCCAGTGGTCGGCTCGTCGAGCAACAACAGGGCCGGCGACCCCTCCGATCCGTCAATAGGTCCGAGGTACTTGATCAGTTTGAGGCGCTGAGCCTCGCCCCCGCTGAGCGTATTTAGGGGCTGTCCCAGAGTGAGGTAGCCGAGACCGACAGCCTCCAAGGCCTTGAGGCGCACGTGCACCTTCGGATGATCGGCGAACAGCAGCAAGGCATCGGACACGCTGGAGGCAAGGAGGTCCGCGACCGAGCGTTCGTTCCAAGTGATCGCGAGCACCTCCGGTCGGAAGCGACGGCCTTCGCAGGTGGGACAAGGAACAAACACGTCGGACAGGAACTGCATCTCCACCCGCTCGTAGCCCAGGCCGAGGCAGTGCTCGCACCGACCGTCACCGGCGTTGAACGAGAAACTGGAGGCACTGAGGCCGCGTTCCCGGGCCTCCGGAGTCGCCGCGTAGAGTTCACGAATCGTGTCCCACGCGTCCGTGTACAGTGCCGGATTCGAGCGGGGTGTCCGCGATAGCGGTGACTGATCGACAAACACCACGTCGGAGAAGTCAGTCTGCCCTTCAATGCGCTCAATCGCTGCGGCGTCGTCCGTGAACTGATGTCGCAGTGCCTGCAGGCCCTGGAAAAGAGCGTGGTCGAGGAGGGTGGACTTACCCGAACCGGAAACGCCGCTGAGACAAACGAGACGCCCGAGCGGCACCGAGACATCGAGGGCCCGCAAGTTATGCTTGGTCACGCCGCGCAGGTGGATTCTCGGGGTTTCCGCGGTGACGACGCGCCGCAGGGCAGGTGCTCGGAGAGTGCGGCGTCCGAACAGGTAGTCCCCGGTGAGGCTCGCCCGATCGGTGACCAGATCATTCAAGCTGCCGGAGAACACCACCTGTCCGCCCCGCGAACCAGGCTCGGGACCGATCTCGATCATATGGTCGGCCGCCCGGATCATCGCCTCATCGTGCTCGACGACGACGACGGTGTTCCCGACGTCGGTGAGACGACGCACAATCGCGATGAGTCGATCCACGTCGCGGGCGTGCAGTCCGACGCTGGGTTCGTCGAGGACGAAGAGCGTATCGACCAAGGATGTGCCGAGGCAGGAGGTAAGATTCACTCGCTGCACCTCCCCGCCGGAAAGTGTTTTCGAAGGGCGATCGAGCGAGAGGTAACCGAGCCCGACCTGTTGGAGGTAGCGGAGGCGCGTCACGATGGCCTCGAATGCGCTTGCGGCGGAGCGTTCGGTGACGAGGGCCTTGTCCTCGGTCATCAACGGCAGCAGGGAATCCACGGGCAGCTGATAAAGCTGCGGCAGGGTGCGCCCGCGCCACTGCCAGCAAAGCGACTCCGGTTGCAGGCGGGCGCCGGCGCAGGCGGGGCAGGGGTTGTATGCGCGGTAGCGGGAGAGAAAGACGCGGACGTGCATCTTGTACGTGCTCTTTTCGAGCCAGCGGAAGAACCCCTTCACGCCGTACCATGCTTTCGGCCACTCGCGGCCCGGCTCGCCATAGTCGGGCTCTCCGTCGACCACCAGCGCGCGATGCTCCGGCGAGAGGTCGGCGAACGGCGCGTCCACCGGGATGCCGCGGCTGCGGGCGAAGCGGATCAGGTCCTTCTTCGATTCGCCGTAGACCTCACCCTCCCAGCAGCGGATCGCTCCCTCGCTGATCGACTTCGAGCCATCGGGAATGGCCAGCCGGTAGTCCACCTCGATCACGCGGCCGAAGCCGCGGCACTGCGGACAGGCCCCGAGAGGCGAATTGAAAGAGAAAAGCGCGGGAGCAGATGCGCGGAACCGCTGGCCCGTGACCGGGGAGCGCAGCCCGCGACAAAACCTCCCGAGCTCGCCAAGACCCTCGGCCGCGAGCACGCGGAGTTCCCCGTCACCAAAGTGGAGCGCGGTCTCCGCCGCCTCGACAAAACGCGCGCGCTCGCTCTCGGTGACGCGGAGGCGATCTTGCACGACCTCGACCTCGCGGGTGCCCGGCAGCGGCTCGGCCTGTTGGAGAAGGTCCTCGATCCGGGACACGGCGGGCTCGCCGTTCGCGCCGCCGGCGACGATCACGCGCTGGTACGTCTGGCTCAGCAGGGACGAAAGCACCTCCCGCCACGCCAGCTTCTCCGGACGGCGGACGCGGAACGTGATCAGGATGGTCTCGGACCGATGAGCGGCCGAAATGCGCTGCCAGATCGCAGCGGGATGATCGTCGTGGATCGGCAGACCGGTGGCCGGATCGTGCAGGTGGGCCACCTGGGCGAACCAAACTTTGAAGAAGTCTGTCAGCTCCGTCATCGTACCGACGGTGGAGCGCGAGGTCTTCACCGTGTTGGTCTGCTCGATCGCGATCGAAGGACGGATGTTCTCGATCGCGTCGACCTGTGGCTTGCTCAGCAGATCAAGGAACTGTCGCGTGTAGGCACTGAACGTCTCGACATAGCGCCGCTGACCCTCCGCGTGGAGCGTGTCGAAGACGAGCGACGACTTGCCTGCACCGCTCAGGCCGGTGACCACCACGAACTTACCGAGTGGGATATCGAGATCGAATCCCTTCAGGTTATTCTGCCGTACACCGCGCAGGCGAATGCACTCGGGTCGAGTGCGCGGCTCGAGCGCGGAAAGTGGGCGGACGGAGGGAGAACGAGAAGCCACGCCTCAGAGGAAGCGAGGGTTCCACGAAAACTCAACGCCGCCGGCGAGGCGTCGTCTGGAAGGCCGGAATCGCCGCGTGCTGCCGGAGCAGCTGCAGCGCGCGCCGCTCTGCAAGTCGCATGCGGCGCTTCCGTGCCGGAGCCAGATCGTCGTAGCCGGCAAGGTGGAGGAGGCCGTGGACGAGGTAGAGGCTCAGCTCCTCGGCAAAGTCTCGACCCTTCTCGCGCGCGTAGCGGGCGGCGGTGTCGACCGAAACGCACACCTCGCCGGCCGTTCCAGCAAGGACATCGGCTTCGAAGGTGATGACGTCCGTCAGGCTGGGATCGCCAAGGAAACTGCCGTGCAATTCGGCAAGAGCCGCGTCGCTCAGAAAGACCAGCGAGAGCTCGCCCGCTGGCAGAACGCTGGGGTGGGGTCCCTTCGTGGCGGCGAGTTGCGCGCGCGCGCGGGCGCGGGCATGCGGCAGCACATGCGGGAGATCGGCTGGGAGCACGCGGAAACCCTCATCGAGGACCGCCACCAACCGCCTAACTGCCGCACTCGGTACGCGGACGCCCGGGTGCCGGCGGGCAATCAACACCGACCGGATCGAATCCCTGTTCACGAGGACGCCTGCGTCGGAACCTCGCCGGCGCTCGGAGACGGATAGGCGACGCGACTGTGCAGCATATTGAGCAGCGTGAAGTTGAAGCTGCTCTTGATGCGACTCAGCTCATCGAAGGTGAGCGGGGCCTCGTCCAGTTGTCCATCGGCGACGCTGGCGCGGACGACCTGCTCGATCATCTCGCTGAGATGCTGAGGCGTCGCACGGCGGATCGAGCGGGAAGCGGCTTCACAGACGTCGGCGAGGTGGATGATGGCGCTTTCCTTGAACTGCGGCCTCGGGCCGTCGTAACGGTAAGTGGTCTCGCAAACCCGGGACCCATCGCTGCCCTCCCGCGAGGGCAGGCGCGAGGGCAGAGGACGGGAAACCTCCTGCATCGCGCGGTGGAAGAAGTAGCGGATCAATGTCGTGCCGTGGTGTTGCTGGATCACATCCACCACCGCGCGGGGGAGCTTGTGCTTGAGGGCCAGATCGACGCCGTCCTTCACGTGTGCCTTGATGATGAGGGCCGAGAGCGACGGATTGGCGTCGTCATGCGGATTCACCCCATCGCGCTGGTTTTCGACGAAGTAGTCCGGCTTGGTCGTCTTGCCGATGTCGTGGAAAAGGGCGCAGACGCGGGCCAGCAGCGGATTGGCACCAATCGCATTCGCGGCGTTCTCGGAGAGTTGCGCGACAACGAGTGAGTGGTGGTAGGAGCCCGGCGCCTCCAGCTGCATGCGGCGCAGCAAGGGGTGGTTGAAATCGGTGAGCTCCAGCAGCGTGATGTCGGTGGTCCGTCGGAACAGGGCCTCGAGGACGGGCAGCAGACCGACGACCAGGATACCGGAAAGCAGCCCGGTGACGGCGCCGGCGGACATTTCCCCCAGCACGGTTGCGACGGGTAGACGGTCAACGACGCCGAGGAGCAGCGCGAAGCCGGAGACGGTCGCGCCGCCGAGGAGTGCGGCGCGCACGACGCGACCGCGCTTGCGGCTGGAGCGCGCGGCGAGGACCGCAACCATGGACCCCACGAACGAAAGGACCAGCAGATCGAGCCGGTTGCCGTAGATCACCGCGGTAAAGATGGAGATCAGCAATGCGGTGAAGATCGCGGCACCGGAACTGACGAGGATCGCGACGATGAGCGGGGCGAGCGCGGTCGGGGCGAGGTAGGGCAGCAGGGAGCCGGCCTCGGGATTCTCGGCAAAGAAGGGCAGAGAACCGGCCGCGTGGGTGGCGCGCACCAGCACGAGGTTGGTCAGGACCGTGAGGGCGAGCAGGCCTAGCCGTGAGTTGCTCGTCAGTGTCTCCGAGTCCTCGAGCCGCAGGTAGATGACACTCGCCAGCACCATCGCGAGCACGAGCAGGATGCGACCGGACAATTGCAGCCCGTCGTTCAGGCCGATGTTCACATCGGCGAGCAGAGCTCTCCGGTGCGCCTGCAGCGCCTCGTACTGCTCGGTGGTCACGTTCGATCCTGGCTCGACCAGCGTCTGGCCCCGTTCCACCTTCACCGACACGGGCCGCAACGCCTTCAGGGCCTCCTGCTGCAGTCGTTCCGTCGCGGCCCGGTCATAAACGAGATTAGGCGCGAGACCGCCTTGGAAGATGCGGTAGAGCGCGAGCAGCGCCTCCCGGCCCAGCCCCTCCGCTCCGAGATTGATGCGCAGGAACGTGTGGGCCTCCTCAAGGGACTGCACGGAACGCTGTGCGACCTCGCCATCGGGCTTGAGCACCCGAAACACGGTCATGCGCCCCTCGGTTTCCGCGCCCACGATAGCGCCATCGTGAACGCCCTCCGCGTAGATTTCGCGCAGGACCACCAGCGAACTCTCCATCAGCTGATAGCGTAGCTTGGCATCACCGAGATCGAGGAACAGGGCGACGTGCTCAAGCCCGGCGCGATACGGCCCGCGCGCATTGAAGTCGTTCACGATCGGCGCGAGCGCCGCGACCCGCAGCGTCCCCGGCGGGTGATCCTTCTCGAAGCGCTCAAGCGCATCCACCAGATCGCGGATGGCGGAGTCGAAGCGGTGGAGTGCCTCTTGGTCGAGGCGGTAAACAGGCGGAGTCCGATCGCGCACCTGCTCGTTCTGCAGGCGGGTCCGCTCGGCGCTCTCGTACGTAAACGGGACCGAAGCGGTGATGCGCACCGCCGCGCGTTGATTGGGCAACAGAAAGATGTCGTTGCTTGAGACCCCAACCGAGCTCACGAGTACGATCGCGGCCACCGTGGCCACGAAGATCAGGCCGGCAATCAGACGGCTGGTCTCCCATTGGTCCCATCGGGCAGACAGGCTGGCGGCGCGAAGCCGCTTGCGAGGCCCCGCCGCGCCGCCGCGCAGGAGCTTCAAACGATCAATGAGCGGCATGGCGCACGCACTCCCGAAGGAAGGGACTCATTGAAGCTGAGTTGCAACTAATCAACACAACTAAGCACTATCCCACGTTTTCGTCGCTTTGGCCAATCGGGTTTTTGTAACGGTCGTAGGCCTCGATGATCTTCAAGACCAGCGGATGGCGGACGACGTCGGCGCCGCTGAAGGTGTGCAGGTCGATGCCCTCGATGCCTCTCAGGATCCGCCCGACTTCCACGAGTCCGCTCTGCTTGCTCCTCGGCAGATCGATCTGCGTGAGGTCGCCGGTGACCACCATCCGTGACTCCTCGCCCAGGCGGGTCAGGAACATCATCATTTGCTCCGGGGTCGTATTCTGGGCCTCGTCGAGAATGACAAAGGCGTTGTTCAGCGTGCGCCCTCGCATGTACGCAAGGGGAGCGATCTCAATGACCCCTTTCTCGGTCAGCACGGAGATGTCCTTGGCGTCGAGCATGTCCTGCATCGCATCGTAGAGTGGCCGTAGGTACGGCAGGATCTTCTCGCGCAGGTCGCCGGGCAGGAAGCCGAGGGTTTCGCCAGCCTCCACGGCGGGCCGCGTCAGCACGATGCGCTGAATCTGGTTCTTGAGCAAAAGGCTGATGGCGTGGGCCACGGCGAGGTACGTCTTTCCGGTGCCGGCGGGACCGATCCCGAACACGACCGGATTGCGCATCATGGACTGGAGATAGAGTTTCTGGCCGAGGGTCTTCGGCACGATCGTCTTTCGCTGGGTGGTGATCACCAGCGGCTCGCCGAAGAGTCGACGAAGTGACTCGACCTCCCCGCGGGCGAGCGTTTCGACGATGCGAACGAAGTCGTTCGAGCGGATGGCGACGCCTTGAGTGCGCAGGTCGTTGAGAAAGCCGAAGAGCATCTCCACGCGCTTGACGTTCGCCTCCTCTCCTTCAATGCGAAGCCAGTCGTCGCGCGCGACGAGGGAAGCGTGGAGGAGGCGCTCCACGACGGAGAGATTCTCTTCGCGTCCTCCGTACAGCTGATTCAGGTGGCGCGGGGTGGGGTAGCGGAGCGTACTGATGGCCATGACGGGGCGCGAGAGGGAGAGGGGGCGAAGGTCGATCAGGCCGAGCTGGACGAGAGGGCACGGGCCGCTTCCGCGAGCTTGCCCCAGGTGGCGTCGAGCGACTCGGGGAGGATGCGCGTATCTCCGAGCACTGGCATGAAATTGGTGTCGCCGGTCCACCGCGGGACAATGTGGGCGTGCAGATGATCAATGCTGCCGCCGGAGGGACGGCCGAGGTTGAAGCCGATATTGAATGCATCGGGCTTCATGACGACGCGGAGAAGGCGTTTGCCGAACGTGATCTCCGCCAGAAGGTCCGCGCCTTCTTCCGCGGACAGGGCCTCGAGGTCGTCCACCTCGCGAAACGGGATTGCGAGAAGGTGTCCTGGATTGTACGGGAAGCGATTCAGCATGAGGTACGAAAGCCGGGAGCGGTGCACGATGAGCGCCGTGCGGTCGTCTCCGAGTCTCGGCAGATCAGAGAAGGGGCGGGGCGTCTGCGGTTCCTTTGGTCCGGCGACGTACTCCATGCGCCAATAGGGATGCAGAGAGGCGAAAGGGGACTCCATGGGTGCAGCTGGGGATGCAATCCGGTGGAGCTCGGGAAGTCAAAGCCGGCCTGCCGCTCGCCGCTTGCGGAGTCCGGGAAAACTGCTTGAAGTGCCGGTTCGATGAGCGCCTCTCCCTTCGCCCCTCCTCCCTCGTCCCAGCCTCGTCGGCGGGTCGTCATCACCGGCATCGGTGCTGTCACGCCGTTGGGCCTGACCGCGCCGGAGACATGGGCCGGGATGGTGGCGGGGCGCTCGGGCATCGGTCCCATCACGCGCTTCGACGCGAGTCTGTGCAGTGCCCGGATCGCTGGTGAGGTGAGAGGTCTCGATCCGTGCCGCGCGCTGCCGGCGCCGCTCCATCCCCGCGGCGCGACCGGGGAGGCGGTCACGGCGGCCTTCACGCCGAAGGATCTCAAGAAGTTTGGCCGATTCACCCATCTCGGCGTCTGTGCCGCGGTGGAAGCTTATGCGGATTCCGGCCTCGATTCAGCGCGAAGCGAGATCCCAGCTGAGCGGATGGGCGTGAACCTCGGCGTCGGCATCGGCGGGTTGCCCGAGATCGAGGCAATGCAGGAGACCTTCAAGTCCGGCGGATTCCGGAAGATTTCCCCGTTCTTCATCATCCAGATCGCCCCGAATTTGCTCTCCGGCCAGGCGTCTCTTCTGCTCAATCTGAGAGGTCCCAACATGTCCATCGCGTCAGCTTGCGCGACGAGTGGCCATGCCGTGGGTGAATCGGCCGCGGCGATCGCCCGAGGGGACGCCGACGTGATGATCGCGGGTGGAGCGGAGTCCACGGTGACGCCTCTGGCCATCGGCGCCTTCGCTCAGATGCGTGCGCTATCGACGCGCAACGATGCTCCCGAGCGGGCTTCTCGCCCGTACGACGTGGATCGCGACGGATTCGTTCTTTCCGAAGGTTCGGTCGTTTTCGTACTGGAGGAACTGGAAGGGGCGCGACGTCGTGGCGCAAAGATCTACGGCGAGGTCCGCGGCTACGCGGCGTCCGCTGACGCCTATCACCTTTCGTCACTCGCCGAGGGTGGTGAAGGCTCGCAGCGTTCGATGCGTCGCGCGCTCGAGACCGCCGGCCTTGACCCGCAGGCGATCGACTTCGTCTCCGCTCACGCCACGTCGACTCCAGGCGGAGACGGCGAAGAGGCGGCGGCGATCGCCGCCGTGTTTGCCACGAACCTGTCGGGCCTTCACGTCACTGGCGTGAAGTCGATGGTTGGCCACCTGCTGGGCGGCGCCGGCGCGATGGGGCTGTTTGCCGCAATCCTCGCGATCCGTGACGGGGTGATTCCGCCGACCATCAACCTTGAGAACCTCGATCCCGCCGTGGCGGCACTGGGGTTGCAGATCGCGGCGAATCACGCGGTGCACCGGCCGGTGCGCGCCGCGCTGGCTAACAGCTTCGGTTTCGGTGGAACCAACGCCTCAATCGTCGTGGCGGCGCTCTAGCGGGTCGTCGGACGGGCGGAATCCTGCTTCGCGTTGCCGAGCAGGTTGCGTCGATGGGGGTTCTGCAGCGCCGCGCGCGCGGCCTCCTCTTCTGCGGCCTTCTTGGAAGGGCCTGACCCGCGTCCGATTTCCTCTCCCTTCAACCTGACTGCGACCTCGTAGCGGCGATCGTGGTCGGGGCCCGTGGAGGCAATGACATCGTAGCTGAGGGCCTGGGTGCCGTAAGTCGGGTGCACCTGTTCCTGCAGTTGCCCCTTGGGGTTTTCTTGGGGTGTATCTAATCCGGTGAGACGCGGCTCGAGTTCGCCGTACCACCCGCGCACCACGGCGCGGGCGGTTGACCAATCGGAGTCGCAGTAGATCGCACCGACCAGAGCTTCGAGGGCGTCCTCCAGGGCGGCCTCCTTGTTGCGTCCGCCCGTCGCTTCCTCGGCAGGCGACATCCGTAGGGCGTCGGCCACGCGCAATTCCCGGGCCAACTGCGCCAGCAGGCTGCCCTTGGTGAGAGCCGCACGGCGGCGCGAGAGATCTCCTTCCCGTGCCTCGGGAAATGCCGCGAAGAGCTGCTCGCTCAGGGTCAGCTCCAGCACCGCGTCACCGAGGAATTCGAGCCGCTGGTTGGTCTCGAGGCCGCCGGTGCCCTCAGCGGCGCACGACACGTGCGTCAGTGCCTGCTCAATCAGGCGGCGGTCCCGGAAACGGTAGCCCAACCGCTCCTGCAAGGCATCGATGGTGGTGGGCGTGCTCATGAGCTGGCGCTCGTGTAGCGGCGCAAACCGCGATGAAACATGATGACTGCGAGCGAGAGCCACAGCGCTGCCGCTCCCGCGAGCCACAGGGCATGGTGCAGCTCAAGGCCGTGCCGCAGCGTCTGCGCCGGCACATTCGTCACGACCACCAACGGCAGGCCGTAGACGAACACGACCGAAGCGATGCCGCGCAGCGCCTCCCGTGGGAGCCGTGAGAACTCATTCAGCGCGAAGTACCCCCCCTCGACGCCCTTGGCGCTCTGGATCCAGAACACCAGCGAGATGAAGAACAGGAGGGTCGCGTAGTGGATGGCCAACCCGCACAGAATCATTCCGGCGTAGATCACCCACTGGAGCGGTGTCGGGGAAAGCCCGAGCTGGTTGACTGCGTAAAGCACGACGCCAAGAGCGATCGGGGCGTTGAGGAATCCGTCGAGATCGATCTTGCGGGTCGAGACCATGAACAGCACCGGCCCTGGCTGGGCGAGGAAGAAATCGAAGGTTCCGGTCCGCACGTTGCGTCCCATTTCGAACAGGTTGGTCCAGAAGAAACCCATCAGGAGGCGCTGAACCAGCAGGGAGGTTCCAACCAGTATAGCCATGTCCCAGGGCCCCCAGCCCGCAATCGACTCCGTGTGCTGGTAGATCACGCCGATCAGGCCGAGGTTTACTCCCATCCAGAACAGCTCCACCAGCGACCACATGATGAAGTCGCCTCGGAACATCATGGTTCGCACCATGGAGTAGCGGGCGCCGGCCAGCCAGATCCGGATGTATTGTGCAGCGCGCATGACCAGAGCAGACGCCTCAGCCGCCGACCGCGGTGTGGCGTCGCAGGCCGCGCAGCCAGAGGAATTGCGCGACGCCGTAGAGAGCCAGCACCCAGAAGAGCTGGATCCCGAGTCCCTGAATCGCCGCCTCGGGAGTGGCGATGCGTCCCGTCAGCAGGGCCGCCGGGAAATACATTTGGTAATAGTAGGGTAGGTACGACGACAGCTCGTACAGCGGTGCGGGCAACAGATCCAAGGGGAAGACCTGGCCGCCGAGGATCGTCTCCACCGCCAGTGAAAGGATGATGAAGGACTGAATCTCGAGAAACCAGAAGGTCAGTAGTCCGAAGCAGTAGGCCAGGGTGAATTGCAGGAAGGCGGAAAGAATCAGTGCGGGGACCGCGGCGACGTAGGTCCACGTCGCCGTTGGATACTCGAGGTGCGGCCAGAGGAGAGGGAGCGCGAGGAGCAGGGGGATCAGCGCGAGCGAGCCGGAGACGAGGCGCGCGGCAACGAAGATGCTGAAGCGGTAGGAGAAGTAGTGAATGGGCTTGAGCAGGAACTGATTGATCAACCCATTCCGGATCTCTTCGGAGACCTCGTAATCCTCGTTCATCGCGCTGATGAAGAACTGCAGCACAAGGATCGTGACGAAGTAGGTCAGCGTCTGGCTGAGGTTGAAGCCGGCCAACGATTCCTGACCACTGAACGCCGCGCCCCACAGGATGAAGACGTAGGCGAGGTGCAGCAGCGAGAGCGACGCGCGGACGGCGAAGTTCCAGCGGTAGACGAGATTGCCCTGCAGCCCCAGGACGAAGGCGTGGCGGTACTTGGCCAGCGACATGTTTGAATGCGGCTCAGGACGCCGACTTCAGCTGGAAGCGAGCGATCACTTCCTTGGCGAGGCTGCGGTAGGCGGAAGATCCAGGCGACAGAGGGTCGTAGGCGAAGATTGTTTTACCGAAGCTCGGTGCCTCGCTGAGACGAATCGTGCGCGGGATCACGCTGTCGAAAACCTTGCCGGGGAGGTGCTGTTTTACCTCCTCCACGACCTGTCGTGACAGATTGGTGCGGACGTCGTACATGGTCATCACCACACCGCCAAGTTCCAGATTCGGATTCACTCCCGCCTGCTTGATGCGTTCGAGATTGCGCAGGATCTGGCCGAGGCCCTCCAGCGCGAGGTACTCGCATTGCAAGGCGATGAGGAGAAAGTCGGCCGCGGCGAGACTGTTCATCGACAGCACGCCCAAGGACGGGGGGCAGTCAATGATGATGGCGCGGTACTTTCCCGACGCTTGGATCGGAGCGAGAGCCGTCTTCAGCCGCCCCAGATAGCCTTCGGCTCCCGCCAGTTCGATCTCGGCCGCTGCGAGGTCTTCCTCGCTAGGGAGAAGGAACAAGTTGTTGTACGCCGTGGGTACGATTTTTTCGATCGCTGCGCCCTCGCCACGGAGCGGTCCGTACAAACTCGCGCCCTCGCGTTTCTCCACCCCGACTGCACTCGTCGCATTCGCCTGCGGATCAAGGTCGACCAGCAGAGTGCGCACCCCTTTTTCCGCGAGCGCGGCGGAGAGATTCACGGCTGTCGTCGTTTTTCCGACGCCGCCCTTTTGGTTGGCGATAGTGAAGATGAGCGAGCGCATGGGACGGGACGAGGGTGGCCTCGACAGGGTCCGGGCCGCAAGCCCGCTTCGCGAGAACACGATTCGGAGTCTAGCCTCGACTTAGCGGCCATGCTCCAGAGACTCTCCAGACGCGACTTAGCTGCATTGCCCGTCGCACCCTCTCGATGAAGATCGTTCACGTCGCCAGCGAAGTCTTTCCCTACGTCAAGACCGGTGGGCTGGCGGATGCCGTCGGGGCCCTGGCGGGCACCTTGGCCGAGCGCGGACATGAGGTGGCGGTGTTTCTTCCGGGCTATCGCCGGGCCCTGGAACACCCGGCGGCCCAGAAGCCGGAGCGGAGGTTGCGTCTGAAGATCGAGATGGGGGATCGCTTCGCCTCGTGTGACGTCCTCGCCCTGAATGCCGCCCCGCGCCTCACTCTTTATTTCATCAGCCGCGAGGAGTTCTTCGATCGCCAAGGCATCTACGGCAATGGCGAGCGGGACTACGAGGATAACGACAACCGCTTCATCTTCTTCGCCAAGGCGGTGGTCGAATCCCTCCGCCTGCTCGATCTGAAGGCCGACATCGTGCACGCGCATGATTGGCCGACGGGCCTCCTGCCCCTCTTCCTGCGCTACGAGGAGAGGCGCCACGGGGTGATGCTGGCGCTGCGCACCGTCTTCACCGTCCACAACATCGCCTTCCAAGGCGTGTTCCCGATGAAGTCCTTTTCGCGCACCAATCTGCCGGAGGAGCTCATGGGGATCGACGGGCTCGAGT
>JACCDG010664243.1_pt1 | contig 21349 bp, 18 predicted proteins | sample 7442471 | NCBI WGS metagenome assembly JACCDG01 (sample SAMN15323444, study PRJNA562643) | freshwater metagenome | isolation source: river surface water | place: USA:Blue River Watershed | collected 2017-08-17 | reverse complement strand
TCGGGGAAAGTCCAGAGAATAATCTTCTTGGTGCAGATTCTTGTATTGGATTATTGCTTTTTGATTCCGGTGTTTTCATAAATTATGTATCTGGGTCACTCCGATACTTTTTTATTTTTGCGGTGTATGTGAGTTAAGTACCCACGGTCTTAAGTGTTATAAGGCTATTTTAGCACTTTTTCTCTATGGATGCTAAGGCAAGTGAGTCGGGTATTCCAAATGCCAACAAATGCCAATTTTTGGTATAATACAAGGTATGACAGTCGGCGAATTAGTAGCACAAATAGCATCTCAGAACTCCTCTCCCACATCAAAGGATATGGCTTCATCTATTGAGAAAGTCAGAGAAATCTATGAGAAGAATTTCGGACCCGAAGCTCCTTTTAGGAAAGCTTTAGAAAAGAATATGGAAATGGTAAATTCTGCCGTTGAATCTGTAAGACCTCAACTTGAGACAATGGAAAGACTTCGGTCTTCAATTCCGCACATAACACTTCCAAGGATGATAGAAGAAGATGATTATTTGCTTCCCGAAATGATAAACCCAATTCGTGAAGTGAGAGTAACTAATATTCACGAACTAACTGGTTACAAATCTAACAGGCAAAGCGATGTTGTAGTCGCTGAATATCTACTCCCTAAAAATGCCACATGGGGAAGTTTGGATATTAAATTTTTAGATGGACATATTGTTCAAGTTTCTTACCCAAGAATGAAATCAATGAAATTTGATTACAAAGATATGGGATTTTTGAATATAAAAAGAAATATACCAAATTTAAAATGGGAACTGTTTAGAGCAATCGCAGAAAATGGAGGTGCACTGACAAAAGATAATTTTGATAGAAGGTTTGGTAGAAATGTTAAATATGAACTCAATAAAGCTCTCAAAAAGTTTTTTGGTATGAATACTGATCCAATAACCCATTACACTAAATGGCATGGATACCGTACCAAATTCTCTCTCAGAGGTGAACGATATTAGAATTGTCATTTTATTTGGAATGACGCTTAAAAGACTTTTTACTATATAGGTAAAAAGTCTTTTATTTTATAGATAATCTCATCAGTCAGTCATAGAAAGTAAAAAGAAATTGTCATTTTGTCATTCAATGACGAATGTTAGTAGAAGAGTTTAATAAGATCCTCTTCTCTAAAAACCCTATGGCAAAAGAAAAGATCATATGGTCTGCAGTTGCTCGCAAACTGCAAGACCTGATCAAAAACGGATACAATCCGCGCAAGTTAAGCGAGAACGAACGAAGAGACTTGGAAAGGTCAATAAAGGAATTCGGAACAGTTGTTCCAGTGATCCTCAATACTGGCTCCCGAACCAATATTATTATTGGTGGCGAACAACGAGTCAAAGTATATGCCGATCTCGGCATAGCAGAGATTGAGTGCATGATACCCTCCCGAGAGCTAACGCTTGAGGAAGAGCGAGAACTCAATCTTCGTCTCAACAAGAACACGGGTTCGTGGAATGAAGAACTTCTCAAAGAGTTTGATATGAGCCTGCTTCTTGATATCGGTTTTGGAGATGAAGAATTACAAAACCTATTTGATGATGTTGACCTTGTCGAGGATGACTTTAACCTTGAAAAAGCACTCAAGGAAACAATTAAGCCGAAAGTAAAATCAGGAGAAATTTGGGAGCTTGGGAAACATCGCCTACTTGTCGGCGATTCTACGGATCAGGAACTCGTGCAGAAGCTCATGAACGGAGACTTGGCGGACATTGTGTACTGCGACCCGCCATACAACATCGGCTTGGACTATTCCAAAGGAGTTGGAAACAAGGAAAAATACCAGGGTTCGTATTCAGGCAAGGACGACTCCAAGAAAGACAGCGACTACATGGATTTCTTGGACAAGAGCATGGAAGTGGCAAAAAGTATCAGCAAGAAAAATGCCCACTTCTTCTATTGGTGCGATTCCTCATATCTTTGGATGGTTCAAACCTTGTATGCAAAACACAAGGTAGATTCCAAGCGTGTCTGCATGTGGATCAAGAACAACCAGAACCCTACTCACAAGATTGCCTTTAATAAAGTGTACGAGCCGTGTGTATACGGAACGCTCGGCAAGCCATATCTCAATACAGGAATGAATAACACCAACGAGATCCTTAACCAAGAAGTAACCACTGGCAATCAAGTACACGATGAAATCCTAGACATGATAGATATCTGGATTGAGAAAAGGGACAACGCTCAGTCGTACCAGCACCCTACGCAAAAACCCGTCACCTTAAACGAGAAACCATTTAAGCGTTGCAGTTCTCCACTGCATATCATCTACAGCGGATTTGCAGGAAGCGGTAGTGACCTAATTGCCGCCGAAGAACTACATCGCGTATGGCGTGGCGTTGAGAAAGATCTCATCTTCGCAACCATTGTCATTGACCGATGGGAGAAATTTACCAACCTTAAGGCAAAGAAAATCTATGAAAATAAATAAAAGAGACACATTCAAAGTTGGCGATCACATCATTGCTTGCGGTGATTCGCTGGACAAGGCATTTGTCGGCAAGGTCATAGGAAGCAATAAGATACGAGCGGTCGTCACTGATCCTCCATACGGCGTTGCGTATGTTGAGAATAAGAAAGGCTTTCTGAAACTTAGCTCTGATGAAGATAAAGCTATAACCAACGATCATATCCAAACCGAAGAAGAGTATGGGGAGTTTACCCGCAAATACTTGGGAGCGGTTATTCCATATCTTGAAGAATACAATGCGGTCTACATTTTCAATGCCGATCCGATGTTCCCGAGCCTACGCTCTGGCATGAAGTCCGCTGGTTTCTACTACAGCCAAATGATAATTTGGCTCAAGAACCAGCCCGTCATGAGCCGAAAGGATTACTTGTCGATGTATGAACTCATTGCATACGGTTGGTTCGGTAAGCATCGAATGGAACGGTCTAAAGCGAGAAATGTTATCTACCACCCCCGACCGACCAAATCCAGACTTCACCCGACACAAAAACCGATCGGACTGCTCAGAAAAATCATCCCTAACTCAACAAAGGTCGGTGACATTGTTTACGATCCATTCCTTGGAAGTGGCTCAACCGCTATTGCCTGTGAACACTTAGGTCGAAAGTGTGTCGGTATCGAGCTTGATGAAGCATATGTAGAAACTACGCTCAAAAGACTCGAAAAGCTCACTGGCGAAACAGCGATAAAGCTCTAATGAAATGATGGAAGAAGACTTTTCAAAAGATCCATACAAGAAGCAAGTCTACGAGACTTACGCTCTTTGGAAGTCTTTTCCTTCGTTTCTCAAGGGACAGCCAAGAGTAGCGCTTGAGAAATTTGGTATTGAGGAGGAATCAGCGTTTGAACTGCTTGCCATAAAGACTCAGGCTGAATTCTCGAAAACATACAAGGTCGATACCGGCACGCTCACGGATTGGAATAAGAGACTTGAGAAAGATGGACTAGTCAAAGACATCAACTCTTGGGCAAGAAAGCTGACTCCGAATGTTATCTTTGCGCTCTATAAGAACATCATCAAAAGCGGCAAAGCTCATGAAGTGAGAGCTTGGTTTGAGATTATAGAAAACAACTAGTATGAAAAAGATTAACTTAGAAGAAATAAATAGTATTCTCTCGGACACCATTCACAAGGTGTTGAATAAGGAAATACCACTCAAGCAGGCATCGGTGATTGCTCGTCTTACAGCAACGCTTTCAAAGAACATTGCGAACACTGATCTTAAAGATCGGGTTGAATTCTTGGAAAGCATACTAAGAAAAAATAAAGACTCATGAAAAATCTCAGTAACATTTTAAGAAGATCATCAATAACGCCTTTTGAACGAGTGAAGACGCTTGTTCATAATGATATTCACAAAGAAAAGACTGGCGAAAGCATGTTGTCTGACTCCGAAGTGTATGTATTGATAGATAGCTGGAACCCAAGAGTAATCGAGGCAAAAGAATATAACAGATATGTGGGTATTGTTCGCTTAGAAAATACCATGAAGATGGATGCTCAAATGTTTTTAAACAGAGCGGAAATAGCACTGTTGCGAAATCAAAGAGTGCTTGATAGTTTCGTTTTCAATGCAACCTTGCTTAAGGCGTTAGCGGAGCAAGAATTTCTCAAGGATATCCCGAGAGAAGAAAGCATGCAGTTTCTTACTGAGCATACTTATTTTGAGTATCAAAAACTGCTTCATATTTTCACCTTCAACAATCTACCGAAGGAAATTCAAAATGATTTATTCCTGCTCGATGAATATGCTAACTGCGACAAACGATATTTAGAGGACGAGGTATTTCTTTATGAGAGATTTAAGGACGGTACTGAGTTAAGCAAACAAGACAAAGATCTCATCATTGGTCGTATCTACTCTGGTATGTACTACGAGGGAGCAAAGAAGATAAAGAAAAGTACATCAGAGAAAGATGGATTTTTGATCCACCACTTCTTTGGTGAATTACCCGTAGAAGATATCTTCAAAAAGATGGCATACGATGCACATATTCAATACGACGATAGTGATTTTGAAAGCAAAGTCTTATCAGGACTAGAGGAATATGTAAAAAACAAAAATATAAGCATGGAGTCTTTGGTTAAGGATGCAATATCTCGTTGGCTAGACGAAGGGTTGTTCGTGAATGACTACTCACCGATTTTTATGAGCGAGCGTTTCAATACCTGGAATGGAAACACTAAAAAGAATCATAAGGAGCTATTCACAGCTTGGTACACGGAACTGAAAAAGTCCGAGCAGGTTTTTCAAAGTTTGTTTGATGCAAAGAAGCTAGAAAAAGGATCTGTCGAGATAGAGATACTGGGAATGAAGAAAACGCTGGAGATTGTAACCGGCACTAGTTTGCTCGCTTGCAAAGAGAATCTGCTCTTTATTTCTGAATATAAGCGACAGGTTGAAATGCTTTTACCAGCTGCAAATATGCATCTCTTTGTGAAGAAGCATGCGTATCCAGTTAAAAGCTACAAAACACTTTGCGAGTTTAAGAACCTAGCTGAAAGATTTTCCATTCAGTTTGATATTGATATAACCGATCAATACGATCATTTCATTAATTCATACAAAGAAGAAGTTGCTCTTTTAAACCACAGTATGAGTAGGCTACTAGATACGGCAACCGAATATCTCTACACGGAAAAATCTTCGCATTACATTCCCGATATTAATGAGGGTGGTTTCTTGTTTGATACCGAGAAGGATGACGGTGTAGCTGAAATTGCTAATTTATATTCTGAGGAGTTTAAAAAGCTAGGAATGTAAATTTTTTATTTTCCTTTACCACCTTTCTGAACAGGCTGACCTTGGCTTGGTGTTGGTCGTGGCGCTGGCTGGGGTTTTGGCGCTGGTTTAGAGTTATTATTTGCCATATATTAGATAAAAATCATTAGCAATATACCGACTAGGAATAATGTAAGTGCTTGTTTGTAATCCTTGTTCTTGCCTTCCAAAGCTTTTGAATTATCATCAAACGCTTTTTGATAATCTGAGAGTAATTGATCTAAAAGGGTTTCAGTTTTCATTGAACGATAATCTTTTGGATCATTATAAAAATCCACTACGCCCGTATTATATGTTTTAACTTTCAATGTTTGCCAAAGGAAATATCCAGAAAAGAGCAGAATCATTATCGGTATTACTTGAAGAGCATGGATATGATGAAAACTTTGTATGTAGAAAATGAGAATAGCTCCCTCTAGTGGAATCATTACTCCTGCTTTTGCATCAAGTCCGTTATCGGCATTGAGTAAATAATCAACCTTGCTTCTTGTTGCATTTACAAGTATTTCTAGTGATTTGGTTTTGTCTTCATGCTCGGTCATATAACATCCTTTAAATTATCCCAACCGTTCAAGCTCGGAGAGTAAGTATATTTCTTTCCTGAATTGAGTTTCCAACCATTCGGGCCGTCTTGAACAGCAATACCACCAGCTATATTCTTTTTACCTTTGAGCCATTCTTGCAGCGCCTCGGCTTTGTATTTAGTATCGGCAATTTCAGCAGTAGATCCTTTCTTGGTGTCTACGATCCAAACCTTGTCTTTTGTCTTAAAAATCCAATCAGGATAAAAGAGTTTTTCTTTATTCTCGTCAGGGTTGTAGTAAGCAAGCGAGAAATATTCGCTTCCTGAATCACCGTTTTTGTACCACCATTCAATAGCTTTGTGCTCTTCTAGGAATTTAATGAATTCCTTTTCGTTATCTTCGCCTTTGTAATCTCTCTCGATATAAAACGGAGCCATAGCCGATTTCTTCACACTCATTTCTTCGTACTGGTCGGTATAGAAAAGACTCTCACGAGGAATCTCAATTTGCTCCGTTCGTTTTGCGCGCTCAGATTTGCGATTTACTTCTTGTTCACGGATTGGACGATAGACTGCAAGAGCATCACCGATCACAGGAGCGAGAACGCTTGCTTGGTTCAACAGGTCGTTAACGATAATGTTGTAAATAACATGGCGTGTTTCTCCTGTATTGTTCAATAACCAAACATTAAGAGCGGTCTTGAGCTTTCCCCATGAACGCTCTGGTGCAAATTTCTTGTTTTCGTCAGTCTGCTTTGCAATAAGGTTAAAGCAGAATAAGTTGTATAGGCGTTCAAGATCATACTGGGACATTTCTTGATCGTGGCTTCCACCTTCTGCCAGTAGCTCTTTTGTGAAATTATCATAATCGTCAATTTCCACATTAACGATTAGTCCATTCGTAACTGTTACAGATATATCTAAACCTTTGTCTTTCAGTCGCTTGAGTACCTTAGTTTCTTTTTCATTGATTCCAAAATACTTATCTGCTACTTTTTGAAATACGTCTTGGAAAGAATCACCAAGGTCGTTATAGTCGGTACGACTCATGAATACGGAATCAACCATAATAGGCTTAACAGATTGCTTGCGGTAACTTCCGTAAATGGCAGGTCGGTTTTGTTCTGTAGATTTAGAGTAACCCGTGATGACTTCGTTTCTTTTGTAGTTGGTATAAAGATAACCTAGATTTAATTCTGGCTTTGGAAAATGAAAACCTAGAGGCATACGAAGAATACGGCCAACAGTCTGAATAGCAAAAGTTGGGTTTTTAATCTCACGGAACATCACAAGCACACTTGCGCGAGGACAATCCCAGCCTGTCGCGGCGGCTTGTTTAAAAAGAAGAAATGATACTGGCGAATTGTTTCTCTCGATGTCTTCAAGGTTGATCTTATCTTCGGAAAGCCACACCGCAATCTCATGCTCAAAAACACCTTTTGATTTAAGAAAGTCAGTTATCAAAGCTTGTTTTGTTACTCCACCTGACTCCTTACTTGCTTTGTCGTCATTTGGAAGCTGTACCAATACGAGAGGGTTCACTTCAACACCAATTTCTTTGTAATACGCCACAAGCTCGGCTCGTTTGTTATATGCGAGAGTCAAAAGAATATCGTCCTGATCCATTCCCGCAAATTCTTTTTTAGCCAAATCTTCTTCTGTCTGAAAAATAATCTTTTCTTTGATAAGCCCCTCACGCACAACATCGGCACGATTAACGTCTACAGTCACGCCTACTGTTTGCGGGGTAGCAGAAACACCGATAATAATTCGGGGCTTAATAACATTCTGGATAAGGTCGCTTGCAAGCACCGTGGACGAGGCGATATGTTCCTCGTCGATGATAAGTACCACTTCGCGACCTTGCGAGTGTGTAGCTTCAAGATATTCGTCAAAAGTAGTATTCAATTCTCCCTCAGTGCGGAGCTTACGGTTTGTTTGCGCGCGAGACACCAACTTCTGCCAGTTTATGAAAAAGACACCGCTTCGAGGGATGCAACCGTCACGGAGATCATTCAAATCAAGGAGCGTATTTTCGCTTGCACCGCCGTAATATGAAAAAAGTTTGTCTTTGGATTGCATCGCAAGCGAGTCTGAGTTTGTGATCCACAGAAATCCAACGTCAGCATTCTGGAAGCGTGGATCAGAAACAATATCGCGGAGAAACTGCGCCATCATAATTGTCTTACCCGATCCAGTTGGAGATTTAAAAGTCAGGTTTAAATTACGATCGCCAAGTTTCCAAAGCGTCAGGAATTTCTCCTTGAGTTGTGAGATTGCAGTTTCTTGGAATGGTTTAAGTGCGAACATAGATTAAATGCGGTTAATTTCTTTATAAACTTCAAGGATCGGTTCGGGAATATCTTCGACACGGATAGTCCTCGTAGAATAATCATTCTTATACTCATTCTTACCCCAACCAAAAACATACAGCGTTGTTGGCTGATTTTTCTTCTCAAGAATCTTTATAATTTCTTTAAGTTTTGTTTTATCTTCCGTGAAATAGATAGCGGTTAACTTTCCGTTACCTTCAAAAATTTGCCACCACTCATTTTTATCGACTTCATTTGAGGTGTTTTCTCGGAGTGCGATCATCTCTCCAGCCTGATAAGTAATTTTAATTTTTGCCTCATCAGAAATACGATGTAACTTATCTACGTTTACCATATCGGTTTTAAAGTAAGATAAATTCCCACTAAGACCCTCGACTTTCACTCCTTTTCTGTTTTTATATCCTTTAATAACGCGTTTCAATCGCTCATATGTAACTTCTTCACAGATCTTATTTTCATTATTCGTACAAAGAATAAACTTACGATTACCACCATCTTGTTTATTGAGTTCAAGAACGGCATGACCTGTAGTACCAGAGCCAGCGAAAAAATCGAGAATAACAGCATCTCTTTTGTCACTCATAACTCTTAAACTATCCATTACTGCGTAGAGAGATTTTGGATAAGAAAATATTTGAAGTTCTGCGAAAATATCTTTTAATAGATTTGTTCCGTAAGCAGTCGAAGAATATTCTTTCTTATCCCACCAAGTCATAGGCAAAATTCCATCTTCGTTCATTCGTCCCTTTACATAAATCTGAAGTTTGCTTTTTTGTATACGAGATTGAAATTCATCCTGTTCATTCATGAATCTTTCAATACCCCAACGCCAACGTCTTTGCTTGCCGTCATCATCAATTGGATAGATTATTTCCTCTCCCTTTTTAGGCTTTTCTAATAATTGGTAATCTTCTAAATTGTCGTCCCATGTTAATTTAGGCAACCTAATTGAATCTTTGGTTGCAAAGATCGGGTAGTACATTTTTGGAGACTCTTCTCGCATACTTCCGGGCTTGCGGAAGTTAACCCATTCAAAAGCACCATTCGCGTCTTTTTCATCATATCGGTCAATTTGAGACTGGTTTCTATCAAGTCTGGACACAAAAGCGGATTCTGTTTTTCCAAAAAAGACGGCATATTCGTGGGTAATAGATATTCCTTTTGTTGTAGATCTGCCCGCTGGATTGTTTCTGATAGGCACAGTTCCTAAATGATTGAATTCTCCAAAAATTTCTTCCATCAAGAGAATCAGTCTTGAAATTTCATAATCATCAATCGTGACGCAAATTATGCCATTTTCTTTGAGCAAGTTTTTAGCCAAACGCAACCTCTTTTCCATAAAAGAGATCCACTTGCTATGGCGAAAATTGTCGTTCTTATCTACATAGTCATTGTTGTATCGCCAGTCTGTTGCGCCGGTATTGTATGGCGGATCCGCGTAAATAACATCGACTGCGCCGCGATGCGTATAGTTCAAAACAGAAAGCGAGTGGTAATTATCTCCCTCGATTAGAATGTTCGTCGGGAGTGAATTATCAGAAACTAACTTTCTACTTTTAACTTCTTTAAGAAGAGGAATATTCGTCTCGCATTGCAAAACGACATCCTCTGGTTTATCTTCCCAGACGAGTCCGTATTTTTTGCGATTCTTTAATTTTTTTATTTCAGATTGTAAATCTGAAATTTGAGCGCGTAGCTCTTTTTCTGTTTGAGACATAGGGGTACAGTTCTATGTCTCGGCTATCCATATTTGGTTTGTATAGAAACGGCAAAGAGGGACAGCCGAGCCTGTACCCCATAATGGTGCTACCCCGAAAGGTTCCTGTTATGGAACTCGGACTGCCCCTCTTTGCCTATAACAGGTAAGAGAAAACAGTCCTTTCGGGGACGAAGCACTAAATATATAAACACTATGGGGTACAAATGAACTCTAACATAAAAACACCTCTAAATAAAGGCTTATTTAGAGGTGTTTACCAACAGTCTGGACTTTGCGAGTGCTTCGCGTCATTTAATAGTATGTGGACGATATTGAGGCCGTTATCAAGGCCAGCCAGCATTTCAAATATGAGGAATCCGAGGTAAGTTATGCTTTCAACAAAGCCTCTGACTTACCGGAATCTAAGTCGAATCTGAAGCGAGCCATAAAGGAGCGCATTCAGCTTTTGTGCGCTTCATATATTTCACTGGCTTCTTTCTTGCCTGATGAGGATGCGGAATATTTGCTCGGCCTTCATGGAGAGCAGAAGAAAAAGCGATCAATTAAAATCATGATGCGAATGATGAAAGAAATGGATAAGCTCGAAAAAGAGATCCGTAATTTTGATCCGTTTTCACCTCTATAAAAAATTGAGCGGACTCGCTTCGCGAGTAAATGCCAAAGGGTCAAAGAACCCAAGAGTCAAAGAATCAGAAAAATACAAAGAGACAACAGGTCTAAGATTCAGACTTGCGGAGACGGAACACGAACTCCTCGTCCGGATACCACGTGCTGACGGGCTTCGCCCAACTGCGGCGCAGCCACAAACCGCCAACGTCGCGCTCGAGGCGGAAGACGTACGGGCAGCCGTCGGAGTCAGCGATTTGCTTCATACCAATACGTACCCATTCATTGAGAGGTTGATCTTTGTATTTAAGACGATAGTTAGGACCAGTATCAGGAGGACACAACTCCAAGCCAAGCGTTTGTGCGCGTTCGTAAATTTGGTCAGTGGTAGCGCTTGTCTTGAATCCGAGGTCAGCGACAGTAAGACGGATGAGTGTTGCTTCTTCGCGAGTCTTTCCGGGAATGAAGTCGCGATTTTTCATCATAGACTTTGCGTAATCAGAAATATTTATGTGAGCCGCTTCCATTTCAGCAATTAACTGTTCAGTAGTCTTGCCTCCGATCTCTACGCTTTCTCTGCGGATTTTCTTTTCAGGGAATGAAGTGTAGACATGTTCAAGACCTTCCGGCAATTTTTGGAATATGCCTGGTTCAAGCTGTCCGACATAGGCTTTGGTGTCTTTTGTGATCTGACTTGGCACGTGAGCAATATCTTCTTTTGTACACTCAAAAATAACAAGCATGTCTTCCTCGGTGTTTCGCCCTTTGCGTAGTTCAGCGATACGAGGGTCTGTCTGATAACCGAACCCTTCAATTGATGAATTGATTTCGTAGAGGAATACTAAATCGTCTTTGGTAAAGGGTTCATCCTGTTCACGCTTCTGGTCGAGAGCGGTCAGTATTTTCATATCTCCGCTTTTCTTGCGGTACGCATCAGCCTCACCACCAAAGTCTTGGAGTTTTGCATCAAGTGCTTCCTGCATAATTGGCTCTACGCCCTGATGCGGAAGAATACCTCTCACTTCGCCGATTCTATTGTCGCCCTCCATGCGGATCGCAAGACGAGGTTGGGTTGGTTCGCCGTTTGAATCATTCGTGTAATAAACATAAAAGTCGCCATTCTCTATTTGTGTTTCTGCTGTCGATTTACCGGCAGTACACCAACCAGTTCCTTTTCCTTCAAGTGACTCAAATAATTGTTCGGCATCGCCGCTCTGTCCTTGTTGATATTTTTTCCATTCACCTTTAACTTCCTCGCGGTTCTCCATTGAAGCGGCGAGAGATTTTGAAATGAGTTCGGCGTATAAGCTCGGAAACTTTTGAGAAAAGGCTTCGCGGATTTCAGGCTCTTTGAGATTCTTATTGTCTTCTTTTACCTTGAGATAAATATCAGCAATCTGTGCCAACGGCTCGCGGTAGATATCGGGGTATGGTGCAACAGTACTATCGGTACGCTTTTTGAACTCGCCACGCTCCTTGTCGAACTGTGAAAGTTTAGTGATATTTTTCCAAACGAAGTACTTGAACCACGCTGGGTACATAGCATCGTCTGAAGTAAGGTACTCCATCCACGCATCAAGCGATGCCCGCTGATCTTCAATAGCAACATCCATCATTTGTTCACGGACATTGTCAGGAATTTCCTCTACTGCTTGTCCGCGCTCGCGGGCGATGCGTTTCTGTAATTCAAAATATGATTCAGGAAAATTCTCCTTCTTTATGATGAACGCATCATATATTTTATCGCGAAACATTTCGAGATTGCGTTCGCGTTTCTTTTCGTCAGGGTTAAGAAAAACATTCTCCAAGCGATCCATGTATGCCTCGATACGCTCGGCAGGATCGTTCGGCATTTTTTCGCCAGTGTGTCGCTCCTCTCGCACAACTGCCCGATTTACCTCGGGAGAGGTTTGGAGTTCTGGGCTTTTAAGATGGAGCGGATGTTTTTCCATATATGGTTCGCATTATAGCATAAATTACTGCGAAATAAAGAGGTTTTTGGTATACTATTTTCAGATTGGTTTCATTGAACGGCTACGGTTTTTCAAGACCAATTTACTTCATGTAGATTGAGAGCGCGAACGGTTACGGCTTTTCGCGGAGGATGTGCATTGAGGTCTTTAAAAAGAAAAAACTTGGTGCGACGCGCTGGTTGATTTTCGATCACGCATAACGATACAGCACGGCTTCTGGCATATCATGTGCGCTTAAGTCGGCGGTGAGATGGATGGCGTGCCGCACAAACGCTGACTCCGACGGCAACCCGAACGTCTTCAACCTCGAACGCAACGATGACGGTTTGTGGCTGAACAACAATTGGGCGAAACCCGACAACACGTGGAATCCGGACAATAAGTTCGTGTTCCGTCTCCGAAACTATTTTCTTTTCCGCGACCTCATGTTACATGTCGCGGTTTTTCTTTTCAGGGTTGGCAAGATTTTTCTTCCAACCGCCAAACATCTTGCCAACTTCTTCGAGTTTCAATGCAACGCTCTCACAGTGAGCGTTTGAAATAAGCTTGCCCTCCCATGCAACAGAAACAAGAAACTTTAGTGTGTCTAACACCAAAATACACTCATTAATTTTCTCCTCTTTCTTATCTTTTTCTATAAAATAGGCAATGTATGACAATTCAAGCAGATCGAGAAACTTGTTCTCAATTCGTGAGCCAATTGTATAGCGTGCCCCTTTAGCAATATGCGGAACAATATTAACCCAAATCAAATAGCCCTCTTTAATCCTGTTGAGAATCGAGGCGTTGTTGGTGTGCGAAAGTCGGGGGGGGGGGAGATTAGTAGCTCGGTTCATATCTACAATAATATCATTTCTGTCGAAAACTTACTCGTCGCATGGCGAGAATTCCTCCATGGAAAACGGAGCCGTAAAGATGTAGCCCAATTTTCAGTGCATCTGACCGATAATATACTTGCCCTTCATCGTGAACTCGTTGATAAGACCTACCATCACGGTCCATACAAAGCTTTTCGTATCAACGATCCTAAGCCGCGCGATATTCATAAGGCGAGTGTTCGTGATCGGTTACTTCACCATGCTATTTATAGAATTTTGTATCCATATTTTGATCCTAAATTTATTTTTGATTCATACTCATGTCGTCGTGGCAAAGGCACGCACCGTGCGCTTGATAGATTCCGAGACTATGCGCGCAAAGTTTCTAAAAATCATACCCAAACGGTGTGGGTGTTAAAGTGCGATATCAGAAAGTTTTTTGCAAACATTGATCACAGAATTTTGGAAGATATTTTGAAACTCAGGATGGGAGATGAAGATGTGATACGGCTTTTCAGAGAAATAGTCGGCAGTTTTAATACCAAAGACAAACACGGTGTCGGTCTCCCTCTTGGCAATTTGACGAGCCAGCTACTAGTAAACATTTATATGAATGAGTTTGATCACTTTCTCAAGCGAGATTTGAAAATTAAATACTGCGTCAGATATGCGGATGATTTTGTTATCCTGCATAAAGACAAAAAATATTTAGAAAGTGTCTTGCCAAAAATCTCTGCATTTTTAGAGACAAGGCTCAAGCTTTCTCTGCATCCCGATAAGGTATTTATAAAAACATTCGCTTCGTGCGTGGACTTTCTTGGTTGGGTGCATTTTCCGCATCATCGCGTACCGAGGACATCAACAAAAAAGAGAATGTTCAGAAATTTAAATCAAAACCCAAAAAAGGAATCACTAAGTTCCTATGCTGGACTTCTGAGTCACGGCGATACACATGAATTACGAGAGACGATATTTGAGCGGTATTCAGACAATAAGGAGAAAAACTGATTTTTGAGTTACCAACACCTACCACTCGGGACGCTCTGGACTCCTAGGGCGAGTTGCGTCATCAATGTAGCTGTATGAAAACAACAGCACCAATTGGCTACGAAATGACCCAAGTAGTCCAAACGCCAATAAAAGCACGATATTGCCTCTATGCCCGTAAATCGACGGAATCAGAAGAAAGACAAGTCCTTTCAATAGATTCACAGATCAAGGAAATGTTACAGCTCGCAGAAAGAGAAGGCCTTGAGATTGTGGCAATGAAAAGAGAGTCCCACTCTGCCAAAGAGACAGGGCAACGACCCGTGTTCAATGAAATAATCGAAGAGCTCAGACAAGAGAAATTCAATGCGATATTAACTTGGGCACCTGATCGAATTAGCAGAAATGCCGGTGACTTGGGAAAGATAGTGGATCTCATGGATGCAGGTAAGCTACTTCAAATACGGACATTTGGGCAAACATTTTCTAATAATCCCAATGAGAAGTTCCTCTTAATGATCCTCGGATCGCAGGCAAAGCTTGAGAACGACAACCGAGGTATTAATGTGAAGCGAGGATTGCGAACTAGAGTAGAAATGGGATTATGGCCTGGAGTTGCACCATTGGGATACTTGAATCAAAAGGATATGGATAAAAAGTGCCAAGTGGTAGTTGATCCGTTACGAGCACCAATCGTGAAGAAGATATTTGAGAAAGTGGCGTATGAAAAACTGAGCGGTCGCAAGATATACAATTGGCTTCGATTTGAAGCCAATTTTTATACCAGGGGTAATAAGCCTCTAACACTCGCGGGGGTATATCGAATACTGGAAAGCCACTTTTATTACGGAACCTTTGAATCACCAAAAGGTAGTGGTAATTGGTATCAGGGAAAACATGAAGCGTTGATCACAAGAGAACTATTTGATCAGGCTCAAGCGCAACTCAAGAGAGATAATATACAGCGAGAAAACAAAGAGTTTGCATTCACAAAACTATTTACCTGCGGATACTGCGAGAGTGGCATATCTGCAGAGGAAAAATGGAAACAGCTCAAAGATGGGACTCATGCGAAGTACATCTACTACTCCTGTGCAAGGTCAAGAGACAGGAATTGCAAGAATCAATACATACGAGAAGAGGATCTGATAACTGAATTGCTCAAGATGCTAGACCAAGTAAATATCAACGAACTTGGCATGAGACAAAAACTGGAGGATGAGATGGCGAGATTCAATATATTCCAGCGGTCAGTGCTAGGGACGACAGTGAAATCAAAAACAGATCATGTGACCGACATTCGCAACTATGCGAAGTATATTCTAAAAGAAGGAATGGTGACTGAGAAAAGAGAGTTGCTGGCGAATTTGAGAAGCCGGATTGTGTATAAAGATAAGAAGCTGACGCTAATAGACTAGTTATCAAAAAGACCAATATTTTTTGATTTGTGTAGTTTTAATCTCTCAACCATATTAGCTATTTTGTAACGGTTAGTTATTTTTTCTGATTTATACAAGGCATACCTACTCCTTATAGGGCTATTGAACGATCGGTACTCCGTTGCTAATGTCAGATAAGTATCAGCAAGGTTGCCCCAAGCTTGCTCTTCCTTAAAGCACCTAATTGCTTCCCTTATATATCTTATGGAGTCTTTTCTGATAGTAACAGCTCTCTTTCTAGATTCTTTATCTATCAAGAAAAGAAGATCCATGTTTAAAAAACGAATTATTTTTAACATAGCAATCTTTGATCTCCATGGTCTACCAGAACCCATTTTATATAGCGTGAATTGTAGGTAGAAAGTACCGTATACCTCTCCTGCTATTTGATAGCAATAACCAGCGGGACCGACATACGCTTTCTTTCTTAAGTACTCAAAGCCAGTATTGAGATACGACTGAATTGTATTCCATGATTCATTTACTTTTTTATCTAATTCATCGTACCTATTCTTCTCATTTTTTAAAGCGTGGCTAAACCACCCAAGCGCAAGAGTAAGATTTTTCATCTCATGAATAAGTGTAGCTGGTTTAGTAATCTCTGCCTTCGCTTTCATTATGTAAAATTGTGCCAACATTTCAGTCCTGTCCAGTTTTTCCGCACACAGTATAGAAGCGTTACATACCAAATGAATCCTATCGGCATCTTGTATAGGTTTTAATGTGCTTAAAAGGTCACCCAACCTTTGCAGGACAATATTCAGATCAGACTCAGAACTGACAATATTCAATATCTCTTCTTTAATTTTTTCCATATTTTCTGTCATGTTTTTTCCAAAGCCTTTTTGACTTATAGTCATGAATAAATATTTTTATCTTGTATCGTAAAACTTTAAAGATAAATACTGGATCCAGAGGAACTTTATAGAACCACACCCATTTTCTATGGGGTGTTGATGAAACGAATTCCTTATCGCTATGGCCTCGAGTCATACGGTTTAAATCTTCAACTTGTGCTCCAGTTAAAAGACCATATCCATGATAATTATTCCAAGAAAACATTACTGTTATTTCTGGAGACAGTGGTAAAGTGAGTTGAACATTCTTCTGTCCGAAACCAGGACCATAGAATCGTTGCCACTGTAGATCTGGGTTAAATAGAACACACGGCTCATCAGAGGAGAGAAATGGGTACTTGGTAACACTTGGAGAACACAAAAAAGCAATGTTCATTTGTTTAAGTATGTTCGCTAAGAATGGCAGACCTTCTACCAATTGGAGTTTGTGAATATCCTTTTTAGCTTCCGTCCATTCTTTAACTTGTTTTGAATCAGTAACTCCATGTGCTAGTGCTATCTGTGTGCCATGATCAATTATTTGCTGAATGAATCCTTCCTGGTTTCTCTTAAAGCGAAGTGTTCTTTGTAGTTGTGCTGCAACAAAGATACACAAATGTGCATGTTCATGATCTGATAGAGGCTTTTTATTCTTTATAGTTTTCATTACCTCTGCAAATTTTCCTTCTATTTTTGAGAGGTTTGTTTCGATAGAAAAATCCTTTTCTCCATTAAATTCAATAGTGTATAAATGATTTTCTGTAAAAGTATTTGAGGGGGCTCTTTTCTTTTTCTGTTTGCCATCCTTACTAAAAACCCAGAGGTAAGGCTCTTGACCATCTGGTGTGTTTGGATCAGTAAACTCAGAAAGATAGCACCTTGGTACAAAGTGTTGCTTTTTAGGACCCTTCTGTTTTTTCTTGGATTTTTTTGACATAACCTAACATAGTGATTTTAACATTTTGAGCATATTAAAAATACACGAATCAATCGTGTATTTTTAATCAATTCCTATCTATCTGAGTCGCACTACTTGCTCAGGCAAGTGAGTTGACTCCGATAATAAATTGTGTTGGCGGAAGACTTGGGACGATGTTCGGCAAGTAATTTTAGAAGAAAGTTAATTCACAAATTGAGTTATATAAGTTCTGTGAAATCCACAGGATATAACAAATTAAGAATTATTTATGTGCTTACTTAGGATATACTGTATACATGAGCGAAGACCTTCTAACTGGATTTTTAGTGGACAACCTAAAAAAGGGTGGTTTAAAAAAACTTACACGAATAAAAGAAGATCAAACAGTTGAAATGCGAAGAGAGGTTGGTAATAATTCTTTTGTTGCAGATATCTTTATTTCTCTCCAAAAGGAGGCTACAGGATTGTTTAATAATAAAAATACCCAATTTATTGCTATTGAAGTAAAAATAAAAGACTGGAAGCAAGGTCTGTATCAAGCATGGCGATACAAATCTTTTGCAGAAAAAAGTTACTTAGCTATTTATGATAAATATGCGAAAAATGTTGATTTAGAAATGTTTAAAGAATATGGCATAGGTCTAATTATCTTTAACGAGAAGCAAGTGAAAGTGATAGTTAAACCAACCACAAGTAAATTTAAAGAGGAGACACATTCTTTTGATGTCCGTTCAAGTCTTTGGGGGAAACTACAGACCATGGAAACTGTCTAGCCATCTTTGGAGAAAAGTTTCATTGTTTGGTTTGAAATCTTTTATAACAGCCTCTCTTGCAACAAACGAAAGACGAGAAAGTTCTTTATAGTAAATAATGGCATTTTCAATATCTTTTTTTGCTAAGGCTTTACCTCCAGTAGTGACATACTTATTAAATTGCCCTCTAAAACTTATGAGCATATGAAGAGCTAGTTCTGTTTCTGATTGTGATGGTAAAGAATTAAAATTTAAACTAGAACAACATGGTTCGTTGCAAAAGAAATCAGAATATTTCCCGTAAGTAGAAATCGCATCTAGTCCACTTGTCCATTTTATTCTTCCCCATATAATAGGAGCGTAATAAAATAAACCTCTTTTACCTCCACCAGCTTTTTCATCCATAAGATTAAATCTTCTCTGAGATTGAAATTCACCCATGCTTAAAGAAAGACCAGGCAACCCCATAATCAAACCAGACATATCTGCTTGAGACCAAATGACAGGCTTTGAACAGTTTAGTAACTCTAAGAAAAACTCACGAGCACTAGTAAGCCAGGCTTGATTAGTTATTACTTCACCAGGACTGCTTTCTATAAGAACAGTAAATCCATCCACATAATCCAGAGCAGAGGAACTAAGATACTCTAGTAGATTATTTTTTGAAGAACTCGTTAAAATAGCTTGAGAAAATGCAACACCTTTTACTATAGATACCTGAGCAAACTCACTTCTCGCAATTTCTATTGCTCGTAAAGTAATCTCCTGGTCAACGTCCCAAGAAACATCGTTAAATTCTTGAATATAGAAGAACGGTAAAACCACGGAAGTTGCTCCAAATGTTAACTGAAACTCAATGACAGCACGAATAAAATCATCAGCATCTCCTGCTTTAATTTTAGCCACAGAAACAGTTAGATCACTAAACAGATTTTTTAAATCCTTATAATACGGGAGCAACTCCATGCTTTTTGGTAAGACGTTGGGAGATTGTATCAAATAACACCTTGGGTCAATTAAAAACTTCTCAGCAAAAGACATAGCACTTACTCTTGAGTGTACATTACTCGCAATTTTGTCAGCATAAGTAATAACCCCGTTAAAAATTGGCTTCAGAGCACTAGCTTCAATAAAACGATTAAAGCCATTTGTGGCAGAATAAAATAACTCACCCTTACCAAAAGGAATCCTCTCTATACTTTCTCCCTGTTCTAGACAAGCTAATACTTTAACAGCACCTGGACGCTTATAGTTTTGCCAAGTAAGCATAGAATAAATAAGTGCTTTCAAATTATCACTTATATCATGCCGTGCTATAAGTGGTATTTTTTCATTTGAATAGATGGCTTCCGCAGGAACTGATGACGATGAAAAAGGGTGAGTACCACACACCATTTCATGTAAGATGATTCCTAGCCCATAAACATCACTTCTATCATCTAAAGTTTTCCTTAACAATTGAGCATTACCTGGTCTAGAAGCAAGAATTTGTTCTGGAGAACTGTAGTTATGGTTAGAACGAGAAGCTCCACGAAAAGGACTTTTTTTAAACCGTGCAGAACCAAAATCAAGTATCACAACCTGCCCATCATTTTTTACAAAAATATTATCTGGCTTTATATCTTGATGAACAATACCCTGTCTTCTGAGATCCGCAAAACCTCTCAGGACCTGGATTGCAAAATCAGTAATTTCTTTTTCTGTGTATGTTTTTCCTATTGAAAATTCTTGTAAAGTCTTTCCAGTAAGAAAATCAAATTTCATACAAAAATAGTTATCATTTTCTTTTTGTTCTAAAAGTTTTACCAGATAGGCACTGTTTAGTGAACCAAGAATAGTAACCTCATCTTTTGCTTGTTGAAAATTAACATCTCCAGCAAGTTGGCTTTTTACAATAACTTTTAAAAGAAACTTTTTCCCTTGCGCATCTGTAAGAGCAAAGTTCTTACTAAAGGCATTTTTACCACTTGGAGCATTTTCATCCACAGTAAAATCAGGGTATAAAGTTTGTATATCTTTTTTAACTTGTTGAATGTTTATTTTTGCCATTTTGCTAATTGTTTATAAGGTTGAAGAATACGATGCTTTAACTATTTCAAAAACTTTCGCAACATCCATATCTTCGGTGAACTTGATTGCGCCAAGATAGCCCCATCTATTAGCTGTTACATCCTTAACCATACCTTGAGTATCTATATCGTATCGTGGATCTCTAACGAGTACCTGTATTGAGTTTGTCCTAAACTCAAAGCGAGCGAAACTTTTTGTTGTCCGATATGTAATACCGCTTTTTTGATCTGACACTTCTTCTACGTTTGGGAGAGTAAGAAGCAGTTCTCTAAGTTCACTAAACTTTGTCCCGATAGCTTCGCTTGTTTTAGAGATATGGCTTTCCAAGCTATAGACCTCCTCACTGTCATCTACAGTTACTGCTGCTGTCTTTACCTCCTTGATTGTTTCAGGGTATGGACTGTATTCGTTTTCTATTTGAAGTATGTTATCTTCGTAAACGTTGTAAGTTTTAAGTTCAACATTTTGTATTGCACGTACAGCTGACTTAATGTAACGATTAAAACCTTGAGCAATAAGTACTACTCTTGGCTTACTCCAGAGTACTTCTGTATCATTACCAAGCTTACTTTTAGTTATTAACTCAAAATGAGGTTTATTACTACGAAGCCAATCTAAATAGAAAAGTCCTTGTGATAGTACATCATCATTTTCTTTCCATTTGTACTCAATAATTACAGGTGATCCATTTTCATCTATACCAAGAGTGTCTATTCTACCGTTAGGTATCTGGTACTCTTTTGCTAAAAACTTTATACCCAAAATGTTATAAAGATTGTCGTTTTCAGCAAAAAAATCTCTCAATGCAAACTCGTTACCAAAACCTGTTTGTTTTAAGCTTAGCTGTGTTGCTTTATTATTATTTATTTTATAGATAGACATAGCTAGTTATTAGAAGTTGTCTTCCTTTCGTAGAGATACCTCTGGAAATTAAAGAAGAGTGAGCGGATACCTTGAACATCACCAAGTACTTCTTTTGCATCCTCAAGTGATTGATACTTATTTGTAAGCAGAGTTGCAATCTTTTCTTCTCCGAGTTCTTCTACACCTGTTTCAATGTACTTACTAAGTACGAACTCAATAAACTCTTT
>JACCDG010415365.1_pt1 | contig 21359 bp, 22 predicted proteins | sample 7442471 | NCBI WGS metagenome assembly JACCDG01 (sample SAMN15323444, study PRJNA562643) | freshwater metagenome | isolation source: river surface water | place: USA:Blue River Watershed | collected 2017-08-17 | reverse complement strand
CGCAGAGATAAGTCTGCTGGCTTAATTCTCCTGGCACTTCTCTCAAATTATCTGCCTTGGCTACTTTTTCCAGAACGAACGACTTTTTACTTCTACGCCATCGCCTTTCAACCATATTTAATACTTGCAATTACCTTTGCAATCAAAGAATTTCTTGCAGATTCGCAAGGTAAACGGCGGGTCTGGGTCGTATCTGGTTTTTCCCTATCGGCCCTAGTTTTTCTCTATTTTCTACCGTTATATCTTGGAACGGTGCTTACATATGAGGCTTGGTATTCAAGAATGTGGTTTAGCAGTTGGATCTAATTACTGATTTGCCGCTCTATTGATTCGTAATTGAGTTGCTGCTTCTTCAGCCAGAGATTGATCAAAGATTTCATCTGGTGATGACTTCATTACCTCATGCAAAATTCTTTCTTGTTCTTCACTCCAGGCACCCGGAATCGTTAGATCAATGATTCGACGTGGCGCTGCCTTAGATGAATTCAAATAGCTCGGTGCTGGAACTTCAACTGGGCTCCAAGTGTTCTGAGTACCTCTTTCAATAATGGTTATGCCATGCGAATCGTTTTCAGATTTTGCAATTCTTTCTGAGAGCGGAGTCCAATGTTCTTCCGAAATATTAATTTTAGTCTGAGCAATTCGGCGCGATCGCGTAATAAGTTCTCGATACTTATCTTCTCTGCGAGCTGGCGAGGTATTTACAACTCGTGCCATTTCTTCTTTATTAGCAGCAATCTGATGCCGTGCATGAACCACAAAAAGAATAAACCCAGAAATCGGTAACAAGAGAATCGCTGGCGAGAGAAGTCCAACGATTGTAAAAACTGCAACTAAAAGAGTTATCGAAACAATTGAAGTAAACAATATTCTTCGAGTTACGACTTGGCTGGCATGCCTTCGTTTTATCTCTTCTATTTCAAATGTCGGACTTCCAGCAGTTCGTCCAACTACTTTCATTGTCAGTGCAAATTTTTCAATGGAGCGACCAGAAACTTCTTCATGACTGGCAATCCAACGCGGGAGAAAATAGGCAATCCACATCCCAACGATGATTATGTAGATGAGACCCGATCCCATGAAGCCTAACCTTAAATCCCGGATTCGGACTTTTCGGGTATTTCCTACCGTATTTTTTGATTCTCTTTTACAAAAACTATGTGGTCTCGCCAATCACCATCGATATGCAAATATCGGGGTCGTAAACCTTCAAAAATATAGCCAGCTTTTTCTGCCACACGTTTTGATGCGCCATTCTCAGGTCGCAACGCGATTTCTATTCGATGAAGTTTTAACTCGTTAAAACCAAAATTGGTAACGGTATTAACCGCTCTAGTAGTAATCCCTTGATTCGCATGCTCTTTGTCAATCCAGTACCCGATATGACCGCCGCGATATGCCCCGTAGTTAACACCGCCCAATGTGATCTGACCTATGAGTTCACTGCCTTTCCAGATTGCAAAGGAATAGATCCGGCCAGCACGTCCTTCTCGTTTCTGAAAATTAACCATTTCAACAAATGTTGGTGGCTTATTACTCTCTGAAATTAGCGGTGAAGTCGCCTCCCAGGGATTTAACCAATCCCGATTCTTGGCCCTAACCGAAAGCCAAGCTTTACGGTCGCGAATTCGCAGCGGCCTGAAGGTTAATTCTTTATCTGTAAGGGTTATCGGCCACATTTTAAATTAGTTAATTAAAACGTCGCTCCAGAAGTAGCACATCTACTTCATCTCCAGGCTTTGCATGAACCATCTCTTCATTCATAACTATCAATCCAGTTGAATCTGAAAGTCCTACCAAGTCATCTTGATTGGAAAGTGCGGTAACAATCCGTCGCTCAGGTTTTTCAACCGTCAGACTGGCTCTGATAAAGGCATGTTTTCCTTGGGAACTTGCAACTTCGTTTGTGAGTTTAGCTTTTGCAATAGGTCTATGAATATCGATCAATCCCATCATATTTCTGATCATCGGTCTGATAAATAACTCAGTGGAGATGTATGCAGATATTGGATCACCCGGCAATACGACAACCGGAGTTTTGTCTGGGCCGATGGTTCCAAAGGCATGACGACCACTGCCCTCGATTGTTGGTGAAACACTCTTTACTTCACCAAGTTTTGCTAATACACCGACAATAAAATCAAAAGATTCATCGTGGCTCTCGCCGCAGATAACAACTAAATCAGCTCGAACTAATTGATCTTCTACAACGTCTTTTAGTGATTCTTCGGTTTCTGGAATCGTCGTTACGCGATAACCAACTGCACCTGCCTCTTTAACTGCAGTTGTAAGTAGCCAGGAGTTCGCTTCGAATTCTTCATTTTGATTTGCCAGTTTCTTACCTGGCTCGACTAAATCATCACCCGCCGAAATAACTACGACCCGCGGCTGTGGTCTTGTCGGAAGATGATCCATACCCAGTGACGCGGCTAATCCAATTTGCGTTGCACGAATTCTGGAGCCTGCGCGAAGTACAACTCGATCTCCGCTGTAGATGTCTTGCGCGAGCGTCGCGCCATGTGAATCAAGTAGTGGCATATCAAATGCTGACAATGGCTTGGAGAGCGCCAGTAATTGCGCGGCTAGCTCAGCTACTCGAATCGATTCACTCACACCGAAACCTTACTTTGTATCTAGGCTAATCCTGTGGATTACACGAAAGCAGAGTTGCGAAAAATCATTCGTGATTCAAGGGCATTACATCCTTTAAAACCATTGCTAATTTCATCTTTGCTTGAATCGCAGGTCTTCCAAAATGCAGAAGTAGTCGCCAGTTATTTTTCTTATGGAAACGAACTTGATACCAAGGAGTTAAATTCTGCAATCCTGAAAGCAGGAAAAGTTCTTCTGCTGCCAAGACTGTTGAGCGATAGCTCTCTAGATTTTGTGAAATGGGATGGAAGTTCGGAGTCGCTTATTGAAAAAGGAAATATCTTCGAACCCAAAGGTGATGCTTATTCAGAAGTAATTGATCTAATGATTCTTCCAGCGCTAGCGGTCGATAAATCTGGAAAGCGATTGGGTCAAGGCGGTGGCTCGTATGATCGAACCAAATCCTTGAATGTGAAATTTCGTCTAGCAGCCATCAATGAGAGCGAATTATTAGAAAAAATTCCATCAGAGAGTCATGATTTGCCAGTCGATGCGGTAATTACGCCGAGTGGATTAATTAATTTAAGTTGAGATTGCGGGCCATGACCAGACGTTGAATCTGGTTTGTGCCTTCATAAATCTGAGTCAATTTGGCATCACGCATCATCCGCTCGACAGGATGATCACTGACATATCCGTATCCACCAAGAACCTGGACCGCATCAGTTGTTACTTTCATGGCAACATCGGTAGCGAAACATTTTGAAGCAGCAGAGAAGAAGGTTAAATCTTTCTCACCTCGTTCGCTGCGGGCTGCTGCTGCATAAGTTAATTCGCGCGCAGCGGCAATCTCCATTGCCATATCCGCCAACATAAATTGCACAGCTTGAAAATCAAAGATTGCTTTACCGAATTGTTTACGTTCTTTTGCGTATTTTGATGCTACTTCAAAGGCGCCTTGTGCAATTCCTAAAGCTTGTGCAGCAATTGTTATTCGTGTGTGATCAAGAGTTTGCATAGCAAGGCCAAAACCTCCACCAACTTCGCTGATTCTTCGATCATCACCAATCGCGACGTTATCTAAATAAACCTCGCGAGTAGGTGAGCCCTTAAAGCCCATCTTCTTCTCTGGTGCTCCAAATGAAACTCCGGGATCACTTTTCTCGACAATGAAAGCTGTTATTCCCTTTGATCCTTTTTCTGGATCAGTACTTGCTAGAACTGTATAGAAATCTGAGATGCCAGCATGGGATATCCATTTCTTACTTCCATTGATAACCCAACCATCTCCATTTTTTACAGCACGAGTTTTCATTGATGCCGCATCTGAACCAGCTTCGGATTCGGATAGGCAGTAAGAAAAACCTCTACCTTTTGCCAGCTCGGTTAACCAACGCTTTTTCTGCTCAGCGTTTCCACCCAACATCAAAGGGACTGAACCAAGTTTGTTAACTGCTGGAATTAATGATGATGAAGCACAGACTCTTGCAACCTCTTCAATAATTATTACAACAGCTAAAGCATCCGCACCTTCGCCACCGAATTCTGTTGGCACATGAGCTGCCGCTAAACCGGCGCTTTGTAGCGCATCAGCGGCTTCTTGCGGGAAACGCGCATTCGCATCAACATCATGTGCATGCGGTGCAATTTTTTTATCAGCTAGTGCGCGAACGGTTTCACGAAGAGCTTCGTACTCTTCGGGCAACTTATAAAGCTGATCCATGCTCGCAATCCTACGATTACTTATCTCGATCTGCGAGTTGGCGCAGATAGTCGTTATATTCGGCAAGATTCTTATCGGAATTCTTATCTGCGCGTTTTGCTTCCCGTGCATCAGATCTAATCCATTGAATAAATGTGGCAACAAAGGCAATCAAAATTGGTATCTCGCCCATCGCCCAGCCAAAGCTGGCACCAGCACGTTGATCTGCAAGTAAATCTGTCGCCCATGGTCTAGCCAATAACTCGTAATAGCCACCATCAATCAAGGTTCGAGAAGACATTAATGCGACAGAGAAGAATGCATGGATACTCATTGCGGCTAACAATATGACCATACGTACTAGGTGATGAGTTCGCCTTGGATGTGGATCTACTCCAACTATGACAAAGAAAAAGAGCAGCCCAGCGCCTATAAAATGTAAATTCATAAGTAAGTGACCAAAGTGTGATGACATCAAGTCACCAAATAACGACGTGAAATAAAGCGCAAAGAGTGATCCATCAAAAATTGCAAGTACAACTATTGGATGTGTCCAAATCATCGAAACTTTAGAATGCAGAATTGAAATAAACCAACCGCGAATACCACGTTCATCCGAATTTCTTCCTTGTGGAAGAGTTCTTAGAGCAAGTGTTATTGGCGCGCTTAAAACCAAGAAAATTGGCGCAATCATGCTTAAAACCATATGAGCAATCATGTGATACTGAAATGAAAATATTCCGTATAGCCCCAATCCGCCACTTGTGCTGTAATCAAGAAGAGAAACTCCAAAAGCAAATGAAAGAGTTCGTCCGATTGGCCATTTAACTCCGCGGCGCGATAAAAGTACGACTCCCTTTATATAAAGCGCCGTTGCGAAAACTAGAATTCCAAGCATTAGCGCATCGGCTTCATAATCAAAGAAGAGTCTCTGCCAATTCGGCTCTGGAGGCATAGCAACACCAACCAGTTCTCGAACGCGATCGTAACCAAGTTCCGATTCAACAATCGGTGTGAATCTTGAAAGAATTGCACCAATCCCAACAATTATTGCAATTAGAGCAATTTCAAATTGAATTAGCTTAGTTTTCAATTGGCGGCGAATCTTTGTCGCAACAACGGCAACAGCTCCCAGCAATAAGATCTTTGTAATTATCAGATAGCCATAAGGAGTGAACCAATCGCTGGTTAAACCCATGCGAAGAAGTGAGCTGACGGCACCTGAAACAACAACTGCTGCTATTGACCAAGATGCAATTACCGAAATTCTCTTAAGCGCAAATTGCCGAATTTCTCTTTCCATAAAGATTAGAGATGTAACACTACCTACCCAACAAGAGAGTGCAATAACGTGAATTATTAATGAACCTATTGCAAGTCCGTGGCTACCAGCTTGACTTGAATGGCTCTGAAAAATTGGTGCTATTAATCCTGAGATGGAAAGCAAGAATCCAAGAAAGGCGCCGCCAATTTTCTTTAATGAATAACTAAGAACTAAGAGCAAGATTGACGCAATCACTTGGAACATCTGTAACTTACCTAGAGAGGTCTGAGTTACAAATGACCTAATAGTTGTTAAATCTAAGATATCAACGATTACTACTTCAAATAGATTTGCCAGAGTCGCTAATAGGTTTCCAAAAGCAAAAATTACCCAAGCAAAAATAATCAACGGAAGCGTTTTAAGAAGTCGCGCAGATGCTTGCGTAAAACGACCATCCTTCTCCGGAAATAAAAAAGCTAAGGATAAAAATGCACCGACAACCACTACTCCTGTCAGGGTGTTTAGTAGGTCAAAGAGCATTTCTTGCCTCAATTAGCAAAGTGCATTCCATGAACCTAAGATTACGCTGTGCCTACCTACCAATATCAATGCGAAGCAGACCACGAATTTGAAGTCGTGCAATCCTTCTCTGATAAGGCAATTGAAAGCTGCCCTGAGTGTGGGAAAAAAGTCCGGAAGATCTACTCGAATGTGGGGGTAGTCTTTAAAGGCTCCGGTTTTTATAAAACAGATTCTCAAAAGAAATCTAGTTCAACCTCTGAATCAAAAACTGAAGTTAAGAAGGAAACTAAAGCCGATTAATCGTTGTGATGAGGTGGCTTGTCACTCTTAATATCGTCATCACGACGCGTATCTGGTTCTAATTCAATTTCATCTTCGGTAATCGAAGGTATCAATTCACTCATTATTTGAACAATGCTAACTGAATTCCGGCATAAATATCTGATAAAGATTTCTGCAGTTCACTTGCAGGGATGGCTTTTTGGGCAATTAAGGTTGCTAATCCATGTACCGATGACCAAGCCAGCATAGGAGCAATCGCCTTGGTTTTTTGGTTTAAAAGGCCGACATCTTGTAATTCCGTAACACTTTCTTGCAAAACTAGCCATGCGCGATCATCAAGATCCATAGTTGAATCTTCTTCACAGGGAATAAATGCAATTTCAAATAGCCAGGGATTCTTCTTTGCATACTCGACATAACCTTGTCCAATAGCTTCAAATCTTTTTATGGCAAATTTCTTTGGACTTGAACTCTTTGGTACTCGATCACGTTTTGCAATCATTAACTCCGCGATCTCGCTTCTGATTTGGGCTGCCACATCTGCTCTTAATTGTTCAAGATTTTCAAAATGACGGTAAAGGGCTGCCGGCGAAACTCCTACTGTTGATGAAACTTTTCTAAGTCCTAAGGAATGCATACCGCCATCTGCTATTAGTTTGCGGGCAGCCAATACCGCCGAATGGCGTAAATCACCATGATGGTAATCAGAGCCCTTGCGCGTAGGTGTTAACATTGTTTACATTATTGCCTAGTCAGAATTAACAGTCAAGGAAGGCAGATTCATGTTTGAAAAATTGGGCAACTTAATTACGCGCCGCAGCAAAGCGGTATTCCTGCTTTCAATAATTCTTGTTCTAACTTTTGGCACGTTAGGAACCCAAGTTTTCGCTCGCTTTGACTCTGGCGGCTATTCCGATCCAAATAGCGATTCGGCAAAAGTATTCGAATATCTAGATGAAACTTTTGGCGTAAAAGATCCTGCTGTAGTTCTTACTTTAGAATCGAAAACATCAGTTGATGATGAAGCAACAATCGCTGCTGCAACCGCTCTTGAAGCGAAGCTGCGCGGTGAAGCTAGTGCAGAGACTGTAATTTCTTATTGGAGCGCCGGTTTCAACCCTGCTTTTAAGAGCACAGATGGGACTGCTGCCTATCTCTTTGTCTATCTAAAAAGCGAAGATTTTACGGAGATTGATAAGTTGGGTGGTTACTATCAAGAAGAATATGAAGGAACCTTCCAGGATCAACGAATCCGAGTTGCAGGTGGCGCAGTCTTTGCCAATTCGATTAATGGTCGAATCCAAGATGATCTAAAAATTTCAGAAGCAATCTCAATTCCACTTACCTTTATCTTTCTAGTTTTAGTTTTTGGCGCATTAACAGCATCTGCTATGCCGCTAGTCATTGGCGTAACTGCAATCCTTGGAACTTTCTTCGGACTTTACTTGCTAACGCTGATTACTGATGTAAGTATCTTTGCGCTAAATCTGACCACTGGCTTGGGTCTAGGTCTTGGAATTGATTACGCGTTATTGATAGTAAATCGCTTTAGAGAAGAGCTACATCGCGGTGTTGATCGGGTTAACGCCATTAAAAATACGATGAAAAGCGCCGGAAAGACTGTCTTCTATTCGGGCTTAACTGTGGTTGTTACTTTAGCTTCACTTACATTCTTTCCAATGAATTTCTTAAAATCAATGGGATATGCAGGTGCAATTGTTGTCGCACTTGCAGTAGTTGGTGCACTAATTCCATTACCTGCGCTACTGATGATGCTGGGTGAAAAAGTGAATAAAGGTGTGGTGCGAAAGAACGCAATCACTCCAAAAACTGATGGCGGTTGGGCAAAACTTGCACGTTTTGTAATGCGCAGGCCAATACCGGTAGCACTCGTTTCGCTAGCAATTCTCGCGGTGATGATTGCGCCAATCTCTAATGTAAAGTTTTCACAAGTTGATAGCCGTGTACTTCCAAAGAGCGATCCGGCATATCAAGCATCAGCTTTTATTGAAGAGAAGTTTCCGGGACAAGAGAGCAATCCAATTGAAATTATCTTCCCGCAAGGCGCCGGAAAAGAATTTGCAGTTGCCGAGTACGCGCGCAACCTAAGTCAGGTACCTGGAATTGTTCGAGTCGGCGTTCCAGAAGTTAAGGGTGAAGCCGTTCGATTAATTGCAATCCACGAGATGGCGCCAAGAACTCCAGAGGCCCAAGATCTGATCAACCGAATTCGCCTACTGGATTCATCAACCGAAGTATTAGTCGGCGGTATTGCTGCTGATTACGCCGATGCGCAAAAGGGCATTTCAGATACCTTGCCGTGGGTATTTCTCTGGATAACCATCTCGGTCTTAATTCTGCTCTTCCTATTTACCGGTTCAGTTCTATTACCTATTAAGGCCATATTGCTTAACTTCCTCTCCCTGACCGCAACCATCGGGGTTTTAACCTTGATCTTTATCGATGGCTATTTCACTTTCTTAGTTGGTGACTTTATAAATACCAAAACATTAGACACTAGCTCTCTGGTGCTAGTTGCCATAGTCGCGTTTGGACTATCGATGGATTACGAGCTCTTCTTGCTATCTCGAATTAAAGAAGAGCATGATTTAGGTAAATCTAATGAAGAATCTGTCGCACTAGGTCTGCAAAAATCGGCTCGAATTATTACAGCGGCTGCATTTATTCTTGCGATTGTCTTTGCTGCTTTCATAATAAGCGGAGTTACATCAATCAAGATGATGGGTTTTGGAATTGCATTTGCAATTCTTTTAGATGCAACTTTGATTCGAGCACTTCTTGTGCCAGCGCTAATGCGTCTATTTGGAAGTCTTAACTGGTGGGCGCCAAAATTCTTAAAGAAATTCCAAATTAATCATTAAATAATTTATTTATTATTTAGTAATTAAGTGTCCTTGGCCGGAGTTGAACCGGCGACCTACCGCTTAGGAGGCGGTTGCTCTATCCACTGAGCTACAAGGACTTAAAAATACATGTGAATTATCTAATGATAATTGTGCGTAATCCAACGGGGAATTGCTTTAAATAAATCATTAAGTTAAACTACGTGTCGAATCTCGTTTGGAGTTGATTTTCACCATGAAAGCGCTAGTTATAGGTGCTGGTGGAGTCGGTAGAGCGATTCTTAATATTGCATCACGAAGGTCTTTCTTAACTTCAGTGGTGGTCGCCGACCGAACCCTGGCACGTGCACAAGAAGCTGTCCATAGAGTTAAAGATCCACGATTCTCTGCTGCCCAAGTTAATGCTGCAGAACTAGAAGATCTTCGCGAACTCATCCGTAAAGCAGATCCTGACGTTGTAATTAACGCAGTTGATCCAAGATTTGTAATGCCAATTTTCTTGGCCTGCGAAATTGAAAATACAAATTACATCGATATGGCGATGTCACTTTCGCGCCCACATCCTCATTACCCGCACACAGAAACCGGCGTGAAACTAGGCGATGAACAATTTGCTCGTGACTGGAACTGGGAAGAACGAAAGATCTATGCCTTAGTTGGCATGGGCGTTGAGCCTGGCATGAGCGATATCTTCGCTAAATATGCCGATGATGAGATGTTTAGTCGGATTGATTCAATTACCGTCCTTGATGGCTCCAACCTTCGTGTTGAGGGCGCGGATTTCGCACCTTCTTTCTCAATTTGGACAACTATTGAAGAGTGCTTAAACCCACCGTTGGTTTGGGAGGATGGCCGTGGTTGGTTTACAACCGAACCATTTAGCGAATTAGAAACTTTCGATTTTCCAGAAGGAATTGGGCCTGTCGAGTGTGTAAACGTCGAACACGAAGAGGTTGTTCTAATCCCGCAGAAAATTGATGCCAAGAAAGTTAACTTCAAATATGGACTTGGCGCAGAATTTATTCAGATTCTTAAGACAATTAATATGCTCGGAATGGATCGTAAAGAAAATGTTGATGTCCAAGGCGTTTCGGTTGCACCTCGCGATTTATTGGCAGCTTCATTACCTGATCCAGCAACACTTGGTGCGCGCATGAAAGGAAAAACTTGCGCAGGCGCATTAGTAAAAGGTTTAGATAAGAATGGCCAACCAAAGGCGGTTTACATCTATAACGTTGTTGATAATGAATGGTCGATGAAGGAGTATGGTGACCAAGCAGTTGTTTGGCAGACTGCAGTCAATCCAGTAATTGCGATGGAGTTAATTCATCGTGGAGATTGGAAACCTCTCGGCGTCAACGGCCCAGAATGGTTTGATCCAAAACCTTTCTTAAAGCTGATGGAGGAATACGGAACAACCTGGCATATCCGTGAGGAATCAACTGCCGGTATTGTTAAGTAATGCCCAACCCGATTGCATTAATAACCGGTGCATCTGCTGGCATTGGCGAAACCTTTGCCGAATTTCTTGCAGAAAAAGGTCATGACTTAGTAATTGTGGCTCGTGATCAAGTTCGTTTAGAAGAACGAGCGAAGAAATGGCGCGAAAAATTCAAGGTTGATGTCGAAGTTCTAAAAGCAGATCTAGCTACCCATGAAGGTATTCATAAAGTCGAATTACGGATTGAAAATCGCAGCAGACCAATTGATGTTCTTATTAACAATGCCGGCTTTGGAATTAATTCCAGTTTTCTCATCAGTAATCGCCAAGCCGAAAATGATTTACTAGATGTACTAGTACGTGCCCCACTTCGCTTTATGCATGCTGCGCTTCCAGCGATGAAGGAACGCAATAAAGGAATCATCATCAATGTCTCCAGCGTTGCTGGCTGGATTGCTGGCGGTAGCTATAGCGCAGCTAAATCATTTCTGACTGTAATGAGCGAATCACTTCATACCGAACTAAAAGGATCTAATGTAAAAGTCCATGCGCTATGTCCAGGATTTACCAGAACTGAATTTCATCAAAGAGGAAAGATGAAGATGTCAGCTCTACCTAACTTCATGTGGCTCGATGCCAGAAAAGTTGTCTCTGATGCTTGGAAATCGGCAAATGCTGGAAAGGCGCTATCGGTTCCCGGATTTCAATATAAAGTTTTGAAAAAAATTATCGATATCGCGCCTCGCTCGTTAGTGCGCAAGGTTGGAATGGGCGCAAGAAAGAAACAACGTTAAGTTCTAGCATCCGCACTTGCTTTAGGCAATAGCGCAATCATCCACATTTTCTTTATTAAGCAGATTTAATTTTTTGGATTAGTCGTTACCATCAAGGGTGCGTTTCTTTCCGTCGCTAACGTTATTTCTCTACATCGCGTATCGATTTGAGAATCCACCTGTATGGTGGAGCGAATTACTTCTATATAACTTGGTATTGCTCGTATTAATAGTTTCAATATTTCTAGCTCGCGTACCTGATGATCGATGGGGCCGCCGTGGCTTTTGCGTCGCATTATTTTTCTGGGGCGTTGGCTCTGTTACATCATCTATAGATTCATTCTTTCCGACGGAGATGACAGTCATTTCAGAGACTTTTTACTCACTTTTCTATCCCTTTGCGCTCTTTGGTTTGATTCGTGCACTTCGCCATCAGGAAAAGAGCCATGCTCTCGAACTAATAGATACATTAGTGATTGCCTTAAGCGGAACAACATTACTTTCAACTTTTGCTTTAAAACCGGCTGGTACCGAGATTATTGGAAGTGAGTTTGAAGTTTTCTTAGCAATTCTCTATCCAATTGGCGATCTAATCCTGCTATTTGCAGTCCTTTCAATTGTTCTACTTCAACACTTAACCTTTAGGAACTTCTTTATATTGCTTGGTGTACTTACTTACACAATAAGTGATTTCTACTATTTGTGGGCTAGTGAGAACTATTCATATCAATTTGGTTCGCTGACAGATACTGGTTGGCTCTTTGGATTTATATTGATTGGTTTGGGTTATTGGTTCCCCGCAGATGAAGAGAACCGACCAAAAAGCTTTAATCCACTTGCTGTTACTCTGGCGTTAATAGCAAGCTCGCTAGTTCTAGCTATTTCAGTGTTACGTCCCGGGTACTTCCCCACATTCGCGTTGATACCAGCATTTGCAACTATTGCTCTGGCATTTATTCGCATGACAGTAGCAACTAGTGATGCTAAAAAGATGAGTGATGAACGAATCTTGGCAAGAACTGATGAGCTAACCGGTCTTGCGAATCGACGTAAATTCTTAACTGAGTATGAAAACTTTGTTAAGGCAGCTGGTTCACTTCTAATTCTTGATCTCGATGGCTTTAAGCCAGTAAACGATCGCCTCGGCCATGAAATTGGAGACCAACTGCTTCGCCAAGTTGCTCAACGCTTCAATCGCGTGATGCCACGTACTGGATTACTGGCAAGACTTGGCGGAGATGAATTCGGTGCGCTAATTCCAGGAGATGAGGGCCATGAAGTTGCGATTGCGATTCGCGCCACGCTCTCCTATCCATTTGCGATTGCTGGAAATGAAATCAAGTTAAGCGTCTCAATCGGCGAAGCACTTTCTGAGCCAGAAGATCCGCAAGCCAACTTGCTCCGTCGCGCTGATGAAGCAATGTATCTGGCAAAACGCTCACAGACAGGCATTGCAACTTGGCGTGATTCGATTAGGAGTTGAAGAGATCAGGTCGTATGCTTCACGCCGTCCGAATACCAACAAAATGAGGTGAGATTCTCTCCGCAATAACAGGAGGTTGTAATTGAATACACGTTTTACCAATAAAGTTCTAATTCTTGGCGCAGGTTCGGTTTCACAATCAGTTTTACCACTTCTTATTGAGCATCTAGTAGATGCAAAGCAAATAACAATCATGGATCAACGCGATAATCGCGCGCGCGTTAAGGGTGCCCTTGATCAAGGTGCGACTTACGTGCAAGATCAAATAACTAAGGGCAATCTTGATGCCCAACTTTCAAAATATCTTTCTGCAGGAGATTTCCTGCTAGACCTTGCTTGGAATATTGACGCCAACACAATTCTGCAATGGTGCCACGATCATGGCGTTCTCTATCTAAATACTTCTGTCGAAGAGTGGGATCCATACGAAGGCGGTTCAAATAAGCACCCACTAGAGCGAACTCTCTATTACCGCCACATGCGCATGCGCGATATGAAATCTCGATGGAACAAAACTGGCGCTACTGCGATTGTTGAACATGGCGCAAATCCAGGTTTAGTTTCCCATCTTGTAAAGAAGGCGCTAGTCGATATTGCAACAAAAGGTTTATCTGATGGAAAAGTCGGAAAAGATGTTGAATCTGCACTAACTGATGAGCGATATAACGAACTCTCTCATTTATTGGGAGTTAAAGTTATTCATATTTCAGAACGCGATACGCAAGTAACTAATAAGCCAAAACAATGGGGCGAATTTGTTAACACCTGGTCAGTAGAAGGCTTTTATGAGGAAGGTGTAGCGCCAGCTGAACTTGGTTGGGGCACGCATGAAAAAACGCTTCCTGCGAATGCTTACGAACATCCATCTGGTCCAAAGAATCAGATCGCAATCGCCCAACCAGGCGCCTCAACTTGGGTTAGATCTTGGGTTCCAAACTTTGAAATTCAAGGAATGGTCATCCGCCATGGTGAAGCATTCACAATTTCAGATCATTTATCTGTTTCCGAAAATGGTAAGACGATTTATCGCCCCACTGTTCATTATGCATATTGCCCATCTAATGAAGCAATAGTTTCCATGAAAGAACTAGAGATGCTCAATTGGGAATTGCATAAGAACCAAAGAATCATGAATGATGAAATTACTGGTGGCGATGACAGACTTGGCGTTCTGCTGATGGGTCATCCATATCGTTCGTGGTGGACTGGTTCTTTACTGACTATTGAAGATTCCCGGAAATTAATTCCTGGTCAATCAGCAACTACTGTCCAAGTTTCTTCAGCAGTTTATGCCGCAGTTGCTTGGGCAATGAAGAATCCAAACGCTGGCTTATTAGTTCCTGATGAAATGCCTTGGCGTGAAGTTCTTGGTTACGCTGAAAAATATTGGGGCGGAATACATTCACAGGCCGCTGATTGGGATCCGTTGAAGAATCGACGAGATCTATTCGAAGGTTGGAATGACAAGAAGGTCGACAAGAGCGATCCTTGGCAATTCACAAACTTTCTGGTTTAGAAGTTAAGCACCAGGCTTCATTGGCTTAGCTGCTTTAATCTCTTCAAGTCGCGCCAAGGAATCTAACCGTTCCTTGGCGTGATCAACAATTGGTTCTGGATAACCATTATCTAAACCACCAATCACGCTCCATGGCTCATGAATATCATCACCATTTAGATGAGCTAATTCTGGAATGAAACGCTTGATGTATTTGCCATCTGGATCAAAACGTCGCCCCTGCTCAATTGGATTAAATACTCTGTAATACGGAGAAGCATCGGTGCCACATCCGGCTGTCCATTGCCAACCATGTGAATTGGATGCCACATCGTTATCAATTAAGTACTTCATAAAGAAATTAGCTCCGTGCTGCCATTCGATATGTAAATCTTTAACGAGAAATGATGCAACCACCATACGGGTTCGGTTATGCATCCAACCTTCACTAACGAGTTGGCGCATCGCAGCATCAACAAATGGATAACCGGTCTTACCTTCACACCAGGCGGTAAATTTCTTGCCCGGCTTTTCATAACGCATTTTCTTAAACTTTACATCGTAATAATCACGTGAAGTATGCGGATTATTATGAAGAACATCTGCATAAAATTCGCGCCAGGCAATCTCTTTTCGATAAACCTCATGTCCCTTCTTTTGACCAAGGGCCGCCAAAAGAGTTCTTGGATGGATTTCACCCCAGCGCAGATGAGGACTCATACGACTTGTGCCCTCGATACCTGGAATATTTCGCGCATCGCCATAATCATCAGCAGCTCGTTTCATAAACTCTTTAAATCGATTTAGAGCAGCAATTTCTCCCGCGCTCTGTAATTGCAAACCTTCACTCTTATGCCAATTAGGTAAATTTTTATCCGTTTTCGTTGGCATTACCCAGTTTGGATTCTTTGGCGCCGCAACTGGTTTTCGCCAACCATGTGCGCTCCAAGCGCGATAAAAAGGCGTGTAAACCTTGTAAGGAGTTCCATCATCTTTCAAAACTCTTCCCGGAGCTACGGCATAAGCACTACCAAGTTGAGTAAGTGAAATACCAGCATCCGTTAAGCGCTTATCTAAGTTATTTCCATAAGGAGCAAATGGAAATGCACAGTGAATACTTTCTGCATTGTATTTTTTCTTTAACTTCGTAAAGATTTCGACTGGATCTCCTGAAATAACATGCAGGGATCCACCTAAAGATTCATCTAGCGCAGCCAGCGATGCTGCAAGATAAGCGCGACGATGTGCACCAGCGCGCTCTGCAATCTCGTCATCCATAATAAAAAGTGGAACTACTTCATCAGCTTCATCTAACGCTGCTAGCAGCGCCGGATTATCAGAGAGGCGTAAGTCGCGACGGAACCAAAAAATCGAGCGCTTTGCCATGGCAAGATTCAACCACCATGGAGGAGATAAAGCGCTACCAAATTCGTGGGCTTCCTAACCCGGTCGTTCGGGTCCACTTTGGAGAGCGGTTAGTTGATTACTGGGCACCTGTATCAGACACAGAACACCTGCTTATCGCACATGATGGCCAAAATATCTTTGATCGAAAAACTGCAACAAAGTTCTCGACTTGGAAATTAGCAGAGAAGGCCATGGCTGTTGCAGATAATTTAGGTAAAGCACCACCAGCAATAATTGCAATCTTTCACGGAAAAACTAAATCTGATCCCCATGGTAGAGCGCGCGACTTATGCCCTGAAGATCCATTTCACGAAGGCATTAAATCTGCTGCTCCCGCTAAATTTGAGTTATCAGCTCTTAGAGGTAATTCGTACCTGAATCAGATTTTCACCGAAATCGTTCCAGGCATTTTGAATAAACTTGATTTAGATATTGCGCCCGAAAAGCGGGCGATGATTGGTTCATCACTTGGTGGATTGGCGACTCTGTATGCCACATCTAAATATTCTGATCAATTTAAAACTGCGCTTGCGCTATCTCCTCACTGGACTTTATCTGACGAGGCATTTGTAGATTGGATGATTTCAAAATTAAGCAACCTGAACTCACATCGCATCTGGATGAGTAGAGGAACAAAAGGTTACGACTCCCAATACCAACCGCTTCAAAATAGAGCAGATAAATTAATGCGAGATCTTGGCTGGAACGAAGATCGATATCGATGCAAAGTTTTCAAAGGAGCCGCTCATAATGAACGTGCTTGGTCACGACAGATTAAAGAACCGCTAACTTTTTGGTTAGAGAATTAAGCTAACTTCAGAATATCTGACCAACCTGCAACTGAATCTGGTTTTCTAGAACCTTTGCCGATATATCTAGAGGATGGTCGAATTAAGCGTCCAGTTTTCTTCTGTTCCAAAATATGTGCGCTCCAACCTGCAGTCCGTGCTGAGGTAAACATCGGTGTGAACATATTTGAAGGAACTTGCGCAAAATCAAGTAATACCGCCGCCCAAAATTCCACGTTAGTTTCTAAAACGCGATCTGGGCGACGTTCCCGAAGTTCGGCAAGTGCTGCTTCTTCAAGTGCCTTAGCAACTTCGTAACGTGGCGCCTTCAACTCTTCACAGGTGCGACGGAGTGTGCGCGAACGAGGATCTTGCGCACGATAAACGCGATGTCCAAATCCCATCAAACGCTCACCTTTATCTAATAAATCTTTTACATATTTACGAGCATCGCCGCTCTTTTCAACTTCTTCAATCATAAATAAAACTCGAGATGGTGCACCACCATGGAGCGGGCCGCTCATGGCACCGATTGCACCAGATATTGAAGCAGCAACATCAGCACCGGTCGAGGCAATTACTCGAGCGGTAAATGTCGATGCATTCATGCCGTGCTCTGCTGCAGATACAAAGTAAGCATCGATCGCTTTAATGTGATCTGGATCTGGTTCGCCGCGCCAACGAATCATCATCTGTTCTACAACATTCTTACCTTCGGCAACTCTGCTTTCCGGAACTGGATTTTCTTTACCTCGTGCAGATTGAGCAACAAAAGATAGAACCATCGTTGAAGTTCTTGCTAAATCTAAGCGAGCTTGTTCATCTGATATATCTAGTAGTGGTTTCATTCCATAATGCTTTGCCAGCATCGCTGTTGCAGATTGTGCATCAACACGAACATCGCCAGAATGAACGGGCAGAGAAATTGCATCAGCAACTGGAAGTCCCGGTGCAAATGAATCATCGACAAGAAGTCCCCAAACATTTCCAAATGAAACTTTGCCAACAAGATCTTCTATATCTACGCCACGATAACGGAGTGCACTGCCTTCTTTATCTGGCTCAGCAATTATTGATTCAAATGCGATGACGCCTTCAAGACCGGGCTTAAAGTCATCGCTCATGGCGCGTATTCTGCCCACATCAGGCGTCAGTACCCAACCTGGGATGACCTCACGCGGAAAGTGACGTTAGATACACCTATGGATCGCGAAGCAATCTCATCGATGCGAAAGTCATATGGCGAGGTCGGTTTAGAAAAGAGCGATGAAAACCCAATAAAGCAATTTATTCTCTGGTTGGCCGAGGCTGCAGCAAATCCAATGATTGTCGAAGCCAATGCAATGGTCTTATCAACTGTTAATAATGGCGAACCATCCTCAAGAACAGTTCTCTTGAAAGATGTAAGTGAAGCTGGCTTTACCTTCTTCACAAATTACGAATCGAAAAAAGCGGCGGATTTATCTAGCAATCCAAATGTGGCTCTCTTATTTCCTTGGTATCCGATGGAGCGACAAGTAAAAATTATGGGTAAAGCTGAAAAAGTTTCTCCAGCGGAGTCAGATGCGTATTTCGCAACGCGACCGTGGTCGAGTCAAATCGGCGCTTGGGCAAGTAATCAATCACAACCACTTTCCGCGCGAGAAGATCTTGAAAGGATTTATAAAGAATTTGCAGAAAAATATCCTGAAGGAAGTTCCGTACCTCGCCCGCCACATTGGGGTGGCTACTTGGTAATTCCTAAACAAATTGAATTTTGGCAGGGTCGTTACTCAAGGCTCCATGACCGAATTCGTTACACCAAGGCGATACCAGTAACTAATTGGAATATTCAACGAATCTTCCCGTAGGCTTGCCATCTTATGTCCGACATTAAAATTCCAGACTCGATTAAACCAAAGGATGGTCGCTTTGGTTGCGGTCCTTCCAAGATTAGAGATGAAGCACTTGCAAATCTCTCTGCAAAAAGTAAATCAATACTTGGAACTTCGCATCGACAAAAAGCTGTAAAGAACGTTGTCGGCGAAATTAGATCAGGCTTAACATCTCTATTTAATCTGCCTGAAGGATATGAAGTTGTCCTTGGTAATGGTGGATCTACCGCATTCTGGGATATTGCGACTTTTAACTTAATTGAGAAGCGATCGCAACATCTTTCCTTTGGAGAGTTTTCCGCAAAATTTGCCTCTGCTGCGCAATCTGCGCCATTTCTAGATGAGCCATCAGTAATTAAATCTGAACCTGGTTCTCATCCACTTCCTAAGGCGGAAACTGGTATCGATCTTTACGCACTTACTCATAATGAGACTTCAACTGGCGTTGCAATGCCAATTAAACGCGTTGCAGGCGATGGCCTTGTTGTCGTTGATGCAACTAGCGCTGCTGGCGGTCTAGAAGTTTCTGCAGCTGAATTTGATACTTATTACTTTGCACCACAGAAATCATTTGCATCTGATGGTGGGCTATGGATTGCGCTGATGAGTCCTGCTGCATTGGCCCGTGTTGAAAAAATAAAGGCAAGTGGCCGCTGGATACCAGCTTTCTTTGATCTTAGTATCGCAATTGAAAATTCCAAGTTAGATCAGACCTACAACACCCCAGCACTAGTGACATTGCTGCTTCTTGCAGATCAGATTAACTGGATGAATAGCAATGGCGGTTTGAGTTTTGCTGCTGGTCGAAGTAAAAAATCTGCAGAAACTATTTACAACTGGGCAGAAAAGACCGATTACACGACTCCTTTTGTTACAGACCCTGCGATGCGCTCTAATGTAGTTGCAACCATTAATTTTGCAGACTCCATTGACGCCCTAGAAATTGCCAAAGTGCTTCGTGCAAATGGAATAGTTGATACAGAGCCTTATCGTAAATTAGGAAAGAATCAATTACGTATTGGTATGTTGCCGGCAATTAACCCAGAAGATATCAGCGCGCTAACTGCTTCAATTGAGTATGTCGTAGAAAGGCTAGGTAAATGAGTTATAAATTCCGCAGAATTGTTACATTGGCCATTCTTATTGGATTGGTCCTAATGGTGATCGTTAGTGGACTCTAATTAATATGAAAAGCGCAGTTCCAGTAATTATCGCCGGAATTATTCTTTGGACCATTGCCTTGGTAATTTCAATTGTTGTAAATGCAATGGCTAAAGTGATTTTGGCTTGCGTATTTGGAATTTTCTTAGGATTTTTGGGAATCCGCTACACAAGAAAAAGAGGAAACTAGCCTTCGATTTCTTGGGCAATTCCGCGCAAAACTTTTGCTACTCGAGCAGCTTCAGCTTCACTTGGATATCGACCGTGGCGTAAACCATTTCCAACGCGATCTAACATCTTGATTGATTCCTCAATAATGACAGCAAGATCATCAGCGCCAGCTTTTGAAGAGGCAAGAGATGGTGGCGCTTCCACAATTCTTACGGAGAGCGCTTGTGGACCTTTGCGGCCTTCGGCAACACCAAATTCCAATTTAGTTCCGGGCTTTAATGTTGCAACGCCATCTGGCAGCGCAGATGATGCAATATAAACATCGTCACCTTCATCAGATGCGATAAAGCCAAAACCTTTTTCTAGGCTAAACCATTTAACGCGACCGGTTGGCATAACCCCTCCTTAAAAATCTTTATGAAGAACTTTTGGTTTCGTGTGCGCCGCGCTTTGCGGACAGGGGGCTAGTTTATCGCCTCTGAATGAGCGCCGCAGCCGTGATTAACCGAGACTACCCGCGCATCCTCCGGTGAAATCGCGTTTGCACAGACGCCAAAAGCTTGGCGGAGCGAGCCACTGATCGGAAGATAAAAACCACAACTGCCACAATTTTTTGGAGCTAGTCGTGCAATCTCTGCATTTGGTCCGCGATCGCCTTCAATCCATCGCTTTGCTGCTTGGTCTCGACCTTCAATTGAAAGGACTCGCAATCTACTTACACCTAATTCGAAAAGTTCATGTAAATCAAAATCTTCATCCGCTGGCAGAACTGAATTTGTAGGAACTAATCGCGCATCATCTGGTGCAGTAGGAACAATTGTTCCTGCGACAACATCATCTGATGTAATTCGATTGCTATATGGAATCCACTCTGGTGCCAAAATTGATTCTGGGCCTGGAAGTAGTACAACATCACAGATAGTTGGAGCGCCATCTTCAACTTTGGCGATTGTTACCGCCCAACGCCAACCAACATAACCAGGCAACGCTGCCGCAAAAAGATAAGAAGCTATATGTTCTTCATCGCTATCAATTGCGAGTAGATCGCCAACATAATCAGGATTTTTAGCATCTTCAAGAGCTGCGCTACGTGCAAGATCAGCGGCGTCGAATGGATCGACACCGCTGTCTTGCTTTGAATTCTTCTGCTTCGCGCGTGACATGAAGCAGATTCTATCTTGCTTTAGAAGTCCATATCTCCGCCAGGAGCTGCAGGAACTGCTGGCTTAGGTTCTGGTTTATCTGCAATTACCGCTTCCGTTGTTAAGAAGAGCGCTGCAATTGATGCTGCATTCTGAAGCGCTGATCTTGTTACCTTTGCTGGATCAATAATTCCGGATTTAATCATGTCTACATATTCTCCAGTTGCAGCATTTAATCCTTCGCCAGCTTTTAGGTTGCGTACTTTCTCAACAACTACGCCACCTTCTAGTCCAGCATTTACTGCAATCTGCTTAAGTGGAGCTTCGATTGCAAATTCAACAATCTTTGCACCAGTTGCTTCATCACCAGAGAGTTTTAACTTTTCAAATGCTTTCTT
>JACCDG010154264.1_pt1 | contig 21368 bp, 18 predicted proteins | sample 7442471 | NCBI WGS metagenome assembly JACCDG01 (sample SAMN15323444, study PRJNA562643) | freshwater metagenome | isolation source: river surface water | place: USA:Blue River Watershed | collected 2017-08-17 | reverse complement strand
GGATAGTAATACCGCCGGCACCTCATAGCCTCGCCATGAGGCAGGCTTGGTGTAGCTCGGGTATTCAAGCAAACCATCGGAGTGTGACTCTTCAACAATCGATTCTGCGTTACCCATGAACCCAGGAATCAACCTTGTGATTGCCTCAATCATGACCATGGCAGCAACTTCGCCACCATTCAGAACATAGTCACCGATCGAAACCTCTAGCACCCTGGCCCGAGTCTTGGTGTGTTCGACAACTCGTTGGTCAATCCCTTCATAGCGACCGCAGGCAAAGATGATGTGCTCAGCACTTGAAAGCTCTTGAGCCAAGCCTTGTGTGAACGGAATGCCAGCTGGGGTCGTGAAGATCACTGCTGGCTCAGAGCCCTCAGGAATCAGTTGATCGAATGCCTCACCCCAAGGCTCTGGCTTCATGACCATGCCGGCCCCGCCGCCATAAGGCGTGTCATCAACCGTCTTATGACGATCGTGGGTCCAGGTTCTTAGATCGTGAGCTTCAAAGCTCACAAGCCCTGCTTCGCGGGCTTTGCCTAAAAGGGAGAGTTCTAACGGCTGAAAGTAGTCAGGAAAGATGCTGACGGCTTCAATTCGCATCGCTGACTTCTTCATCAATTGCTTCAGCAATCTCTTCGAATAATCCACCCGGAGGGGTGATCTCGATTAGACCGGCTTCAACATCTACCTTTGGCACAAACGCCTTCACAAAAGGCAGTAGCACCTCACCGGTCTCGGTCTTGATGGCAAGCAAATCTTGGGCTGGTAGGTGATCAACTCTTGCCACCGAACCAATCTCTGCACCATCGCGGAAAACCTTTAGTCCAGCTAGCTGGTGGTCATACCAGGCATCTGGCTCCTGTGGGCTGATGCCAAGTGGCTGCTCGACCAAGAGAATGGCCTTAATCAGTGATTCGGCAACCGTGCGGTCATTCACATCTTCGATGAAAAGAACAGGAGATGAGTTGAACCACTTCAACTCAGAAACTTTGATGGTCTTGCCAAACCAGGGAGAGTCCTCAGGAACCTGAAGTTCGAACTCAGCGCCCTTTACAAAGCGCTCGTTTGGGGAATCTGTGTATAGCTCAAGCTTGATTGCTCCCTTTAGGCCATGGGCCTTCAGGAGCCTTGCGACGCGGAGCTTGGTGGAACTAGAAATCTGTGTCCACCACGTCGACTCGAACCCTCTTACCATCGGAGAGGGCATTGATGATGGTTCTTAGGGCAGTAGCGGTTCTACCGTTCTTGCCGATTACACGACCTAGGTCGTCTGGGTGCACGCGCACCTCCAGCAACTCACCGCGGCCGTTGTTTCTAACTGCCACGGTTGCGTCATCTGGGTGATCCACGATGGCGCGAACAAGATGCTGGAGGGTCGCTTGCAACATAACTACTACTCAGCCTCTACTACAGCTGCTGCCTCTTCGGCTGGAGCCTCTGCTGGAGCCTCGGCCTCGGCTGCTGGAGCCTCAACTGCGGTCTCTTCAACTGCAACTTCCTCGGCCACAGCCTCGGTTGCCTCAGCAGCTGGAGCAGCTGGTGCCTCTTCAACAACTGCTGCCTTCTCCTTCTTTGGAAGGATTACAGACTTCTTTGCGTTGTCTGGGCTGAAAGCCTCTTTGGTTGCCTGTGGCTTGACGGTGTTCTTCTTCTCGCCCTTGGCGTTAGCTAGGTCACCGGTCAGCTTCAGGATTACAGCTGCCTGCTCGGTTGGCTGTGCGCCAACGGAGAGCCAGTACTGTGCACGCTCTGAGTTAACCTCAATGATTGATGGGTCGGTGGTTGGTACGTAGCGACCAATCTCCTCGATTACACGACCATCGCGGTGAGTGCGAGAGTCAGCTACCACGATGCGGTAGTGCGGGCTGCGCATCTTGCCAATGCGCTTTAGGCGGATCTTTACGGCCACAATTCTCCTGTGTGAGTGTCTGGGGCGAGTTTCCACCGTGAGCGTGGGGGCACACTCGGAGGTTTCTCAATGGTTTTCGATTTCGTCTGGATAGAGGGTCGAGACGCTCGAACTAGAAAAGTATTCCAGAAAAAGCTGGTTTTCGCTAGCTGTGCGAACTCTTTCGGAAGATGTAGATACCACATCCGTAATTCAAATTTGCCAAAAGCGCTTCATCAATAGAGCTCGACTCATGGAAATCCCCGTGATCGTCTACCCAGCTGAAGTCCTCTAGGGCAAGTTTTTCGCTTCCGCTCCAGGACAGCACGGACATAGGGTGAAACACACGATGAGCGTTGAATTCCACCCGCTCGCGATTGCTAATGGGGAAACTCAAGTAGAGGACCCCGTCCGGATCTAGCAGATCAACAAGATTTTCGAAGCCCCTCAAGTGCCCGCTGGGATCTATCGAGTCCCCATACCTGCCAAGTCCAAAATGTTCCAGAGTGTGCAGGCAACTCAACGATGCGACTCTTTCGTCAACGGATTGCTTCATCATGAAGTCTGCCTGGACGAAATTTATGCCTGGCACTTTGCTTTCCATATGTCTTACATCAAAGATGTCAATCGACATGAAGCTGGCTACATGTGCCACAAACCCGTCGATACGTGAACCTATGTCAAAGTGTTTATCCGGTTGCGCTTTGAAAATCTTACGGGCCACAAAAAGGTCTTGGTGAAAATAGTGACCTGACATTACCCCCGCGCTGTCCTCAAATTCAGACAAAATGGGGAAAAGCTCCAGCTTTGCGGATGCACCAAGGCTTCGAAAATTCTTCAAGTCTCTTAGAAATCTCGGTAGATGAAGGAAATTACTCCAGGCTAGAGGATTTGTTGAACTCGAGAAAACGGCTCCATTAATTAGGCTCTTTATGGACATACAAAATTAGCGCTTAAAGAAAACGCTTCTCCCTTCACTCGTATTTGATCCCGCCCCATTTGAAGCCGAATTCTCAGCAGCTCGCTTAGCAGGGTTTCCGCTCTTGGAGCCCTTCTTTTTCTTGTCGTTTTTCTTCTTGCCCCCCATGAATCCCCCGCCCACGGTGCCACCGGCAAGAACCGGGTTGGTGCCTGGGATATTCGGCACTCCCCCGCGAGCCATAGTCTTCATCACCTTGGCGGCCTGCTCAAAGCGATTCACCAGCTGGTTGACATCGGTAACGGTGGTTCCCGAGCCCTTTGCAATACGCATTCTGCGTGATCCGTTTAGCACCTTGGGGTTATTGCGCTCCATAGGTGTCATCGAATAGATGATGGCTTCGGTGCGAGTGATCTCTCGCTCATCAAACTCTTCAAGCTGCTTCTTCATCTGGCCCACACCGGGCAGCATGCCAAGCAGGTTTTTCATGTTGCCCATCTTCTTGAGCTGCTGCATTTGCTCAAGGAAATCCTGGAGAGTGAACTCTTCTTTGGCCAGCTTCTCAGCTAAGCGCTTGGATTCTTCTTCATCGAAGTTCTTCTGAGCCTGCTCGATCAGGGTGAGGATGTCACCCATATCCAGAATTCGACTCGCCATGCGATCTGGGTAGAAAGGCTCGAAGGCATCGAGCCCTTCGCCGGTGGAGCTGAACAGAATCGGTGCGCCAGTGATTGTCGTGACCGACAAGGCCGCTCCGCCTCGGGAATCACCATCTAGCTTGGTGAGCACGATTCCTGAGACTCCAACCCCCTCGTGGAAGGCCTTGGCAACGTTTACGGCATCCTGACCAAGCATGCTGTCGACTACAAACAACACTTCATCCGGGTTGACCGCAGCGCGAATGTCTCGCGCCTGCTTCATCATCTCTTCGTCGACACCGAGTCGACCCGCGGTGTCGACAATCACGACCGAGTACTGCTGCTTCTTGGCAAAAGCAATGGCTTCCTGCGAAACCTTGACTGGGTTCCCAACGCCATTACCCGGCTCTGGGGCGAAGACCGGAACCCCGACCTTCTCACCAAGCACCTGAAGCTGGGTTACAGCATTTGGTCGCTGGAGATCGGCTGCCACTAACAGGGGGGTGTGGCCTTGCTCTTTGAGCCACTTTGAAAGCTTGCCTGCAAGAGTCGTCTTACCGCTACCTTGCAAACCAGCCAGCATGATCACAGTGGGCGCGTTCTTGGCAAAGGCTAGCTTTCTAGCTTCGCCACCCAAGATCGCCTTCAACTCGTCGTTGACGATCTGCACAACCTGCTGGGCAGGATTTAGCGCTTTTGAAACCTCGTCGCCCAGGGCACGGTCGCGAACCTTGCCGGTGAAGGTCTTTACGACCTCAAGCGAAACATCAGCCTCAAGCAAAGCTCGACGAATATCACGAAGCGAGCCATCGATGTCGGCAGCGGAAAGCTTGCCCTTACCGCGAAGGTTTTTGAAGGTATCTGAGAGTCTCTCAGAGAGGTTTCCGAACAACTATGCGCTCCTAAGAATGCGGCCTAAAAAGCCTAATGTCTATTGCTCTGTTGCCAGACAGATCGGCCACTACTCGTCGAGCAGTTTTTTCAGATCCGCAAACCTTGAGTCAACTGGGGTCTCGTGAGCATGATTAGGGTTTTCTACGAGCTTCAAACCACACTCAGCACAGAGACCCAGGCAAGACTCGGAACAAACTGGTTTAAACGGCAGATTCAAAACAACGGAATCGATAATCACCTGCTCGAGGTCTACAGCGTCGCCTGAGACAGCCAACTCGTCCTCGCCAGGATTTGAATAAACAAAGAGCTCCTGAAAATCCTCATGGATATCGATGTTCATGGCCTCGAGACATCTCGAACATTCAGTGTGGGCCTTGGTGGTCACATCACCAGTCGCCAAGATGCCTTCATGAACCGACTCAAGCCTGAGGTCCAATTTGAGTGATTCGCCCTTGGGAACCGAGGCGTAGCCTGTACCAAGCTCGGCATCTAAGTCGAATTGGAGAACAAGCTCCTTCATCACACCAGGGCGCTTGATTAGTTCATGTACCGGTATTGAAAACATAACCTTGAAACCTTACTGGTTAGCTCAGGGCCCGAAGCACGGTTTTTGTTACATAAGAAGCGACATCTCCGCCCAGGGCGGAAACCTGCTTCACGAGCGAGGATGACACATAGCCATAGCCTGGCTCTGAGGGTAGGAAAACGGTCTCAATGCCGGAGAGATCTCTGTTCACCTGCGCCATCGGGATTTCGTATTCGATATCCCCAGCTGTTCTGAAGCCCTTCACAATCGCACTGGCTTGAAGTCTCTTTGCGGCATCCACCATGAGCCCCGACTCAACCGAAGAGACAGACACAGCACCTGCGATGCCGAGTTCAGCGATTGACTCCCGAATCAGTGCTTCACGCTCTGGGGCAGAAAACTTGGCATTCTTGTCTGGGTTGTGAACCACCAGAACGTGTAACTCGTCAAATAGCTGAGCTGCTCTTGCCAACACCGAAAGGTGACCAAGAGTTACTGGATCGAAAGAGCCTGGGTAGATGGCAACTGTCATGCCACAAGGCTACCCGCGAGCAAGAGCTTGTGCATCAATCTCTTTTAGCACTGACTCCAGTTTTGGACCCAAGCGATCTTCAAGCATGGCAATGGCTATTTCTCGAGTCTTCTCTATCAGCTCACCGTCTCGGGTGACCCTTAGTAGCTTCAGCTGAGATCTCCCGCCCGATTGGCCGGAACCTAGAACATCCCCCTCACCCCTTAGCTCAAGATCTATCTCGGAGAGTTTGAAGCCATCAGATGTGCTAGCGACGGCCTGAAGCCTCTGCATGGCAAGGGATCCCTCTTCGGCAGCGGTGAGCATCAAGCAAATACCCGTATGAGAACCTCTGCCAACTCGGCCACGGAGTTGATGAAGCTGCGAAATGCCAAACCGATCCGCATCCAAGATCACCATCGCGGTCGCATTCGGCACGTTCACGCCAACCTCGATGACTGTCGTTGAAACCAGAAGCTGTAACTCACCTGAAGCAAAGGCACGCATCACCGCATCCTTCTCTTCGCTTGACATCCTGCCGTGAAGTAGGCCAATAGCAGCACCGGCAAGTGCAGGATTTAGCTTTAGCGCTTCAAAAACCTCTTCTGCGGCTGCAGGCGGAACCGGGTTTTCCAACTCAAGACCCTCATCGACCTCGCCTTCCTCAAGCTCCACGCCCGCGATTCGAGGGCAAACCACAAATGCTTGCCTGCCCGCCGCTAACTCCTCTGCCACGCGCTGCCAGACCCTTGAAACCAGCTTTGGTTCAGTAACCGATACGACGTGACTACTTATCGGCTGACGTCCGGCCGGCAGCTCGGTGAGGGTTGAAATCTCCAGATCGCCAAACGCCGTGATGGCAAGGGTTCTGGGGATTGGAGTTGCAGTCATAGTCAAGGTGTGAGGTGAGAGCTTGGCCTTTTCCCGCAATGACTCACGCTGATTCACCCCGAAGCGGTGCTGCTCATCAATCACAACAAGGGTGAGGTTGGCAAACTCAACCTGTTTAGCAATCAAGGCATGGGTTCCAACCACGATCCCTGCTTTGCCGCTAGCGATATCGAGCAGAGTCTTTTTCTTGTCGGCAGCGGCCTGTTGCCCCGTGAGTAACCTAAGCCCCGCAGACTTGGAAATCTCCTCACCTAGCGCTTGGCTCATGCTCGAAAAGTGCTGGCTCGCCAAAACCTCTGTGGGGGCGATCAGGGCAGCCTGAAAACCCGAATCAACAGCTGCCAACATGGCACGAAGGGCAACCACTGTTTTTCCCGAGCCGACCTCACCCTGCACTAGCCGATGCATTGGGTGACCAGAGGCAATGTCCTGCTCGATCGCCTGATTCACTGCTATCTGACCAGCGGTGTATTCAAAAGGCAGCCTCTTATCGAAAGTTCCTACGCGCTCTCCTGGTGCCAGAACGGCAGCTGGAGCAGCATCTGCTCTTTGCTTGCGGTTCAGCAACTGCAACTGGAGTAAGAGCGCCTCCCTGAACCTCAGAGAGTCGCGGGCCTGCTGCCAGTCCGACTCTTTTTGCGGGGAGTGAATCCCTCTTATGGCTGCATCAAGATGTAGGAGTTCGTGCTGTATGAGGAACTCTGGATCCAAGTACTCTTCGAACTCTGGTGAAGACTCCAAAACAATTTGAATAGATTTTTGAATCTTCCAAGTTGTGAGGGTTCCCGTTGCAGGATAAATGGGTATGGGTAATTCTGCCCAAGCCTTCGCTGCTTCAGAATCTATTTCCTCAAAAAGCTCATAGTCAGGGTGAGCCAGTTGCAGTTTGCCGGAGAAGCTTCCGATTCTCCCTGAGAACAGGCCTCGCACCCCTGGGTGAAGCTCTTTCTGTCTCCAGGCTTGGTTAAAAAAAGCAAGTGTCACCTTGTCTTGACCATCAGTTACAAGGACTTCCAGAATCGAACCCGATCTACCTTTGATGTGGCGAATGTTTGTGGCTGCCACTTCCCCCACAACAGTCACCACCTCGCCCACCGGCAAGGATCTAATCGGCGTCAACTCTCCGCGTTTTGAGTATCGGCGGGGATAGTGAGACAAAAGATCCGCAACTGTTTGAAAACCGAACTGCTTCTCAAATGCCTTGGCGGTCTTATCGCCGAGCAGGCTTGAAAGCTTGGTTTGCGTCGTCACATCAGTAATCATCGCCCAAATACCGAAGCAAATTCACTAGGCTCACACGCGTGAGCAGAATCATCTCTGGCCTGGCGGGCTCAATAAAACTCAAGGCTGCTGCCAAGGCAACCAGACCAACCAGTGATCGAGTAAAGGAAAGCCTGTTCGCAAAGCTTGAAAACCTGGATGCTCTAGAAGGGGCAAAGGTCCTGGATCTTTATGCCGGCAGTGGAGCTCTTGGGCTAGAAGCAGCGTCTCGTGGCGCAGCCGAGGTCATCCTTGTCGACAAGGACAAGGCCGCGATTGAGGTAATTCGAGAGAACATCCGCATCGTCTCTAAGGCAATTGGAACGAGCTGCTTGATTTCTGCCCAGAACAAAGAAGTGTCCAAGGTTCTGAAGTCTCTCGCCTCCAACTACGACCTCGCGTTTATTGACCCGCCTTATGAGCTGAGCAATGAAGCAGTAGCAGACGACCTATCGTCACTAGCCAACAGTTTGAGCGATGAGGCATTAGTAGTGGTCGAGAGATCTTCGCGAACCACGGATTTTGGTGTCCCCGAAGGCTATGACCTAGAGGAAAAGAAGATTTACGGCGATACGGCAATCTATCTACTCAGAAGAGTCAGATAGCACGCTCTGTGTGGCCGGTGTAAACCTGCTGTGGCCTTCCAATACGAGTGGTTGAATCCGCATTCTGTTCACGCCAGTGCGCAATCCAACCAGGTAGGCGACCAACTGCAAACAGTGGCGTGAACATGCGGGCTGGGAAGCCCATCGCTTTGTAGATCACGCCGGTGTAGAAATCAACATTCGGGTATAGCTTGCGCTCTACGAAGTAATCATCAGCCAAGGCTGCAGCCTCTAGCTCTTTCGCTATGTCTAGCAGTGGATCTGAGACTCCAAGCTCTCTAAGCACCTTGTCAGCGTGTGACTTTACGATTTTCGCTCTTGGGTCAAAGGACTTATAGACGCGGTGCCCAAAGCCCATTAGGCGAATGCCATCCTCTTTGTTCTTCACACGCGCCACATATTTCTGAACCGAGTCGCCGGATTCGTGAATGAAGTTGAGCATGTCCAGCACAGCCTCATTAGCGCCACCGTGAAGCGGCCCTGAAAGGGCATTGATCCCTGATGCAACGGAGGCAAACAGGTTTGCCTGCGATGAACCTACGAGGCGAACAGTTGAGGTGCTGCAGTTTTGTTCGTGGTCTGCGTGAAGTAGGAGCAAGGTGTCAAGCGCTTTGGTGACGACTGGCGACTGAATGAACTCCTCAGCGTGATTACCAAAAGTCATCTTCAAGAAGTTTTGAACCAGCGAGAGATCATTGTCAGGAGACACAAAAGCCTGGCCGACCAAGGCTTTGTGGGTGTAAGAGGTAAGAACTGGCAGTTTTGCTAGCAGCCTCAGAGTTGAGAGCTCGACCTGCTCAGGATCCTTCGGGTCAGTCGAGTCATCGTAGAAGGTCGACAAGACGGACACAGATGCAGCTAGAACCGCCATTGGATGTGCTGAGGACTGGAAAGTGTCGAAGAACTTCAGAACACTCTCGTGGACCAGAGTGTGACGGCGAATCTTTTCGTCAAACTCAGCAAGCTGGGTAGCAGTTGGAAGCTCGCCGTAAATCAAAAGGTAGGCGACATCTAGATAAGTCTTTTGCTCTGCGAGCTGCTCGATTGGGTACCCGCGGTGACGGAGAATGCCCTTCTCTCCATCGATAAAAGTGATAGCGCTCTTGGTTGATGAGGTGTTTACAAAACCCTGGTCATATGAGCTCAGTCCGGTGGTGGCCATCAACTTAGAAATGTCGATTCCACCAGGTCCCTCGGTCGATGGGATTACATTGAATTCGGCGCTTGTATCGCCGTATTTAATCGAAACCTTGTCGCTCGAAGTCAATGCGAATACACCCCTTTTCAAATTTGTCCATAGCCTACCGTTTTCCAGACTTGGAATTTACGAACATTTCAAGCCACAAGCCAAGATTCAGATATCTCCACACGAGGGCATGCCCCCTAACGGCCTCAGGATCCACATCCTTCGCAAAAGGGAGATGTTCGGACACAAGGTGAGAGGCCTCTCGGAGGTGGGTAGACCTCCAAAGACGATGTTGTGGGGTCTCAAAGCCAACTTTATCTTTGCGATTAAGGACATCGTCAGGCACGATTCCTCGCATTGCGTCTCGCAAAAGCCGTTTGGTTTGGCCGTTACTTGCCACGAGATAATCCTCTGGAAGACTGAGGACGAATTCAACAAGAGGGAGGCTCAAGAACGGCACGCGGTTTTCAACAGAATGCGCCATGGCGTTTCTGTCCCCTTGGCGAACGAGTTGGGGTATGAAGCTATCTCTCAGCGCATCCAGCAAGCCCTCAATAACGCGCCTTCCCCGATACTCGGGGCGCAACCGGTGCAAGTGAGCCGACCTTGATTCGACCTCGGCTAGAGGTTTGAAGCTAATAACTCTGTTAAGTGACTCTCCCAAAAGAAGGTTTCGCCCGATTGACTGCAGAGACGCAGGCAATTTATTCAACCTCATCAAGTAGGAGAGAGACTGGCCGATTAGCGCTCTGATGCTGTGGCCGGGCCAACGCGCCCATTGCACGGTGTACCGGAAAAGATCCAAAAACCTTCTTTGCTCAATCAGGGAAATCAGTCGCAGATGCGCGAAGCCCAGATAACCTGCGAAGAGCTCATCCCCACCTTGCCCTTCTAGTACAACCGTGACACCCCTCTTGCGAGCTGCCTCAAATACCTTGTACTGGGCAAAAATCCGACTCGAAGAGAATGGCTCTCCCTGAGCAGCCTGCATCTCCTCGATTTGAGCATCAACAGAGTCAACTTCGAAGGAAACGACATTTAGCTCTGACTCAGCGAATCTGTTAGCCAATCTCACCCACGATTCTTCGGAAATTGCGGGATCTGATGAAAGGTAAGAGAAACTTATTAGCTCAATTTCAGGATTCAGATAACGGGCGGCACACACGATCGCCGACGAATCAAGTCCCCCAGATAGGGCAAACCCGATCGCAACATCACTGCGCATCTGGCGGGACACCGATTGAAGAAAGAGGCGCTGAGTCTCGGCGACCGCATCTTCGTAAGAAATCTCACGCGCAATTGAGAAGTCCGGGTTCCACCAAGTCTTGGGTTCTACCTCAGTGTTCTTCGCGGTCAAATCGAACTTGATAATCGAACCAGATTCAAGGCGCTTTATGCTTCTAAAAAAAGTGTGCTCTCCTTGATCATATTGACCCCAGGCCAAGTAGTTGAAGCAGGCCTGAAGATTCGCGTCTGGTGCAACCAGGCCGGTTGACACCAAGGCCTCTGGAGTCGAAGAAAAAGCCAAGAAATCTTCGTCGAATGAGTAATACAGGGGCTTGACTCCAAAAGCATCCCGAACGAGAGTCACGGAACCGAGCACAGTATCAAGCACTGCAAAGGCGAACATCCCATCCAGCTTTGTCAGACCCATCTCACCCCAGGCTATCCAGGAGTGAAGCAGCACCTCAGTGTCGGTATTGGTCTCGAACCTCACCCCTTCTTCAATGAGCATCTCCCTTAGCTCTAAATAGTTGAAAATCTCTCCGTTGTATACGAGTTGAAAACGACCATCCGGCGACGAGAAAGGCTGATGACCTGCGCTGCTGACGTCGATGATTGATAGCCGGGTTTGCGCCAAAAGAACGTTGAAACGCCCTATCGACGTTGAAAATGTTCCCCTGTCGTCGGGTCCCCTGTGCGAGAGTGAATCACAAAGGCTCGTGGCTAACGTCGGGGATATTTCGTCGCGGCTAATCAAACCAGCTACTCCGCACATGCAAATTCCAATCGCTTCGCTGCTTGCAAAATTTCGGAATCCTCAGCTGTGATAGAGAATCGGACAAATAGCTTGCCCGCATCGCCATAGAACTCTCCCGGCACAGCCACAATGCCAATTTCAGCAAGCTCTTTAATCTCGTTCCAGCAGTCGCGGCCCCTGGTAGCCCAGAGATAGAGCCCGGCCTCGGAGTTTGCAATTTCAAACCCAAACGCCTTTACAGCTGGGAGAAGTATTTCTCTGCGGTGCCTGTAAATAGCTTTTTGTTTAGCAACATGTTCATCATCGTTGAGGGCTGCAACCATCGCCTTCTGCACTGGCATCGGAACCATCATTCCTGAGTGCATACGAAGGTTTACAAGACCCTTAATCAACTTCTCATCACCTGCGGCAAATGCTGCTCTGTAGCCAGCAAGGTTTGATTGCTTGCTCAATGAGTAAATCGAGAGCACGTTTGTGAGATCCCCACTGGTCACCTCTGGATCTAGCATGCAGGGGATGTATCCCTCGTAGGGAGATTGCCAACCTAGCTCCGCGTAGCACTCATCGTTCACGATTACCGCGCCAAGCTCTCTGGCTCTAGCCAAGGCCATTTTCAAGCGCTCAATAGAAAGCACTTCCCCGCTCGGGTTACCCGGGCTATTGAGCCAGATCAACTTCGTATTCGATGGCCATTGAGCTGGGTCATCTCCCACATAAATCTCTGCCCCACAAAACTTAGCCCCTACTTCATATGCGGTGTAGGCAAATTTGGGTTGAACGACAACATCCCCAGGACCGATCCCAAGCATCAGGGGCAGCCAAGATATGAACTCTTTTGATCCAATGGTCAGCAGAACCTGATCTGGGGCTAGTCCTGGTGATTTTCTACGTCTTGCATACCAGTCCGCAACAGCCTGCCTTGCCGAGCACTCACCCCACGTGGTTGGGTAACCCGGTGAATCGGAATTGCTGTCCAAGGCGGCCTGAATAACAGCTGGGGTTGGATCAATAGGGTTGCCAACCGATAGGTCGATAGCGCCCTCGGCATGGCCGGCTGCGAGTTCTCGGAATGGCTTGAGTTTTTGCCAGGGATACTCTGGCAGCCGGTCGAACACTACTCGCCTTGAGGAGGAAGGGCTGCTACGAGAGGGTGGTCACCCTGAATTGGCCCCACCTTTGCAGCACCACCTGGGGATCCCACCTCGGAGAAGAAGTCCACGTTGACTTTGTAGTAGTCCGACCACTCCCCGGGAAGGTCGTCCTCATAGTAGATCGCCTCGACTGGACACACTGGTTCACAGGCTCCGCAGTCAACACACTCGTCTGGGTGGATGTAAAGCATGCGGTCACCCTCGTAGATACAGTCGACCGGGCACTCGTCTATGCAGGCACGGTCTTTGACATCGACACATGGAAGGGCGATTACGTATGTCAACTTCTACTCCTAAGTGAACTTTCTAATTCTAGATACTCAACCCACACAGTTAGACAACCGCGGGTCATTGACGACTAGTCCCTAATCTTGACCAGTTGATAACCGTCATCGTTAGATACAACCTCACCCGAGTCGACCTTTATGGTGCCGAGAGTGAGAACCCACTTGATGTCTGAATCAATTTGCTCAATCGGATAAACCGAGTTTGGATTAACGACTTCCAAGTCTGTGTTGTGTTCCAGCCAGAAGCTGCTCACTCGGCCATCGAAGCGCGATTCGGCCAAAATCAGAAGCGAATCACGATCAGGTCTCGGCAAGTAATCGGCTGTGAAGTGACCTGCGCGATCGGCAGCTGAGTCCTCCAGCCTGAAACCTTGATACTGACCTTGAATTTGATAGCCAGTGCCCACCATTACCCATGGAATCAAAGCCGTGGCAATCCAAACCGTGTACTTGGGGAAAAAGGCAACCACGAGCAGGGTCATGAACATCAAGTTAGCTGTCAGATCAATGGTGAACTTGTCTACCACCAGCCCCGCTAGGTTTGGGGCGTCCGCAATTTGAATGGTAAGGGTTCCGAAGAACCCAGCAAAAGCAATTGAGATAAGCAGGAAAAGTGGCGCGATAACCACCCATCGAACCCAAGCTTTCGTTGTTGGCAAGATTGCCTTGTCGTAGGCAACGGCAAGACCAGCGAGAGCAACTATTGGGAATAGGTAGTCGTAGTAACGAAGTAGCACGCGAGTGGTGTGGTCATCTCCCCCACCCGTTACCCAACCGGTGAATAGCACGATCGCGATCACGAGAACGACGAGCCAAATCAAAGTGATTAGCGAGAATCTGTGTACGGGCTTGACTTCCGAAGTTCGGAAGATGTCGATAGTGGCTATGACAATTGCGACCACCGCGGCACCCAGCAAGGCAGCAATCGTCAGTGAGTGTGTGTATAGCTGGGTGGGAAACAACCCGACTGCTCCAGCCACAGACCCCGCCCCAACGAGTGAGCCTTGAACTGGTGAAGTTGATGCCACTCCACCAACGAAGCTTCCAATCGCGTCAGTTGCTCCGTAAGCGCCAAATACGTTTAGGGACTTAGGCCCAGCCACTAGTAGGCCAGCTCCTACACGCGTTAGAAGATACGCACCAGCAAAACCCGCCACATTCAAAGCCGCCAACTTGAAATAAGGCTTGTGATCTAGTGAAGCAATCAGCAGGTAGATGCCCAAAGCCATTGCTGCCATCAACGCGTGCGGTTTGACCAAGCCAGCAAGCCCAAGCGGGATACCCGCATAGGCCCAGGTTCGCCATGTGGGGTTCTCACTCGCCTTCAGCACGAAGTAAAGGGTTAGGCCTAACAGGAAAAAGAACATACTCTCTGGCAAGTACATCGACGCGTAAATACTGGTCGGGCTGAGCATTGTCGCAACAAAAAAGCCCAACGCTACCCAAAATGGCAGAAAGCGCAGTGCGATAGCGAACAGTGTTAGAGCAAAACCCACAATGAATAAAAGATTCAAACCCTTTGCACAGGTATAGAAGGCATCACCGCACAAATTGGTCGAGGAGTAAACCAGGTTGAAGAGATAGTTTCCAAAATCAAAGGGCAGGTTTTGGTCCCAAGGAGAGTGCTGCCTCGATGTGATGCTGTAGATCCACTCGTCGTGAAGGATGGCGGGATTAATGTCTTTGACCCGAAAAAACACCCAGGCGGAGGTTGCGATGATCGAGACCATGAGGGCACTTAGCTTTAGCGAACCCAAAGACTTCAATTTAGAGATGGTTGAAATCACAGATACCTCTTCTGGTTTGGAACCCTTGGTTCAGATTGGATGTCGTAAGACAGAAATGAGAGCAGGAGCTGTACTCCAAGAATGATTGATAGCGAGGCGATAGTTGCCTGGCCAGCTGTGGTTGCCCTGCCTGCCTCAGCTGCTGCGATAAAGCTGGCAAGACCAAACCATGATCCAAAAAGAAGCAGCCCAAGGCCAATTGGGAGCTCAAAGCTAGCTATGGAGAATTCTCGGAGGTAGTAACGGTAGAAAACTCTCTTCAGCTGGTTACGTAGGTGTTTCCATGGAAACTCCCACAAAACCTTTGAAATCCTCAGGTTGCTCTTCTCGTCGGCATATCTAGCGGGCAGCGGCACATCATCAACCACAGAGGCAGCAAGATTGAGCCTGAAAAGCATGTCTGACTCAAAGAAATACCGCTCGGAAAGCTTGTCTAGGTCTATCCGCTCCAAGGCTGCCCTGTGAATAGCGGTGTAACCGTTGGTTGGGTCTGTGATGCTCCAATAACCGGAGGAAAGCTTGGACCATAAAGACAAAACCGCGTTACCTAAAATTCTGACCCTCGGCATGAGGTAGAGCTGGTCTAGAGAATCAAAACGATTGCCCTTTGTGTAGTCAGCTTCCCCCAGCAAGATGGGCCGCACGAGCTTTGGTAAATCCTCGGGGAACATTTGGCCATCGCCATCAATTTTCACGATGACGTCTGCACCAGCATCAATGGCTGCCCGGTACCCAGTGATGACGGCTCCGCCAACGCCCCTGTTGAGCTCGTGAAAAATAACTTTGACGCGCTTGTCTTTAGTTTGTTTTTTGACAAGCTGTCCGGATTGATTCGGGCAGGCATCATCAATTACCCAGATGGTTTCAACCTCAGGGCCGATTCTTGGCAGAAGGTCGAGAATCTGTCTCTCCACCTTGTATGCGGGTATAACTACATGAATCCTCACATCCACCCGCTCTCAAAAAACTGGAAAGTCCCCATCAGATTCTAGAGATGTTGCCTCAAGAAACGCCTCAGGCGCTGCTAGCTCTTTCGAGCCACCAGGCCCTTGGCAAATTCTTCCGGTGAGAAAAAGGCGAAATCATTGACACCTTCACCAACACCTACGAGCTTAACTGGCAGATCGAGTTCTTGCTGAAGGGCATAGAGAATTCCGCCCTTGGCACTGCCATCGAGTTTGGTCATAACGATGCCGGTGACATTCGCCACCTCGGCAAATGCCTTGGCCTGTGCCATGGCATTTTGGCCGGTGGTCGCATCGATCACCAGCAGGACCTCAGAAATTCGAGCCTGCTTCTCAACAGCACGCCTGACCTTGCCCAATTCATCCATGAGGTCTTTTTTGTTCTGCAGTCGACCAGCGGTATCGATGATTGCAATATCGGCCTGTTTCGCTAGAGCGAGCTCAACGGTTTGATATGCGACCGATGCAGGGTCTTGCCCCTCTCGCTCGGGTCTAACAATCTCAGCCTCAGCGCGCTGCGCCCAGGTAGCGAGCTGATCCACAGCCGCAGCGCGGAAGGTGTCTGCAGCCCCCAGCACCACACTCCAGTCGCCATCTTTGAGCCAACGAGAGAATTTGCCAATCGTTGTTGTCTTGCCAGCACCATTTACGCCAACAACCAAGAAGACATATGGCAAATCACCTGAGGAGAGGTTTAGCGCAGAGTCGCTTCTGGTCAAACGCTTGGTTAGCAGATCTTTGAGTAGCAGACGAAGCTCGGCATCAGAACTAGCCCCAACTTTGTTTGCTTCGCGCTTGAGATCCTCGGTTATCTCAACGGCTGCATCAACACCAAAATCGGCTCGAATCAAAATGTCTTCGAGGTCATCTAGGTCTACGTCACTTGAAAACAGTGATCGGATGCCATCACCCAAAGAACGCTTTGGCAGCTCAACCTCAGTTAGTGCCATCTGTTCCTGAGCTGCGACGGGCGCTGGAGTGGCCTCAGCCACACGGCTTGGCTCGGCTTGTATTACCGGCTGCTCAGCTACTGGCTCCCTCGGCTCGGTTGCAGGCGTTGAATCAACCGCAACTTCGGCGGCGGCCACCACTTCTTCCTGCTCAACCGCTTGCTGTTGAGGCTGGCTACCGGGCTTTTCACCGCGTAGGCGTTTCAGAAACTTGAACATTACTTGTCCTTGTCTAGCTTCTGACCAACAACCTGACTCATACCGTCCTGGCGCATAGAAACACCATAGAGCGCATCGGCAATCTCCATCGTGCGCTTTTGGTGCGTCACGATAATCAGCTGGGAGGAAGCTCTAAGGCTGTCGATAACATCCAAAAGACGACCCAGGTTTGCATCATCGAGAGCTGCCTCAACCTCATCGAGCACATAGAAGGGGCTGGGCCTGGCTTTGAAGATTGCGATTAGTAGCGCAACCGCGGCGAGAGATCGCTCTCCACCAGAAAGAAGCGACATTCTTTCGATGCGCTTACCGACAGGTCTAACAGATACCTCAACTCCGGTTTCGAGAAGATTCTCGGGTTCGGTTAGGGAAATTGAACCAGTTCCTCCAGGGAAGAGAACTGGGAAAACCTTTTCAAACTCCCGCTTGGTGTCATCAAAGGCTGCGGCAAATATGTGCTGCATCTTGAGATCAAGATCTTTGATGATGCCAACTAGGTCAGCACGCGCCTTACCAAGATCCTCAAGCTGCTCGCTGAGGTACTTGTGCCTCTCCTCTAGGGCAGCAAACTCCTCAAGCGCCAATGGGTTAAACGCACCTAATTGGTTGAGTTTCTGCTCGGCAGAACGAAGCTCTTTTTCTAGCACCTCACGAGATTCATCACCCGGCACAGTCTCGCTGAGCAGGGTCTCCACGTCCATGGCCAACTCAGAGCCAACGCGCTCCGTCAGGTTGGCAAGATTTAGCCGCAACTCGTGATTCTGCATCTCGACTTCGTGAACGCCTTGGTTTAACTCGTTGAAGCGCTGCTCAAGTTGATTGGCTTGCTGACGCAAGATGGTCAAGCGGTCGGTTCGCTGAATTCTTTGCGCTTCCAGGTCTCTGACCTGTGCCCGCAGGGCATTTGAGATTGCCTCAACCTTGCTCAAAGCGAGCGGGATGAGCTGCATGGCGCTCTGAGCACTCGCGAGCTGCTTGGAGCGCTGCTCCAGAATCTGCCGATCCTTCTCCATCGCCGCTGTAGCCTCGCTTAGGCGGCCCTTGAGAGTCGCAACCAGTTTCGATGCTGAAATCCTGCGCTCCGAAACGGTTCCGACTGAAATTCGAACTTCAAGCTCTGCCTGTCTCGCAACCTCGAGTTTTGACGCGAGCTCCTGACGAACTGCTTCATTTTCGGCAGCCACCTGAGCCTGTGGCATCGATGCAAACTTGAGCCTCAAACCTTCGAGCTCTTTTTCCGCTTGCTCTTTAGTCTCGAGGATCTGCTGGTTATCGCGCTCCAGCTTTAGAACTTCTGCTTTTGCAGCCTCGTGCTGAGCGATGATGCGACCCACTCGTTCTGCTCTAGCAGCAAGTTCAGCATCGTGCTGCTGGAGGGTGGCGAGCGCCGAGCGAACACCCTGCTCTGCCTCGGTAGCTTTAGCGCGGGCAGAATCAAGCTCCGAAGTCAACTTCTCGATTGATTTAGCGAGCGCCGAAAGTTGCTCGTTAGCGCGCTCGCGCTCAGCTGCAAGTTCAAGCTTGGATGGGGCCTTAGTTCCACCACCTCTAACCAGTGATTCGGATACCAAGTCGCCATCGAGGGTAATGACACTCTTTCCAGCAGCTGCCTTATCAGAGACCGCAGCAACTGCACTCTGAAGATCGGTGGCAATCAAAAATGGATCAAGCACTGCGAGTACCGCTTCAGGCGCCTTGACAACCGCACCCGCCGGCATCAAGCCAGCCACTTCTTTTTTAGGTCGCGATGAGCTTGCTCCGGAAACCACAACAAAGTCTGCCCGGCCAAGGCCTTCGCTTCGCAAATACTGCAAAGCTGCAACCGCCTGCTCTCGGCTTGAAGCGACCACGGCATCCGACAGGGCACCTAGGGCAACCGCTATGGCTACCTCGTAACCCTTTTCAATGCTCACCGACTCAGCCAGCAGCCCCTTGATTCCAGCTAACTTAGCCTTGCGCACCTCATTAGAACCATCTGCTTGCTCGAGAGTGAGGCCGAGCGCTGCATGCTTAGCCGCAACCGCATCTCGCTCACGCTCTGCAGCGTGTAGCGCATCTCTTGCTACATCTACCTTGGATCGAAGCTCCAACTCTGCTGTCTGGGCTTTTTCATATGCAACCCGCAAAGCATCGTCACTACTTGATTCGGCGGTAGGAGCAAGTTCCTGCTGCGAAGCAGCGAGCTCTTCAGCTCGCTTGGTGGCATCTTGGATGGAGCTCGCAATAGAAGCGAGCTGACCAATGAAGCCCTCGATTTTGCTCTCTTGGACAGAAATAGCTCCTGCAACCTGGTTCCGTTCCCGATCTTTAGCCTCAGCTTCGCTTCTTAGACGAAGTTGCTGGGCATCGTGCTCGGTCAGCGCTTTATTTGCGATTTCGCGCTCACTTTCACGCTGTCGCAGAGTGGAAGCCAGAGCCTCAATCTCCGCCTCCAGGGCTGCAAGCTCAGCTTCGGAGCGCTTCAGTTCAGAGTTGATCTCTGCAATCTCAATATCCCTGGAGCTAATCTCCTGCTGGCTGAGCAAGTTGATACGTTGTTGGGCAATGTTTTGTAGCGAACGTAACTTGGTCTCTTGAGACTCAAGGCCATATAGCCGCTTGCGCTTATCATCCAACTCAGCCGAAACCAACTGCGACTCAAGCTCTTGAATTCCAGCTCTCGCTGATGCCAATTGCTGCTGCGCCATGGCCGATTCGGCTTTGCGCTCACTCTCTGACTTTGAAGCGATGTCTAGTTGCGAACGAAGGGCTCTGATCTGATGAGCCAAGAGCTTGGCTTTAGCTTCTCTCGCGATGGCGGCAATTTGCTGCGCCTGGCGAGCAACCTCAGCCTGGCGACCTAGTGGTTTGAGGTTTCTTCGAAGTTCGGCTGTGAGGTCCTGCAGGCGAACCAGGTTTACCTGCATGGCTTCAAGCTTGCGCTCGGTCTTCTCCTTGCGCCTGCGGTATTTCAGGATTCCGGCTGCCTCTTCGATGAGCGCTCTGCGCTCAATGGGGGTTGCTCGCAGCACGGTATCGAGTTGCCCCTGGCCTACAATCACGTGCATTTCGCGGCCTAGGCCGGAGTCGCTCAAGAGTTCTTGAACATCCAGCAGGCGGCACTGCTCGCCATTGATGGCGTATTCACTTGCACCGTTTCTAAACATCACTCTTGAGATCGTTACTTCTGAGTATTCAATAGGTAGAGCACCATCTGAGTTATCGATGGTGAGTTGCACTTCGGCTCTACCTAGCGGCCCCTTGGTTGCGGTTCCGGCAAAGATGACATCTTCCATCTTGCCGCCGCGAAGCGTCTTTGCTCCCTGCTCACCCATTACCCAAGCCAGGGCATCCACAACGTTTGACTTACCTGATCCGTTAGGCCCAACCACACAGGTAATGCCTGGTTCGAAGGCGAGTGAGGTGGGTTGGGCGAAGGACTTGAAGCCTTTTATGACTAGTTGCTTCAGGTAGATGTTTCCCACCTCCAAGATTCACAAATGGCACTTTGGAAACTCTGCGAAATCAATTCCACGCAAGGTAATTTCAGCATGCATCCCATGGTTGAATACGGGCCACTATAGCTACCGGACTCTGCGCGACATTATGCCAGAGAATGTGGCCGATTGATATCGGCTCGAAGGTGCCAGTTCGTCTAGATGATGAATCGCTGACTCTCCAAGCTCAAGAGCCCTCCCTGCTCGTCCAGTAGGTACAATTATGAGTCAATGAGTCAGTTCAGAAAAACGGTTCGCTTACAGGGCGGCCTGGGAAACAAGTTGTTTCAAATCGCCTACGCCGACCTGCTAAACGATCGGTTCGGTAAAGTCGTCTTGGAGTCACGCTCTTGGACTTTGCTCACACGGTCCGAAAGAAGTGCCATTGGTGATTTTCTGGACTTGGACGCCATCCCGGTAATTCGGAAACCGATCGCGCCAAAACTGAGAAAGGTAAGCTGGGAGAGCTCGCTCCCCGCTGAATACCCCGCCAAGAGGGATGAAGAGCGTTCAAACTCATTCGGCGGGTACTTTCAAATCAGGGCAAATGCAGAAAGACTGTTGCTCCGCTACAGCAATCCAGCCAAAGGCCAAAACGGTTCCGGGTCCGAGGGAGTGATGCACGTACGAAGGGGGGACTACTTGAAGTCCATCAATGACGATTTAGGTGTTCTTTCGGACGATTACTACCTGGACATAGCCAGAACGATGGAGTCCGTCCACACTTGGAGAATCGTCTGCCAAGACGTCAATGACGCAATCCCTCTCGCGCGCGAGCTCAATCGGTTAGGAAAGTCTGTGCTTTTGCGTAAAGGCTCCCTAGAGCATGACTTCAGGGAATTGGTGAGTGCATCGAACCTAATAATCGCTAATTCGACCTTGAGCCTGTGGGCGGCGTACCTAAACGGTAACGCTGGCCAGGTTTTCGCCCCCATGGGGTTCTTCAAGTCAATAGAGTGCGATCCAAACCTGTTCCGGGAGAGCTGGGTACAGCACGAGCCGATCTGGAGTTAAGAGATTGGACCTATCAGTTCTAATTGCCTCTAAAGGTGCAGGGCGCTTGCTATCACAAGCAATTCGCTCCTGTCTGAGCGACTTAAACAGGGGAGATCACGTCATCGTTGGAATAACACAGCCCGAGGCCGATGACTGGCTAGCTATCACACAAGTAAGTGACGATAGGGTGTCCTTCGTATTGTTTGGAGACTCACCGAAACTTTCTGAAGCCCGTAAT
>JACCDG010303944.1_pt1 | contig 21369 bp, 18 predicted proteins | sample 7442471 | NCBI WGS metagenome assembly JACCDG01 (sample SAMN15323444, study PRJNA562643) | freshwater metagenome | isolation source: river surface water | place: USA:Blue River Watershed | collected 2017-08-17 | reverse complement strand
GAATTTCCCAACCGGCCACACGCCTGGCAATCTGCAAATAAACATTAATGGCAATCAACTCTACTTTCTGGATAACGGTGTATATACTATGAGCATAAATGATACAGACCTACCCTTAGCTCCATTAATTGCAGAAGGTACGAAAGTATTTTACGGACTCGGCATCGACCCGGAAGATGAAAGTATCTATGTAGCTGACGCGATAGATTACGTACAAAAAGGGAAAATTGAACATTACAATACCAATGGCAGTATTATAAATTCATTTAGTGCCGGTATAACTCCGGGTTCTTTCTTTTTTGATTATTAATACCGATTGGAAATTCCGCTCATACAAGCCATTTGACCGCATCAAACAGACACCCGCTTCTATGACAAATTTATACCAACCATTAAGGAGAAACTGTCCAAAACTATTTCGGGTATTATACCAATGTTATATTTTAATTGGTTCAATCCAAATAAAATATTTACAGTGGTAAATGCCGTTGCTATTAATGTTATGGTACAATGTAGTGAAACGGAATTGGACCATTATATTAATGCAAACGGTATTAGTACAAACGGTATTAAATATGTCCGGCAACGATCAACACTCCTCTTCTGTGTCTCATAATGTAAGCGCCCTGAAATTGCCAATGGCCGTTGATATAACCGGCTTGCAAAACGATCTTCAACAGGTATTGAAGCTGAACTGGCCTCTGCATTACAACAGCAGTGCTTACTCCGGTAATTGGTCATCCATAGCCCTTTTCTCTTCCGACGGCAAATACGATAATATATATGCCATGCCTGATGAAGAGAATAGTTTAAGGGATACCTGCGCCTTGCAGCGGTGCCCTGCTATTCAAAAGCTTATGGCTCAACTGAATTTTAAAGTAATTTCTGCCCGATTACTTAACCTGGCTGCAGGAGCAGTAATAAAACCACACCGCGATCATTGTTTGGGTTATGAAGATGGTGTATTTCGTATACATTTCCCCATACAAACCAATCCGGAGGTGGAATTTATCCTGAACAATGAACGCATCATGATGTTGGCCGGTGAATGCTGGTACATCAATGCCAATTATATGCACTCAGTAGCCAATAACGGAACCAGCGACCGGGTACATTTAGTTATTGACGGCAACCGCAACGCCTGGACAGATGCCTGGTTTTTTAAGCTTGCGGATAAGGAGCGTTTAATTACAAAACAAAACAGGGTATTGGCAGCTCACGAACACGAATTAATGCTAAAGGAATTGGAACGGATGAATACAGAAACTTCCAGAAAAATAATACAGGAAGTGAAATCGGGGAATTAATTATTAAAAAAGAAGCCAGGTCACGGTAAATCCCCTCTTTATCCTTCTACGCCCGAAGTCCTGATCGCTCATCACTGTTTCAACCATTTTGTGAATACCGTAGTATTCACCAGGCTTACCGGCATTCTACCGTGTCAAGGCTTCTTCTGTTCCATCGCACTTTTTTATCCTTCTGAAACTCTTATACCAATGCTATATTTTATTTGGTTCAATCCAAATAAAATATTTACAGTGGTAAATGCCGATGGATAAATATGTTTAGGCCAATCGACTGAAAGGAGAATTGGCCTGATACATATTTCCAAGCGGTATTAGTCTGTGTTTAAAACTATCTGATTGAATAATACTTTATCTGCGTGCCTATATCCATGGTTACCATTTATATGCAGCAGGTACAAGCCATCCGGTAAGCTTCCTTGCTCTAAACGGACGGATGCAACTGAAGTGCAGTGCTGATAAACTAAGCGACCGCTGACATCGAACAACTGTAATTGATAAGATCCCTTTATTTCCGATGGAAGGTTTACCTGAACAAAGCCAGATGAAGAAGGATTAGGAAAAACCCTTGCTTCCGGAGTTGTATTTTCCCATAGTTGATTCAGACCTGTAGTATTGCCCCTTAAATAAGGTCTCAGAAAGGTTTTCACAAAATCGAAAGTGGTATCCATATAGGCAATTTGTGTCGGGGAAGTTCCTTTATAGGGTACATGTCCGGTGTAAAACGATCGTAAAGCATTGTTAACTGCCAAATGCCCGGCACGTGTATGCAGTACCCCACTACCATCCACACGCAGCAGTGGTATGTTAGCTACTTTTACATAGCCCCGGTAATAAGGTACTGTTTGGTCGTAATAACCATGTACGCTTACAAAAGGCACATCGTTAGCAGCTACCATCATGCTGTCGCCCAAAGCCCCGCAAAGATTTACTACTGCATTAACTTGGGTAGAAAACCCGGTATTACCACTTTGCCCCTCCATACCACCCATACTACTGACATCAATATTGTAAGGTATCTCCGATGGGTTATTCATATACGCATAACTCAGGGCCGTAATGGCACCGGCTGAACTACCTCCTATAAAAATATAACCGGGGTGAATACGGTAGGTGTTTGCTGTTGTGGCATCCTGCCTGAAATAACGTACCGCAGCTTTCATGTCCTGCATAGCCCTTATCACTGCCTTAGCGGCATTTATCGAATCAATACCAGAAACACCGAGTCGGTAATCTATAGAGGCTGTTACATAACCTGTACGGGCAAAGCGTATACATAGTTCGCGCACATCAGCATCTGTTTTACTTCCCGAAACAAAACTACCACCGTGTGCAAAAATAATCAGCGGACGCATAGCCACAGGGTCGCCCGCAGGCTGATAAACATCCATTTTCAGGTTAAGCATATTGCCCTGGTAGTCGGCAGCTGCGCCATACACTACATTACTGAATGTATCTACCGAGGCAAATTTATACGCATAGTATCGTCCGGCGGAAGTGTCTATTTGTTGTGCACGAAGAAAAACACAGACGAAAGTTAAAGCAATAATGAAAATGATTTTTAATATCCGGATTTTGCCCGTTGTATGTCGTAAATTGGCGGGTATAAGTATATACATAATTGTTTTTTATAACTCATTTAACGCTTAGTCTGGTTTATAGTTTCAGCATGCTCGATAAAATGACGGGATTTATAGACCGGGGGATTTTTCCGACCTGAATTACGAATACATTAAGCGTGTGTTGCTTTGCGTTTGCAAGATAAACAAACAGAAACGAATGGATAAAAACAGAGTAACTTTATAACATGTTATGCGTTTGTAAGTAATACCAATGTTATATTTTATTTGGATTGGACCAAATAAAATATAACATTGGTATAATACGTGTTTTCAAACGGTATAAGTCCGTTTTTAGCAAAATGAGTGCGTGTATAAATTCAGGTAATGAAATAAAAATTCCGGAGACAATAGAAAAAGGTCAAAACTATCTATACAAAAAAGAAATTGATGGATATTTTTCTAAAAAGTACCCATATATTTTGAAAAAATATCTATACTTTTTAGAAAAATATCTATACTTTTTTGAAAAGTATCTATAGATTTTTAAAAAGTATCCATAGTTTTTTGAAAAAAATCCATAGTTTTTATAAAAGTATCTATAGATTTTTAAAAAGTACCCATAGTTTTTTGAAAAGTATCTATGGATTTTTGAAAAAAATCCATACTTTTTATAAAAGTATCTATGTTTTTTTGAAAAGTATCTATAGTTTTTTGAAAAGTATCCATGGATTTTCAAAAAGTATCTGTATTTTTTCATTGTTGTCCGAGAAGCGCAAAAAAAGAGCCATGCATCGCTATGAATTACCAGTAAAAGGAGTTATCTACATTTCAGGTTGAAGAGCAGGTAGGGCTATGCCGTACTGAATAAATTAATTGGTGTGTTTTTGTTACTGTTCAGTCCAAAAAATAAAATTCAAGGGGTTTCCGTTTACAGCAAGAGCCAGAGCTTGCCAGATATTAGTTTGGTGTTTTCTTGCAGTAGAAATATAGGAAATATGTATTAGCCCAATTCCCTTCTGTCAATTCATCTAAACCTATTTATCCACCGGTATAAAGAGCCTGGGCTGTGCTTTCACACAACGGTCTATAACAACGATTCGCAAAACTCATCAGTCCATCATAAAAACAAAACCAGTTAAAGCCCCCGCAGCAATAAAGCTGTCGAAGCGGTCGAGCACACCGCCATGCCCGGGAATAAGGCTGCTGTAATCTTTAATTCCACGCAGGCGTTTGTTCCAGGAAGCCAGTATATCACCGGTGAAAGAGGCGACTATAATAAGTAAGCCGGGCAGAACGGGAAGATTCAATAAATAAACTGCCGTAAGTATACTGATAACAAGACCACCAATAAACCCTTCTATCGTTTTGTTCGGACTAATTGTTGCCAGTAATTTATGCCTCCCCATAAGTTGCCCGCATATCTGACTAAAGCCATCAAATACAAACACCAGTACGTATACCCTTAGATACGACGCAGTATCGCCCTTAATTGCAAACGACATAAATAGCAGGGCAGGTATAAGATAAAAGGCCAGCCCGGCGTAAAACGGTTTCTTTCTGCCCGATGCCCTGCAGGCCATTAGCATTTCTGCCATGCCTGCCATTACAATGCCTGTACTCAGCAGTATGAAAGCCAGATGATAATGGCAAACCCATAACATACCATGCACAATAAGCAGGTAAAAAACGTATTTGGTTATCAGCTCTTTCTTCTTATCGCTGCTTAGCTTGCGCTGAATAAAAATGATGGCTAAAGCACCAATCAGAAAATAGAACGCCGTAATGAATAGGATCTTAGCGGTCATGTCTGGTATTTTTAAGTACCCAATACAGTCCTTTTACATTGCTTTGCGGGCGACGCAGTAAAGTAAAGATAACGATCTCCTCTATGTTGGCCAGGCAACCTGCTGTAATCATCAGGTAATAAAACCATTCTATATTTCCATAAGTAAAAAGCAGCGCAAAAAACAAGCCTTGCAAATAACCGGTTAATTTGAATGAATATAAATGCAGGCCGCATATTCCGCCGAATTTTGCAAAAGTGACGGCAAAAGAGAGCACATATAAAGTAGTAAACAAAAGCAGTCCTGTTACATGCGTCTGCACAAAACCCATTTCGAACCTTAACAATCCGCCAAAGGCAAGCAGATAAGTTCCCACATCGGCCCAGGAATCCAGTCTTGCCCCGAACGCTGTCTGTAGCTTGAAACGCCTGGCAATAAAGCCATCCAGAATATCTGTAAACAAATTGATACAAAGTAAAATTGCAAAAGCACTTTTGTAGTTTAAAAAAACAATCGCAGCAATAACCGGAAACATGAGTATACGATAAGCTGAAAGTAGGTTAGGAAGGTTCCACCTTTTTTGTTGTGTGTTGCGCATTATGAACAATTGTATTATACCAATGTTATATTTTATTTGGTCCAATCCAAATAAAATATTTACAGTGGTAAATGCCGTTGCTATTAATGTTATGGTGCAGTGTAGTGAAACGGAATTGGACCATTATATTAATGTAAACGGTATTAGTGATGCAAAATTACTTCATAAGCCCAAGCCTTTGATAAAGTATAAAAACAGGGTTTGGGACAAAACCATTTTTGGGATGACTAAAAAAACAATGTGGTGTAAAGAATACCAAATTGCACAGGGTGATTTGCAAAATTTGCAATTAAGCGTGAAAAAAACGTGGCTATTACGCATTAAATGGCATTTTTTCATAATCTTCTTTTCTCCCGTTTCATTTTCCGACATGGCCGTAAGAAAAAAGCACAGTACTTTTGCTTCACAAACAAAGCTCCTGTTATTACTATTAAATGAATATCCGCATGACTGAACAAAAAGCTGAAAAAAAATATAACCAGATAGTCACATAGAATATATTTCATGAGGGATATAGCGGGAAGAAGGCATCGTTTTCCATATGGTTTTTTATGTATAACGTAAGCGAAATGTATACTTCAATAAACCAGTGCATACCCCAAATAGCTGTGTTTCTGTGCGGTTGATCAAACTACTCGTGTGTTTAGTTCTGGATTTTTGTTTAAGAAAAAGGATCAGTATTTACTATTAAAAGGTGCTATAATCAAATCCAATTACCATGTCATCTTCCAGTGAAAAGGCCAGCCGTGCCATACGCTTTCTCAATACGGTAAAAAACATCGAAGACCTCATAGAAGAGGTAAAAAACAAAACAGCAGTTGTATCCCCTGCACCCCGCCTCCCTGCCGAGGGTCGATCCAGTAGCGAGGGTACCGGTAAGCGCCGGGCTTTTCTTGCGGGACTGGGAAAACAATTCAGTTACCTGAGTGGAGAAAAACAATTTACTGAAGTTGAGCAACTGCAGGGAAATATCGAAAACTATATTGGTATGAGTATGCTGCCTACCGGCATTATTGGCCCCCTGAAGGTAACGGGTACCGATGCCAGAGGCGATTTTTACGTACCCCTTGCCACCAGTGAAGGAGCGCTGGTGGCTTCTTACGACCGGGGCGCAAAAGCCAGCCGTATGGCAGGAGGCATTACATCTATATGCCTGGTGGAAGGTGTGCAACGCAGTCCGGTGTTTAAATTTGCCAATATTGGCGAACTGGGTCAGTTTCTGATATGGGTACTGCCACAAATGGATAAGTTCAGGGAAATAACTTCCCAAAACAGTCGTTACGCAGTACTGAATGATATGAAATCCAATATAGAGGGGAATAACCTTATTCTCACTTTTGAATTTCAGACCGGCGATGCTGCAGGCCAGAACATGGTTACAATTTGTACCGACGAAATATGTAAATACCTGGTAGAACAGGCGCCGGTAAAGCCGGTATTCTGGTTCATCGAAAGCAATTATTCCGGCGACAAAAAAGCAACCGCTCTTTCTTTCACTACCGTACGGGGCAAGAAAGTTTCGGCTGAAGTAAGTATACCAAACGAAATAGTACGTACCGTACTGAAAACCACTCCGGAAGCCATGGTCAATTACTGGCTTTCTTCTACCATTGGCGTTATACAAAGTGGCGCCATTGGTGCACAGGGTCATGTAGCTAACGGCCTCTGCGCTTTATTTATAGCCACTGGTCAGGATGCGGCTTGTACTGCCGAGGCTGCGGTGGGCGTTACCCGTATGGAAATAAATGACAAAGGCGGACTCTATGCCTCTGTAACGCTTCCTAATTTAATTGTTGGTACTGTGGGGGGTGGCACCAGTCTGCCTACTCAGCGGGAATGCCTGCAAATCATGGATTGTTATGGTGAAGGGAAAGCCCGAAAATTTTCGGAAATATGTGGAGCACTTGCCTTAGCCGGAGAATTATCCATTGCAGCTGCTCTTTCTGCCGGACACTTTTCTGCAGCTCACAAGAAATTCGGCAGAAAACACTAAATGCGTATTCAGCTTTCCCGCTTGTTTAGACACCTTTATGAAATACGAATATGCCAACAACTATCGAACAAAATAACTATTCCTTTCTACGCCGTTTCCTCATTTATCAGAAAGAGCGTTTCCCTTTTTTCGGGCATGGCCTGCTGGTAGCTTCCTTCAGTTTCTCCGCCATCTCTTACTCCCGTATATGCCGCGGTGCAGGAAATTTCGTGGCCTGGCCTGTTTTTCTCACCGGTATTTTTACCACCATAACGCTCTTCTTTCTGGTTAGAATATTCGATGAATTTAAAGATGCCGTGGATGATGCCCGGTACAGAAGTCATCTGCCTGTTCCCCGCGGACTTGTTTCCTTTCGCGAACTGGCCCTGCTTGGCATCATTACCGTTCTGTTGCAAGTTTTTATCAATGCCCTTTTCTTTCCCAAAATGCTGATCATGTACCTGATCGTAATGGCTTACCTCGGCCTGATGGGAAAAGAATTTTTTATTGGTGTCTGGCTTAAGCAACATCAGTTCTGGTATGTAGTATCGCACATGCTGATTATTCCACTTATTGATGTGTATGCGAGCGGCCTAGACTGGTTGCTGGAAGGCGTAAAAGCCCCGTCAGGACTCCTGTTTTTCTTTGCCGTATCGTTCATGAACGGTGTGGTATTGGAAATTGGTCGTAAGATAAGAGTACCTGAGCAGGAAGAATTCAATACCTATTCTACCTTACTGGGTGCACCAAAAGCAACCCGCCTCTGGATTTTTGTACTCTTCATTACCCTCTGTTGTAGTCTCGCAGCTTCCTGGTATGCCGGATACGGAAAGCTGGGATACTTCATCCTGCTTTTTTTCTTTATTTTATGTGCATTACCGGCTATGGCCTTTTTAAAAAACGCCACGGCACGCTACTCCAAACTTATTGAATATGCTTCGGCTTTATGGACAATTGCCATGTATTTTACACTGGGTGCAGTACCCATGATCAAACAACTATTAAACTAAGCCACAATCTGCTATATGCTATTTCTTAACCAAAAAACTGCCGGATATCAGTGTGGGAGCAAAGCCAATAATCTCTTTACACTTCAGCGGCTGGGCTTCCGGGTTCCGTATTTTGTAGTTATCCCTCAGGAAGTATTGCTTACGATCCTATCTGCTGCAGGCGAAAGCGATAGCATGGCGTATATTCAGCGCTACACCATTCCGGAAAAAGAATTGCAGGTGCTCTTGTCCAACTTCCCCTCTTCTGCACACCTGGCTGTGCGCTCCTCCGCTGTGGATGAAGACGGAGCAGAACATTCCTTCGCAGGGCAATTCAGTTCGTACCTGTATGTAAGTAAAGAAGAACTTGGCGAAGCCATAAAAAAGGTATGGCTTTCTGCTTTCTCAAAGCAGGTAAGCGATTACCGGCAGCATAAGGGTCTTGCAGCCGAACTGGGAATTGCTGTTATTGTACAGGAGATGATACCCGCCGAAACAGCCGGGGTTGCTTTTGGTATTCATCCCGTAAGTGGCAACCGGAAAGAAAAAGTAATCAGTGCAGTTTATGGCTTAGGCGAAGGCCTTGTATCGGGTGAATTGAACGCAGACACGTTTTGCGTGGAAAACCAACAGATTTCGGAAAGCACTATTGCTGCTAAAACAACCAAACTGGTATGGAACAGGGAGGCAGGAAAAGGAACTATAGCGATGCCGGTAGAAAGCAATATGCAAAACAAACCTGCGCTGGATGAGTTGCAGGTTAAAGAAGTGGCACAGGTTCTTGATAATTTAGGGAGACACTTTAAAAAATACCAGGATATTGAATTTGCATTTTGCAATAACTCCCTGTACCTCCTGCAAACACGACCGGTAACAACCATGAAACAATTGCCCGATATCAGTGGCAGACGCATGGTTTGGGACAACAGCAATATTATTGAGTCTTACCCCGGACTTACCACACCCCTTACCTTCTCTTTTATTAGTAAAGTATACGAAGCCGTGTATCTGCAGTTTGTTGGTCTGATGGGTGTATCCGGCAAAGATGTTGAAGAAAACAAAGAGCTATTCGCCCACATGCTTGGGCTTCTTAATGGGCGGGTATACTATAACCTCCTGAGCTGGTACAAGGCTCTTGCCCTACTGCCCGGATATTCGCTGAATGCCGGATTCATGGAAAAAATGATGGGCGTGAAAGAACGTTTTGACTTAAAAGACGTAAAAAAACGCAGCAAATTTACCGAACGGCTGCGTGTGCTGAACATGATAGGTGTAATGCTGAAAAATCTGTGGTCTTTGCCCGAAATGCGCGAAGACTTTGTGAAAGAATTTAATGCAGTAATGTACACGTATGATGTTCTCGATTTTGGGCAAAGAACTCCGGAAGAGCTCATGCAACTGTACCTGCGTTTTGAACGAACCCTCCTCAAAAAATGGAAAGCCCCGCTGGTGAATGACTTTTTTGCCATGATATATTTTGGGGTATTACAAAAACTTGTTGTGAAATATGGCATCGATCGGAGTGGAAGCATACACAATGATTTAATGTGCGGAGCGCGTGATATTATTTCTACCGAACCTGTAAAACGCTGTGTTAAAATAGCCACCCTCGTGCAACAAAACGAAGAGGATAAACAATTGTTTCTTGGTAAGACTGCGGAAGCTTTATGCCATTTATGGCAGCAAGGAAAATTAAATCCCCGGCTTAGCCTGGAAATAAGCGAGTACCTCCAACGCTTTGGCAATCGTTGTGTGGGCGAACTCAAACTCGAAACCATTACCTACCGGCAAAATCCTGAAATCTTTTTACAAATCATAAAATCCTATGTTGAACAGGGGGTTACGGAAAAAACCACACATAGCAACATTGACCAGGAAATGCGAAGGGCTGCAGAAAAAAAAGTGAACCTCGTCTTAAAACGAAAACCTTTAAAACGTTTGCTGTTCAACTACTTCCTGCGGCAATCGCGTATTTTAGTGAGCGCCCGCGAAAACCTGCGTTACGAGCGTACGCGGGCATTCGGAGTAGTCAGGGAGTTGTTCTGCAGCATGGGCGATCGTTTTTTTGCGGAAGGACTGATCGGCTGCCCCCGCGACATTTTTTACTTGAGTAAAGAAGAAATTTTCAGTTATATAAATGGCACGAGCCTCCATTTTAATCTTAAGGAATTAATAGCGGTGAGAAAAAGAGAATATGCGGTATTCGAAGCAACTCCCACCACCGAACGCATAGAAACCTATGGTATGGTATATCTTGGGAATGATTTTTTCAAGCAGAAACAGGAAACTCAGTTAAAAGGCGATCTGAAAGGCTTAGCCTGCTGTCCGGGTAGGGTTCGTGCAAAGGTGCAGGTTATTCGCCGACCCAACGAGGTAAAAAACCTGAACGGAGCTATTTTGGTAACTTCGAGTACCGACCCCGGCTGGGTAACCTTGTTTCCAACTGCATCGGGCATTTTGGTAGAACGTGGCAGCTTACTCAGTCATTCTGCTATCGTGTCGCGCGAAATGGGCAAGCCTTGCATTGTAGGTATTACGGGCTTGTTGGAGCGCTTAAAAAGCGGCGATGAAGTGGAGATGGATGGAAGCACCGGCGAAATAAAAATACTGAATACATGAACGAGGTCTTGCGTCAACAAAAATCAGGTGTGCCGAAGCCAAGATTATAGGAGTCCGGCATGTTGTTGTTCCTGTTTCCAGACATACATTTCGATAGCATAAACCAGGTATGAAATAACCATGTTTCCGCGAACACAAACAATGATGAAGTTTACCTCAAACTGGTTATTCCATATGGCAATTTTAATACAATAGGCTGCATATGAAATACCCATGATACCGCTAACGCAAATACTGATGAGGGCAAATGTGTAGTACACATTTGAGCCAGGCAGTGCGAAAGGCATGGGTATACCATATAACAAAAATATAAAAAGCATAATCTACAGATGAATAAACCAAAAGAACTAAGCAGCAGAGCCGATTTTAATTTTATCCGTTATGCCAATTGCTGGGAAGATGCGGACATATTGCTCGCCGGTCTGCAGTCTGCTCCGGGAAACCGTATGCTTTCTATTGGGTCTGCGGGAGACAACAGCTTTTCGTTACTTACCACGTTTCCATCATTGCTGGTAGCTGTAGACGTAAATCCAGTACAACTCTATCTCATCGAACTCAAGAAAAGTTGCTTTGAACAATTAAAGCATAAAGAAACACTTGCCTTTCTTGGATTTGAGCCCTCTGAAAGCAGGGTACAAACATACCGGCATTTGCAGGAAAAACTGAGCAAACCGGCAAGAAAATACTGGGAGAATAACCTGCACCTGATAAAGCCGGGGATTATACATCAGGGAAAATTTGAAAAGTATTTCCAGTTCTTCTGCAAAAAAATATTGCCCCTTATACACCGGAAAAAGACCATTGCAGTTCTGTTTAGCCCTAAAACGGCAGCCGAACAGGAATACTTTTATGAAAAATGCTGGAACACGCTTCGGTGGAAACTTTTGTTCCGTATATTCTTTAGTAAGCATGTGATGGGAAAATACGGGCGCGACCCGGCATTTCTGAAAGAAGTGAACCTAAGCGTAAGCCAATTCATTTATGAAAAAGCACAGCGTCAGCTCAGCAGTACACAAGCGCAAAACAACCATATCCTGCATTATAACCTCTGCGGTAATTTTGGCGCTATACTTCCGCATTACCTGCGCCCTGAAAACTATGACATCATTCGTGAGAACCTGGAAGCCCTTCAACTTTTTCAGGCTTATGCCGGAGATGCCGGAAAAAAATATGGTAGCTTTGACCGCATGAACCTATCCAATATATTTGAATACATGGATATTGAATCCTTCCGGCAGGTGGCTGCGGGCTTGAAAAAGATGTGCCTGCCTGAAGGGCGTATGGCCTACTGGAACCTGATGGTGCCCAGAAGGGTTTCTGAAATACTTCCGGAAAAACTGTATTACGAAAAAGACTTGTCGCAACAATTAAGCGAAATGGATAAGGGATTTTTTTATAATCAATTCATCATCGACAGCTATAAATGCTAAAATATGTCGCCACCATTTATGAATACCATTTACCTCGCTCTTTCCTTTTTGGGTTTGTTCAGTCTGGCCGAATTACTGTATCATCTGTTTAAAGTAAAAGCCGAACTTACCCGCAAATTCGTGCACCTGGGAACAGGTTTGCTTACACTGTTGTTTCCGCTTTGCCTGGATGATCACTGGCTGGTGCTGTTCTTGTGTTCCAGCTTTGCTGCTGTATTGCTCATTAGTCTCCGCTACGGCTTATTAAAATCTATAAATGCCATTGATAGAAAATCGCATGGAAGTATATCTTATCCCATTGCGGTATATGGGTGCTACCTGGCTTACAGCAAGTATGCGGGTGGGCATGAATACATAGTTTTTTACCTGCCCATACTCACGCTGGCCATTTGCGACCCAATAGCCGCCTTATTTGGCAAGCGCTGGCCCTGGAGAAGGTATAAGGCAGGAAACGATTATAAATCCATGACCGGTTCGGCGATGTTCTTCCTGAGTGCCTGTGTACTCAGTTATAGCCTCTTTCAATTTTTCAATTTTATTCCCCGGGCCTTTATGCCCATGTGGTTTACTTCCGTTATTATTGCCTTAGCAGCCACACTGGCCGAGGCATTAAGCCGAAAGGGTCTCGATAATATTTTTATTCCAGCGAGTGTATTCATTAGTCTTTACCTGCTTGATCATTAGAATATGACAGGGTTTTATATTATACGTTGCGGACTTCAGGATGAAGTATTTAAACAGTTTCATGAAATTATTCCCGGTCTTTATCCGGAAGTACTTTGGCCGGTAAAACAGACTGAGGGTATAAATCAGGATTTCTTTTATTGCGCCTACCTCGTAAAACAACAGGAAAAAATTGTAGCCCGTTGTTGCTTATACAACAACCCTTATATGACCTGGCAGGAACAAAAAGCCTGCTGTTTTGGCAATTATGAGAGCCATGATCTGCCTGGTCTTTCCGGCTTTCTGCTGAATGAACTGAGCAATGATGCCCGCAAATTGGGAGCTGCTTATCTTATTGGCCCCATGAATGGATCCACCTGGGATACTTATCGCCTGACCCTGCCTTCTGCTGCCCCCGGCTTTTTTCCTGAACCCACTTATCCGGCATATTACTTTAAACAATTTACAGATGCCGGTTTTTCCCCTATGGGCAGATACGTATCGCATATCGACCGAAGTCCCGATATAGATGAGCAAAGAACAAAGAATGCTGAAATGCGCTTTGAAAGGGAAGGTATTCGTTTCCGCGAGCTAAACTTAGCATGTTATGAAGCAGAACTCGAAAAACTCTACCGTTTGTGCATGGAGAGTTTTAGCAACAATTTCCTGTTTACACCAATCAGTAAGCAGGCTTTTTATGAGAAGTACCTGAAAATAAAGCCCTTTATCAAGCCGGAGTATGTTACGCTTGCCGAAGATAAACAGGGCGACTTAGTGGGGTTTATTTTTTGTGTGGATAATCATACTGACAAAAAAGAAAAGGGACTAATTGTAAAAACTGTAGCCAAAAAACCAGGAATAAAGTATGGAGGAATGGCGCAGATACTGGCCAACAGTATCAAAAGTAAGGCCCTGAGCAAAGGGTATCGTTACCTGATCCATGCCTTTATGATAGAAACCAATATGTCGCGCAGGGTATCAGAACGTTTTAACGGACAATGTTTCCGGGAGTATTTTTTATTTTCAAAAACACTATGAACAAGTACCGAAGAAAAGTAATTATTGGTTTAGGATGCATACCTGTAATTGCCCTGGCAGGCATGATCCTCTTTAGTCCGTACAGCCGGAAAGAAGGTTTCTCTTATAAACTGATTATGCATACCGTGGAGATAAATGCTTCTGCCGATAGTGTATTCCGGTTTTTAGGAGATTCCGACAATGCCTCCCGTTGGTCTGTTTTTGTCAATCATATTGTTCCGTTAAATACAGATGAAGTTGCCGACGGGCAGGCAGGATCCGAACGGCGTTGTTTTAAAGAGGCCTCCGAACGGGGCTTGCAATGGGACGAATTAATAACCATGGCAGAACCTTCAAAACGAAGACAACTTGTATTATTTAACATGAAAGGTTTTGCCATAGCGGCTGAAGGCCTGGCCACTGAGCAATTGTATGAACAATTGGCACCGCAAAAAACCCGGCTTTCTTTTACCTTATTTTATAAAGACAGGGAACCCTCATTCATTGAATTACTGAAGACCTGGTATGCAGCTTATGAAGTGAAAAGTATCTTCAAAAAGAACATGAACAATATTAAGAACCTTATAGAAACTGGTAGTTTGTGAGCAAACACTTTAACATAGCCTCTTTATTTTTCGCTGCGGCAGCCAAATACCCCGATAACATTGCCATTATTCACAAGAACAAACAAATTACCTATAAACAACTATCCGAAGCGGTTCGGAATACAGCTCACTACTTCCGGCGGGCCGGTTTAAAAAAAGGCGATCGGGTACTCGTTTTTGTTCCCATGAGTATAGACCTTTACCGTATTGTTCTTGCCCTTTTCAGCATGGGTGTTGTAGCTGTTTTTCTGGATGAGTGGGTGAATAAAAAAAGGATGGAAATCTGTTGCCGTATTGCACAGTGCCAGGGGTTTATAGGAATTACGAAAGCACGACTGCTTCGTTTCGTCTCAAAAGAATTACGCCGGATCCCCATCGATCTTAACTTAAAAAAAAGCTTACCAGCCACCAGTTCCTCCGCTGATTTTGTATCCTCCGTTCCCCAAGATACCGCCCTTATCACCTTCACTACCGGAAGCACCGGCATACCCAAAGCGGCTAAGCGCACACATGGTTTCTTAAACGAACAGTTCAGGGCCCTAATAGAAAAAATGGACCCACAGCCTGCTGATGTGGATATGCCGGTGTTGCCTATTGTTTTATTGATTAACCTCGGGATTGGCGCCACCTCGGTAATTGTTCATTATAAAACCAACAGACCCCAAAGCCTTAAGCCCAATAAAATTAGTGCCACTATTCAGAAACATGGCGTAAACAGAATCACTGCATCGCCATTTTTTCTTAAAATCGTATCTGTATATGTTATGGAAAACCGACTCAGACTGCCTTCGGTAAAGAAAATATTTACCGGAGGAGCTCCTGTATTTCCAAAAGAGGCAGAACTATATACCCAAGCGTTTACCCATGCACAGATAGAAATAGTATATGGCTCTACTGAAGCGGAGCCGGTTTCAGGAATTCTGGCTGATGAGCTAATAAAAGAAAAAGACAATATATTAAGTCGGGGTCTGCCGGCAGGCAAACCATGGAGAAAGGCCGAAGTATGCATAATAAACTATTGTGATACTGTTATTACAGCAAATAGTATAGATGAGTTACCCTTATGTAAAACAGGACAACCCGGCGAGATTATTGTAGCCGGACCACATGTGCTCAGCGAATATTTCAATAATGAACAAGCGCTGTTGCGTAACAAAATATTCATCAACGGAAAGGTGTATCACCGCACCGGCGATTGTGGCTACCTCAATATACAGGGTCAACTTTATCTGATGGGGCGTTGCGGACAGGTATTTACGAAAGGGAATACTTCTGTATACCCCTTTCTTATGGAAAACTACCTTCAAACCCTCGACGGAGTGAACATTGGTACTGTGTTGCAACATAAGGGAAAAACCCTTGTTCTGCTGGAATTGAAGGATAAAAGCAAAAAACCAGCTATAATAGCTGGTTTAAAAAATTCCGTCCTTCGATTCGATGCGGTTCTTTTCCTTAGAAAAATCCCCCGCGACCCGCGACACCATTCCAAAATAGACTATGCACAACTAAAAAAGAAACTTACTTAACGGTAATGGATTTGCTGTATACTTTATTATTTACAGAAGCTACCACAAGGTATTCGCCAGCCGATAAGTTTTTATGCGGGTCTATGGCCACCAGGTGATGATCTGTTGCGCTCAGGTATACTTTTGAGAAAAACGCTTCACCGTTTTTGTCCTGCAGCACCACCAATACTTCCTTACCTTCAAACCCCTTTAACAATACACTAAAATCGTTGGAGGCATCGGGGTTCTGGGCTATGGTTATGCCAGGAGTTACAGCTTTGATGGGCTTGTTGTAATTAATCGATATAGGATTGTGCAGCAGCTCTACACCTTTTCCGTTGCTTTGTTTGAGCCTGTAATAAGAAACGCCTTCGAGCGGGGCATAATCAGCATCAAAGTATTCCATATAAAAATTACCCTTACCCGCTCCGCTTACACGGGTAACCTCTTCAAAATTCTTTCCGTCCCTCGAACGTTCAATAATAAATACGGCATTAACATTTTCTGTTCGGGTAGCCCATTTCAAATCTACCTTATCGGCATGACCAATGACCTCAAAACTTACCAATTCGATGGCAGTTGAGCTTGCTGTTGCCGGGGTAACGGCAACAAAAAAAGCAAGGGAATAAACGGCTGATAGTAGTATCTTCCTCATTATCCTGATTTGTTTAGTATTAGCTAATTTATAAACTCCCGGTATACTTCCAATAAAAACCGTTCAGAGTTGTAAACCGCTTACTAACAAAAGCCCTTCTTTAGAAGCTTTTGCGATTAATGGCCTGTATAAGAGGCTTAAATCAAACTTACTCCACCGTAACGCTCTTCGCTAAATTCCTTGGCTGATCTACATTACAACCACGCATAATCGCTACATGGTAGGAGAGGAGCTGTAATGGGACTACCGAAATAAGCGGCACCAAGGCCTCATCTGTTTCCGGAATTTCTATCACATGGTCGGCCATGGCTTTTACATCGTGGTCGCCAAAAGTAACTACCGCTATTATTTTGCCCTTTCTTGCCTTAACCTCCTGTATGTTGCTTACCACTTTTTCATAATTGGGGCCTTTGGTAGCAATTACAAATACCGGCATTTCCTCATCAATCAAAGCAATGGGGCCATGCTTCATTTCGGCAGCCGGATAACCTTCAGCGTGTATATAGGATATTTCTTTGAGTTTGAGAGCACCTTCAAGCGCAACCGGGAAAGAATAACCCCTGCCTAAATAAAGGGCATTAGTGGCATCTTTATAGGTAAATGCTATTTTTTTAATGAGTTCGTTCAGTTTTAGTACTTCTTCTATTTTACCGGGAACCGCATCCAGTTCGTAAAGTAACTGGCGGTAGCGGCTTTGGGTAATGGTGCCCTTGGCATGAGCCACATGAAGTGCCATTAAGGTGAGTACAGTTACCTGGGCGGTAAAGGCTTTGGTAGAAGCCACACCAATTTCCGGTCCGGCATGGGTATAAGAACCTGCATGCGTAGCACGGGCAATAGATGAGCCTACCACATTACATACCCCAATAATAGTGGCTCCTTTGGATTTAGCCAGCTCAATAGCGGCAAGGGTATCTGCAGTTTCGCCCGACTGGGAAATGGCAATAACCACATCATCGGCATAAATTACCGGGTTACGGTACCTGAATTCCGAAGCATATTCCACCTCAACCGGAATGCGTGCAAAATCCTCGAACAGGTATTCTGCTACCAGTCCGGCGTGCCAGGAAGTTCCACAGGCTACTACAATAATACGTTTCGCATTTTTAAATTTCACCTCATGGTCAACAATTCCGCCTAACTGTACAATGCCTTTTTCGGCATCCAGTCTGCCGCGCATACTGTCTTTTACAGAACGGGGCTGCTCATAAATCTCTTTCAGCATAAAGTGGTCGTAACCGCCTTTTTCAATTGCTTCCAGTTCTATTTCCAGCTCCTGCACATAAAGCGGGATTTCCTTATCTTTTATGGTACGGAGCTTAAGTTCTTCTCCCCTTCTGATGATGGCCACCTGCTCATCTTCCAGGTACACTACATTCTTGGTGTATTCTACAATAGGAGAAGCATCGGAGGCAATAAAAAATTCATCGGTGCCTATACCAATTACCATAGGACTACCTTTTTTGGCTGCAATAAGGGTATCGGGGTCATTCTTATCCAGCACCACAATTGCATAAGCTCCAATTACCTGATTAAGAGCAGCCATTACAGCATGGCCGGTTTTGAGATTTTCTTTTTGCTTTATATCTTCAATCAGATGTATCAATACTTCCGTGTCGGTTTGCGAAACGAAATGGTGTCCGCGCTTTTTTAAACCTTCTTTTAACGAAGCATAATTCTCAATAATCCCGTTGTGTATAATAACCAGGTTTTTACTTTCAGAATGATGTGGATGAGAGTTAATATCGTTCGGTTCGCCGTGGGTAGCCCAACGGGTATGACCAATACCAACGGTTCCTGAAGTATCGTTGGCACTGGCGTATGCTTCCAGTTCAGAAACCTTCCCTTTCCGTTTATATACATTAAGATCGCCCTTCTTATTGATAAGGGCCACTCCGGCACTGTCGTAGCCCCGGTATTCGAGGCGATGCAAGCCTTTTATTAAAATAGGATAAGACGCTCGTTGTCCGATGTATCCAACAATTCCGCACATAGTGTATTAATTTTAGGTGTAGTTAATAGCAAGATAAAATTAGTAAAAAAACACCGATTATCGCGACAAATAAGGTTTTTATCGTTTGGCAGGCGGGGTACACCGTTAATTTTCGGCCATGTTCTTTATCCGATCAATGGAGGTATCGATATTACGGAACATCGTATTAAAAAACTGGAAGCGTTGCTTTTCGGCTGTTCCGCTTATCAAAGTGGATTTATTAATGAGGTTCTTCAGCCAGTGCCCTGTTTCGGCGCAGAAAGTGGTATTAGCCGTGGTTAAGGAGTTAAGGGTGTTAAAAGAAATAAATGCAAAATCCGCATCTCCGGCTTTTACTTGTATGCAATTGGTACCGATCACCACATCGCTTTTATACAATTGAAAACTACCAGGTACCTCGTTCTCTTTTTTTGTGCCGGTTTCGGTGCTTTTGCGTATGCTTTCTGCCATTGCCCTTATTTTATGCAAAACTTCCAGAGCATCTTCCTTTTTACTGAACAGACCCGATTCGTGGTAGTACTCCACCTGCCGGATAGAGGTAAAAATGGTGTCGTCTGTCCAAATCTCTATTCCGGGAATATCAAGATAAGTTTCACGAATATTCCGGGCTAATTGCAGTAACCCGGAACTAAGATACGAACGATCGAAGCGGGTACTTTGCAGCGCTGGTATATGGAGTACAGAACGCTGCCAGTAGAACAACTTAAATGCCGCCAGGGTATCGGAATGGAAAGAATGAAAAATAGGTACCTCCTCGGCAGCGTATATCATCTGTTTGGGATTAAACTTATTGATATTTTGTAATTGACGCAGTATTCCTTCCAGGTATTTCTCAAAATTACCGGCGTGTTCCGTTAAAGGCGTGTACTGGAAAGTAACCGAATTTCCCTTGTTGGAAAAGACGGAATCTACCGACAGGTTGTATCTTGAACATATCTTATAAGCCTCATCTATGGTAATAGCCGTTTCCCCTCTCAATCGCCGATACGCACTATCGGTACTTACTTCCAGAATTTCAGCCAGCTCATCTGCCAAAGAAATATTAGGGGGGATAATTTCCTTTAATTGCTGAATAAAACTGCTTTGAACCGGGTTTTTCGATCGTTCTGCCTTCATTTTCTCTATTGTAATTTAAAAATGCTTCAAGCCTGTTTAGGACAAAACAGTAAATGTACAAATTTCACTTGCAAATTTTGCAAACGGAGCATACCAGGCGCTTGTCCACCACCGGTAAATGGCAGATTTTGCCGCAAACAGAAAAACTCCTGCGGGATTCAATTAGTTCAGTCCCCGGAGCAGGTCTAATTTTGCCCCTAATAAATATTAATTTCAAATGGAAACAACTGCATTTAAAAAACTCATTATTCTGGTGCTGGCCTTTTGTCTGGCTCTTTACCTGTCACTTTTATGTCTTTATTGTTTTAAAAATACCTGTAAAACCATAAAAAAAGCCAGGGTGGAAAATAAGCAGGGTCTGCACGCCTTTCTGCTGGACAGCATCAATTAATCGGGGAGTCAGGCACAAAATCGGGGAGTTTTTTTACCTTTACCCGACTAATAGAGAACCCTATGCGCTACCATAAAATCGACCAGCAGCTTTTTATTGATAACCGTAAACGCTTTGTTTCCCGGCTCAAACCCGGCTCTATCGCCGTTTTTAATTCCAACGATGTGATGCCAACCAATGCCGACGGGCACATGAAATTTAAACAGAATGCCGATTTGTTTTACCTTTCCGGCATTGATCAGGAAGATAGTATTCTGGTAATTTATCCGGATGCCAAGGACGGGGTAAGTAAAGAAGTACTGTTTTTAAAAGAAACAAACGAGCATATCGCTATATGGGAAGGCCATAAATACACCAAAGAAGAGGCTTCCGACATCAGCGGAATAAAAAAAATATATTGGCTGAAGGATTTTCAAACAGTATTCAAATCATTGATGATCGAAGCGGAATATGTGTATCTGAATTCCAACGAACATTCCCGGGCTGTAGTAGAGGTAGAAACCCGTGATGCCCGCTTTGTAAAATGGTGTACTCAGGAATATCCCTTACACAACTATGAGCGCCTGGCTCCGATAATGCACGAACTAAGGGCTGTCAAATCTCCTAAGGAAGTGGAACTGATTCAGGAAGCCTGTAACATTACCGAGAAGGGGTTTCGCCGTTTGCTCGGTTTTGTAAAACCAGGTGTATGGGAATATGAAATTGAAGCCGAACTCATCCATGAATTTATAAAGAACCGTTCGAATGGCTTTGCTTATACCCCCATCATTGCCAGCGGATTCAATTCCTGCGTGTTGCATTACATTGAAAATGACAAACAATGCAAAGAAGGCGATATAGTATTGCTTGACATTGCAGCCGAATACGCCAATTACAATTCCGACCTTACCCGTTGTTTACCCGTAAGTGGTAAATTCAGCAAACGCCAGAAAGACGTATACAATGCTGTTCTTCGCGTGATGAGGGGTGCAACACAAATGCTGGTAGTGGGCAATAACATTACCGATTACCACCGCGAGGTTGGAAAGTTAATGGAAGAAGAGCTGATTAAACTGGGCTTGTTAAACGCTGATGAGGTAAAGAAACAGCATCCGGATGCGCCGCTGTATAAAAAATACTTTATGCACGGTACCTCGCATTACCTCGGGCTGGATGTGCATGATGTT
>JACCDG011478915.1_pt1 | contig 21371 bp, 45 predicted proteins | sample 7442471 | NCBI WGS metagenome assembly JACCDG01 (sample SAMN15323444, study PRJNA562643) | freshwater metagenome | isolation source: river surface water | place: USA:Blue River Watershed | collected 2017-08-17 | reverse complement strand
TATTGTTGTTCCCTCAAGGAAATTCTCTGGAACGGTTGTGAGGGAATTGAGACTGAGCCCTCCACTTATTGTTGCTCCCTCAAGGAAATTCTCTGGGGCAGTTGTGAGGGAATTGAGCCATAGACCTTCATTGATTGTTGTCTTGGACAAGAAATTCTCTGGAACGGTTGTGAGAGAAAAGAGACTGAGCCCTCCACTTATTGTTGCTCCATTAAGGAAATTCTCTGGGGCTGTTGTGAGGGAATTGAGCCAGAGGCTTCCATTGATTACAATTCTGCCATTCTCAATGACATAATCATTAACTCCGTATTTCTTGAGGAGCTTGATTTGCTTATTTATTTCTTTTGTCATGAATAATAATATTCTAATCTTTCTCCATCAAATATTAGTTGGGGTAACGAATGGATTTGAAATGGTGAGCATTAAAGGTAGCTTAGTCGAATAATGGTTTTTTTGTGCGGATTATTCTCTGTGTAGCTATTGCGTCTAAGTTTCACTTATTGATTATATTAATAAAAAACCCCCCACACAACCTACATCTTATTCTTGAATGAAGAAAACAATGATAAGAGAGACGTGTGGGGGTTGGGCTTTGACAACAAGCAAGCCTTTTTAGACTTTTTAGTCACGCACTTTCTCAAGAGCCTTAGTGAAAGGGTTGTATTGGCGTTGAACGGTGCGGATATAGATACCTTCATCGAGGGTAATTGGACCGTGTTCTTCATGCATTACAACTGCCTTCCCTTTAATTTCGAAGAAGATCTTTTCTCTTGAGGTAAGTTCCATGATCTCAGCTGAGTCATATCCTGAGAAGTTGGAGTCATAGTGCTCAATGATGGTTGAGTCATCGAGGGCAATAACTTCATGGCTATGTCCTGTAGTCTCACCAAGACCTAAGGTTAATTTTTTAAGGGATGCTGTTTTCATACCCTCAACCTGGCTCTTATCAACGCGGAAGATAAACATATCTCCATGGCGAACGATTAATTTGTTTTTGTTCATGTTGCTTTTTGTTTTTTTTGGTTTATAAAGTTAAATTTAATAATAAATAGGAAAAAAATCAAGCCTCTGATTGAAGTTGTAAATATTCTTCCTTGGTTAGACATTTTCCATCATCCTTAACCATTGTCCATGCTACTGCTCCAATTGCGTCTTGGCATTGTGGCTCGTCTGCATCTACAAAGATGAAGTAGTGTTGATGTGTAGATGGGCACTCAACCTCAAGGACTCTAATATTCTGATCGAGTACAGGTTCTGGTGATGTTTGACCAAATCCTTGTCTTTCTCCGAATACGCTCTTATCGATTTCATGGAGTTTATAGGTGTCATTGAATGACACTTCACGAATCTCGAAGAGGTCTGAATTGAGGGTTGGATTTTCCTTACTCTTCACTTGTTCGAAGTTAACAGAGCTGTCTCCCTTAATGAAGGTTCTCATTTGAGTCTTAACGATGGTTTGTTCATCTATTACTTTAGACTCAAGAGCCTTGAGGGTTTTTTCTGGACCCATAATTGAGAGGACGACCATTAATTGTTGTGCATTGGAAGAGTATTTCTCAAAGGCTTGTTGGGGGGTTATTGGCTCAACTTCATCCCACAATCTTCGGATTTCTTCTTCCTTGGTTGCGTCTTCACACTCAAGGGCGTTGCACATGTAGACAAATGCATCTACTCCGAAGTGAATTTTCTTGGTTGGCTCCTGATCTGAATCACTAGGAGTTTCGATTACTTCCTCAACATTAAAGTTGGTGTCATGTTTTCTGATGGAGATATACTCCTCAATTGTGTCGAACTGAATTCCACGGACGTAGTAGGATTTCTTAATCGACTTTGGTTTGATTGGAGTTTCCTCCTGTGCTGTTGTTGTTTCGCTCATAAAAATTGATTGGTTTATTATAACTTGTGCAAATTTAAAATAGTTTTTTTAATTATGCAAGAAAATTTAAAAAAAATTTCTTGATGGGTAATTGTTATCTCTCGAACACTCTCACCTCCTCTCCTTCCAAGACATCTTCATTAATAAATCTAGCCATTTTATCTCCGTTTTTATCACTTGATAGAAATCCATATTTGCGTACATTATTTCGAATGACCGATCTCTCAACAATTGTCCTTGACAAGAAACTTTTTGGGGCAGTTGTGAGGGAACGTAAACATAGAGATTCATTGATTGTTGCTCCCTCAAGGAAATTCTCTGGGACTGTTGTGAGAGAATCGAGACTGAGCCACCCTTTGATTGTTGTCTTGAACAAGAAATTCTCTGGGACTGTTGTGAGAGAATCGAACCAGAACCATCCATTGATTATTGCGCCATTGAGAAAGCCCTTATCAACTGTTGTGAGGGAATTGAGGTTTATACTTTGATTAATTACAATTCTGCCATTCTCAATGACATAATTATTAACTCCATATTTCTCAAGGAGCTCGATTTGCTTATTTATTTCTTCTGTCATTTTTTTAAATTTATTACACTCTCACCTTCTTGGATTCCGCTAATAAAAAATTCAGCAATATACTGAGTTGAATTATAATAAAAAAATTTTCTTAAGCCATGGTACCCGCCGCTTCTGAAGTCAGCAATGTGAGAATGTTCTTTAATAACCCTCCCATTAAGCCGACCATTTTTGTCTCTTGGTATTGTTTCTTTTGTTTTTTTCATTAGAATGAGGGGGAGAGTTTGTTAAAATTGCATTTTATTTCTTCTCCTTCTACGATGCCATTGTTGATAAAGGTGTGACAAATAGATTTGTTGTTTAACGTTAAAAAGTCCAATCTCATAAGTCCGTGGAGTTCTTCGTTCTTATAACTATAGATATCCCCACTGGTTTCAAAAGAATGCCTTTGAAATTCATCATTTCCAACCTTAATTGTCTTAATATTCATTTTCTATTTAGGGGAGTTATTTTTTGTTGGGGGGAGAGTTGCTGTTACAGATTCTCCTTCTCTCTCATCATTAATATAATAATCAGAAAATCTTAGATTTCTTAATAATATTTTGAATGGACCATGATTAAATTCTGTATTTTTAATTGAAAATAGCTCTTTGTCTGATCTCCTGATTTCAAACTCATCATTTCCAACCTTAATTGTCTTAATATTCATTTTCTATTTAGGGGAGTTATTTTTTGTTGGGGAGGGGGTTGGTTTATTTATAGATATCTCTATGCAAATTTTACTATTACTTTTATTGGGGAGAGTTAATATTTTTTTTGTTCATAATTTATGAACAATATTATTCTGTGAACATTAATAAATTTTTAGTACTTAAATTGTTGTTGGTTAATTAGTTGAGTACTTAATGGTGTTGTGTATATGCACTAGTTATAAGTAATTGCTACATTCCGTACATTTTAAGAACTATTTCTTTTGAACGACATAATTCAGCCCACGCTTCTTGACAGTAATTTCTACCATGTAATGCGTTATTAAATTCGTGGCATAATTCAGTTGTTAATTCTTCAACATCTTGTGTTAAATCAATTTGTTTTTCATATTGGTATCTGCCACGCAATACTCCATCTTCGTATAAGTGTAATTCACTTTTTGCTCTTGTTTCTAAATCTACATAGCATTGGTCTTTTTCGCTATTGTAGTGCATTGATGTAGAAATCCCTTTCTTTGCCAACGCTTTCATTATATCTTGTATTTCCATTTTAATTAAATTTATTGTTAAATAAACCGCAACTACTTATAACAGAGTATAAAAAACATTAAAACGATTTTTTATACACAAAACGTTAGCCACAATCACTAACTATCCTCTTTAATTCATGCATATAGTTTATATTACCTAAACTTTCGCATTCACCGTGCGGTTTTAGTTTCTCAACTTTAAACTCGTTTTTATCAAAGCCCCAACTTGTCTTTTGTTTTGTTTGAAAAAGAGAAAGTCTGTATTCAGGGTATTTTATAACCAATAATGGGCTTCTATCTTCAAATCCAAGTTGGCTATTAAGTATGTTTTCTTTTGTCAATTCTTCCATTTTAACCGTGTCAGTGGCTAACACAAAATATAGTGAATAGCCGATTAAACATTTGTTTTAAAGCCGAAAGTTAGTGGTGTCGGCTACTCACCATATTCAAATCGTTATGTGGCATTGTAACACCACTTCGTAGATTGGTCAAGTAATTTTGGAGACATTCCTTGAAAGAACTCATTACCATCTTTAAATTCAATCATTAATTTATGTTGGTGTAAATAAGTTCGTGTCTCCAAAATTTCTCCATCAACATCAATTTTAATATTTCTATATGGTTCTGGATATTCATCAGAAAAACAACACCACATAACACCGTGTATAGTGCATGGCTTAGTTTCTGCTTGTTTGTTAATTTTCTCCATTTTATTAATTTTTTACTTGTTCGATACTTTGGTGTTATTTATACGCCACGATGCCATGCACGTGGCACGTTAGCTTCAATATTTTAAACTTTTTCTATCAATGCACTATTAGGGATACTGTCAATCAATTCAGTGTTTCGCTTTAATTGATTTTTAATATCTTTCATATGCTCAATACACTGTTGAATTAACGATCTGTTTGCTTTGGTGTCATCAGCAAGCCACCCATCAAGCCCATTAGCAACGATTCCTTTCTTCCCCTCCAATTCGCCTTCTACAACGGTAAACCCAGTGTTCTTGTCATTGCTTCCATTCTCCCAATAATCATCAGTAATTGTTACAATCGTTCCTATTGGAAATTCATCATCATTTTGAACTACTCTTTTTAAAATGTAAGTTTTCATATTATATTGCATTTGTTAAATTATAGTTCCTGAAATCAATTTGGTAACTGGTTATATATACGAATAAAAACAAAAAATGTTATTAATAAAAAGTTTTAAGTCAGGAATTGAGATTTATCTTTAAAGTTTGCTGAAGATGGAGTTGATTAGCTTTGGGTGTGATTAGAAAAGTTCCCCCGCACTCTAGTTTGTGAGGGACTTTCTTATAATTTTGTGATCCTGGCAGGATTCGAACCTGCGACCTACTGCTTAGAAGGCAGTTGCTCTATCCAACTGAGCTACAGGACCATTATTTTAAATCTCATCAAAAATTGTTTTCTCTGACCATAGGCCAATTTCCTTTCCATCGACTTTGAGGGCGATGAATTCGTGTGGACCCCCACTCCATGGAGAAGCCTGGACAAACTCTACTGCCCAAGAGCCTGACTTAAGCTTATATCTGAACATATCGCATTCATCGAACATTCCGCAGGTTTCCTCAATCTTTTCCATGACAGGTCTCTTGGATGAAACAACATTGTCCCATTTGTCTGTATATTGAAACTCCTCGAATTCGGCATTTTCCTTGAGGAATTTAAGTGCTTCATCGCTTAGACCGTGATATGTTGTTGATCTTGCCATTGTAGTTTTATTTAGGAGTTTTCATTTTCTTTACTTTATTTAGGTGATTGATATCAACAGGTCTTCCAGAGGTATTGATTCTAATAAAATATTCTAAAACCAATTCTCTTGGCATTGTATCTACTTCAATAATCGCAAGTTGCTTATTAGTGAAGTGATACTTGTCTAATGGATGCATTTCTGAAAAAAATAATCCATTATATTTAAATCTATCCTCAAAGAATTCAACAAGTGTAGATAAGCGTTGTTTCCCATCAATAATCTCATATTGTTTTTTTCTTTCATCATTATATGGGAGGTTCATTAAAACAATCCTGCCAATTTCTATGTCCTTGTCCTAGATCATTATCTAAACAAAAAAGCAAGTAAGGTCAAGATCCTTGACCCTGTTTGCCTATAATTGTTTATGTAATGGGCATCTCAGGCTCATTGGCGTATTTAAGCATAACCGACTTCGAATTCTTCTGAATAACCTCAAGGACTTCATTCTCCTGGTTAAAAAGAACGATATCGTTAAGACCAATTGAGAAATCGAGAAGAATATTCTCAACCCTTGCTGTATTTTCAGTTAATCTCTCCGCCCAGAAGGATTCTCCTGGAATATGTAGCTTAATCATGTTATCGTTTTTCATGTTCCTTATTTTTTATCCATTCAATCGATTCCTTGTTTGACTTAAAGATATATTCAAATTCTTTCCTATCCTCATCGGTCAGATTCTTATTTTCCTTAAGAGCCTTAGCAATCATTGAATTTTCTTTCTTGGCGAATTTAATTCTATATTTATTTGTTTCATTAAAATAATCCGAATAAATTGTCTTTCGGATATTATCATCAACCTTGTAGAATTCTTCAGATAGCATATCGTTTTTTTTATTGTACGAATTAGATGGAAATTTTGTTACTTATTTTTTTCGTTGATTTTATCTCTTATTGCAATTGCCCACGTCCAATCCTCATTCTTTTCCGCCTTGATTCTCTCACTCTCAAGTTCATCAAGAGTCATTGTATCAAGCATTTCCTGACGTGTCATTTTCTTTCCCTTAAAGTCTCCCTCCTTCTTTAGCATCTTAGAGAATAATTCATCACGAAGGCTCTTCAACTCCTCAAATGATTCAAATTCCTTATCAAAGAGTGGGGGAGATGTCGGATCCTCAAGATTTATAACCCGGATGGATCCATTAACCTCACCATTTGGGTCAATATCCTTAAGGATATCATTGAAGAAGTTGCCGTCGAGAGTCTGAGTTTTGGCTTGTCTGCTTGATCTCATTAGATGTAGAATTCCACTGGCTGTTGCGTCAGTTGTTACCTTGACACTTGTCATTGCTTCCTTTACCTTAATCATTTCAAGAGAGATCGCCACGATGCTTATGATTGCAAAACCTGAGGTATATAGAACAAGGTCTATGATTTGAAATGTATAGTCAGTAAATAGTGCGAGGGAGAGCTTATATATTCCAATGACAAAGAAAGCTGTTCCTGCTATAAGTATATGCAGAACAAATAAAAACACAATGGCGGTTAAGGGGGTTAGCTTAAATTTCTTATCAGTTATTTTTTCCATGAAGTTTTTTTTGCAAACTTAAGCAAAAAAATAACATCATTCAAGTTCGTCCTGAAAAAAATTATAGATAGATTCTATTTCTTCAAGAATCTCCTCATTATCATCAGGTTCAATTTCATCAACGAATGCCATCATATCAGATAAGATGTCAAAAATTTCCTGGGGAGAGTTGACTCTATAGAAGTCCTTATACGAGGATTCAATTGCGAGGGAGAGGGGCTTATCGCCGAGTTCAAGACATAGCTCAGCCACTTGTTCAAATAATTCCCTTGCCTGATTTATTTCCACCCTCTTTTTTTCTAATAAAATAATTAAAAAAAAAGAAAAACGCCCCCCAACACTTTTGTTGAGGGGGATGTTTTTTGGACATTTTCTATTTAAATGAGAATTCTCTCTTATCAAGAAATTCCCTGACAAATTCCTTGCCTTTAAAGATATATCCCTTTACTGTTCCAATTGGGATGCTGAGTCTGTCTGCTATCTCCTCATAACTTGCCTCATCAAAAAATCTTAGTCTCATGGTGTCTCTGACCAGATCACTCTTAATTGACTCAATTGCTCTCTTAACCATTAATGCACGCTCATCCTTAACCGCCATTTCAAGACCATTGTCTGAGGTATCAGCAATCTGAACTCGTGAGAATACATCATCCTCTGAGGATGTTGATTCTCTCTCGTCAATGACACTGTTAAAGTGTTTATTTACTCTCTTGTGATCAATCAAGACATTCTTAGCAATGCTATTAATCCATGTAGAGAAAACTCCCTTGCTGTGGTCATACGACTTAATTGCCTTACACACCTTAAGCATGGTGTCCGATACAAGATCAGACGCAAGTTCTAAGTCAAAGCCAAGAGATGTTGTCAGCTTATATAGAAGGATTGGATGATACTTTTTAAATATCTGAGCAAAGGCAATCTCTCTCTCGATTGCAGTTCCATTTTGCGCCATCTTGATAATCTTAGATTCTTCGTTTTTCATCTTCTTATTTTTTTGGTTTCTGAATTGAATAAGATAAAAGAGAGTTTTGACTTAAAAGTTTCTATATATTTTTTTGTTTATTAACTATCAAGCCTTTGGGGGGTGGTGGAATGATTGGTTGTGGGGGATTCCATGGATCATTACTCGGGTCTTCCTTAGGGATTGGAATTGTCTCTGGCCTGGGGAGAGTTTCTGTCTGAGACATATTCTCTGTTTTCTTGCTGCACCAAGATTCTATTATTCTGTTATTTTCCATTGTCTTATTGTGTTTTTTGCCTGGAGATTATCAATTATTGACTGCTCTATAAGAAAGGAAAGTTCATCTGTTGATAATAGGGAGAGGTTGCGGATTGCTGATGGTAGCTTTCTTGAATCTATATTAAGAGCATCTAATAGAGATGTCCAGATTGGGGGAGATAGGATGTAGTGGTAGAATTCATGTTTATAACTATCTGCGATGGAGTAGAGATACTCAAGTTGTGGCCTTGTGAGCGATGGTGATATTCCATGCATTGTTAATACTTCCATTGCCCCCTTATTTATCTCATGAAGTAAGACAGGAAAGGAAATAGCCTTGCAGGTGATTGAGAGGCCATTGTTTGTGGGGGAGACTTTGTTATAACCCTGTACAAATTGGCTTTCACTTCCTATTGAGTTAATAAATTGTCTTGGGTCAGTTAACCATAACTGCAGACTTATCAGGGATGTGTAGTCATCATAGAGAGACATGAGTCTTGAGTCAATCCTGTTAATTTCATCTCTTATTATATGGTGAGTTGTCTTCCAAATATGACATGAACTTCCATGACAAAGAGCGTTAAGAAGTATTCTCTTCTCAATGTGTGACTCCATTTCCCATTGTTCAGACGGGGAAAGGTATGTTTTGAGAGTTTGATCTGTATCAAGTTGAATGTTTTGCTCTAGTGATGGATTAATGATAATGCTTACTGGGATATCAAGAAGCCCCTGAATTACCTTAGTTGCAAGTTGACTAAGGACTTCTTTGTGAGGTTTCTCAAGATGCTCTATCCGGGCCATCAAGGAGAATATTTGAGAATTAAGATTGTCTACGCCTAAGCCATTAAGACTTCTCCTTTGAAAGAGATTGACTGATGATTCAAATTCCCTTTGTGCCAAGACTTGAGCGTGTCTCTTAAATATTCTACAGGATGATATAGAGATTCTGTTTTCTGATAGTTCCTTGACCAACTCTGGGTGAGGCTTAATTCTATTTATCTGCATTGGAGATTATTTTCAACTTGCAAAGATAAATAAAAAAAACTAAACATCCAAATCTCCGTTCTTAATGGATATGTTTATATCAGCAAATTCACAGGCTAAGTCATGGAAAGCCATTGCCTTATCACGTTGCTCCTGACGAGCATATTCATTGCCTCTAACAGTAGATAGTTCTGTTGTTGTTTTATGGATGTCTGTGTATGTTTTCTCAGCAATCCCAAGAGCATTTTGGATAATAGCAATTTGCTCATGTGTTAATTTTAATGTTCTCATAATTATCGGTTTTTAAAAATATAAGATAAAAATGATTTTTGACTTAAATTTCCTTCCTATAAACAAATTCTTTTCTCACTGGCTTAAGTAGGTCAACAACCGCAGCAAACTCATTGCCCTCACCAACTGAATTCAGTCCATTCCTATCAGAGATAAATGCGGCAACCGTTTGATCAATTCCATAATATTCGACCCAATCTCTATCCTGAGCCTTGAGCCAGGAGTTGAATTTCTCCTTAAGTTGATCCTCGTGGAGTTCGAATAACCCAAGAAGTTTATTTTCCTTGTAGAATTTAAATGTTTTCATCTGTCTTAGTTTTTAAGAAATTCAACAGTTCATCATGAAAGGATCTGAGAGGAAAGGGGGCTGAGCTACCGCTTAAGACGTCCCATATTTCCATCTTAGATTTCTTAATAAGACTAATCATTTCCTGATAGCGATCCTCTGATAAAATTCTACAGTCAACTTGAGGAGCAAATCCGTTTATTAGAACAGTTTCATCCTGTGCTTTTATTTTGATAGGAACTGATTTTTTCATTTGTTTTTTATTAATATAGGATAAAAAAAATCCTTGACTTAATATTCAGGGAACCATTCGGTTATTGTCTTATCAGATAAAGGCTGTGTTCCCTCATCAAGATTTCCATCTGAATGTCTGATAGCTTCTTCTTTTCTAATGAAAACCCTCCCATCAGATGTTGAATAGATAACATCAAGTTGTTGTCCTAAGTCAGTATCAAAAATTTTATTTGCTCTTTCTTGTGTCATTTTTTGTTTTTTAAAGATAATCAGAAGGTATGTTTTTAGGTTCTAAGTTCGGATGCTCCTTACAATATTTAACGGCATCCTTAAAGGAACCGTGAACTTCTGTTAGATAGCTTCCATTCGAATCTCTGAAAGAGATGAACCGTGGTAGAAAAGGATGATTATTCTCTTGGATTATTCTTCCCTTAAACCACCACTCCCTGTTTTCAATCTGAACTGGCTTATTAATTTTCAAAGCATTAAGAATTTTTTCTGATGTTTCCATAATAACTTATTCTACGATAAAATAAGATAAATGTTACAAGTGACTTAAAAATAAGAGAGCGAAGGATTATCTCTTTCGCTTTCTTGGTTGTTTTGTGTGGGATGGGGAGGATTCGAACGCTCCGACGCCAGGTTTTTCAGGCCTGCGCTCTACCCCTGAGCTACCAACCCATAAGACAAATTTAGTGAGGGAGAGTTAAAAAATAAAGGGTTATTCCTCTTTCTCTACTTCAGACACAGGGAGAGTTATTCCCTCCAACTCTAGTTCAAATTTATTTCTATCTCTCAAGAAAGCCTTTTGCTCTGTATCTGACAAGTCAGAGAACTCTGAGATATAAACCCCATAGGACGTATCGTATTCACCATCAAAGTCAACACGATATCCACTCTCATCATCAATCACATCAAGATCATTTCCAGAACAATCCCTATATGTCCCATCTTCTTGAGGGTAAACGCTATCTCCTTGAAAAATGATGTCCTTTATTTCTTCTCCAACCCCAGCACAACTAAGGTACCCTTGACCGTAGAATCTACCTCCACGACCGATGTGGAAATTTACTAATATTTTTTTCAGATATATAAAACAACCTAAAACAGTTAAGAATAGATAAACTTTTCGGTCTGTTCGACCTTAAAGATCGTTTTCTTAGCTGCAAGGTGTCTTACTTTCCCCTGCCTGAGCGCATCCAATTTGGACTTACCCGTGGCAAGGCACATATCGTCAATTGACGACACACGGTATCTGATTCCCGTTAACTTCTTGAGGGCTCTATGAAGCTCAACCCAATTGGTGCAGTCTTTTAAAAAGTCAACATCTCTCAATTGCGGATTTAAAACCAACAATCTACTCATAGCGTGACCAATAGTATCCGCACCAAGTGGAGGGTAGAAAGCCCCCTTGACGTATTGGAAGATTCCTCGTCTTCCTATTTCTATGGATGCGTTAACCGCATCCACAAACTCATATAATATATTCCCAATCGTGCTTGTGTAGCAAGCATTGACTGGAGTGTGAATTATTCCTCTTCTAGTGGTGTGCTTGGCAATTTGCTGCCTCGATAGCTCCCGATGCCACAGGTTCTTGTTCTTGCGATTTGCCTCTGTTGAGAACTCATCCGTGTCCTTGTGCTTCATGTCCAAGTCCTCAGAGACGAAGTGTCCACAGTTAAAGTGATGGAGCGTGTTAAAGATATCCTTCCATGCATTGCACAACTCATTTTTCTTTCGGTTATTGTGCTTATTTCGCTCTCGTGGTTTTGCACTGCTTGGCAGACTCCTGTTAAGGTGGCTCAGATCATACTGCACGGCATAGATGACTCTGAAGCTGTCCTCACCAATCCTTTCCAAGACCGAGCAACCAATATGGTCAGGATTCAGGTCAACAGCAAAGAACCTGTTCGGATTCTTATCGCCGAGCTTCTGGTTCTTGAGTTTCTCGTAATGGAGCTTGTAAACACTGTTAATTATGTCCTTCTTATCACTCTCACAAATGATGTCCTTGACAGCGTCAGCAACGTCTTCACGTCTTTGCTTTTTGTCAATAAAGAATCCACTCGTTATTTCATTGTCATAGCTCAGGTGAATCTGATCGTGCTCAATGCGAACCGTGATCGAAATCTCCTTGCTTTTAATTAGCCTTGCAAGCAAGTCCATCTCAAGCTTATTGTTTCTGTGAGCAGCATAGTCTATGACGATTTTCTCGCCCTTGCACGGCTTGTAGATTATTTGGCTATTCTTAAGGTCGAACTCGAAGAATCGATTACCCTTCTGATTAGCCTCTCCAATGACAAAGATATCGAGCTTGCGCTCGTTCTTATATTCCTTGAGTAACTTAGCAAGCTCCTTGTCAGCACTAGCTGTCTTACCACCAGCCCATGAGATATCTTGTCCTCTCATGTTGGACAGGTAGGATATCCTCTTGAGTCTGTCCTTGCCCCCAAAGGTTATGTCTCTTGAGAGCGAGTCGGATAGAAATGCGTTCTTCTTAACAAGCTTAAACAGTTTTCTTGTATCCTTGGCCTTTCTGTTAGATTTAGAACGAAGCTTCTCGATCTCCTTCTCATTGTCTACAATTCGCTCCTCTATATTCTTCTTGTTGGTCTTATTTTGCTCCAGGCGCATCTTGGTGTCAACAATGACGCTCCTTGCCTCGATGGTGTTCAAACCAAACTTGTCCATCACATCGCTGACAAGCTGCGCCTCCTTAACTTCGTGAATCCTGCGGTAGGCATAGTGAATGGCGTAGGTATATTGACTCCGCTTGGCTGAAATTTTCTCCCAATCACTTACCCTGACTATATCCAATGCTATTGTTATCAAACAATTATCTCTGTATCTCATAAATAGAAAGAAAAAATAAAACTGAGAAAATATTTGGATATATTGAGGAAATAATTAAATTTGCTAATAAAAAATTTTGATTATATTTAAGTGATTTTATTAGTTTTGGATATCATAACTTTTTTATTTAATAGATAAAACTTTTTTTTGACTTAATAATAAAAGTAAAATGAATATTGATCTTCTCCTATTCTTGAGGCAAATTCACCAATTGAATCTTCCTTACTCTTTTCTCTGACAACAATTGAGTGAATCGTTGACTCTTTCTCGTCCTTGGATAATCCGAGCATGAAGCAAAGCACCATGATCTCAGTCTTACCAATTGTTCTACCGTCTGTGTGTATTCTCAGTACAATCTCAACGAAGGACTCGGACTCAAGCATAGACAAAGTTTTTTGTGCGCCAGAGAAAAAGTCAAGTTCTTGTTCAATCTCACTATTAATACCCTCAAAAACATACTCTGCCTGCTCTCTTGTTGATAAAGTTATTCTTCCAAGACCCTTGCTGTCACTCGACCCATCTATTCCAAACTTGTCGCCATCCTTGAATAGAATGATGTAAATGCGCCCTCGCTTGTCAAACTTATGTGTTTGTTCTTTTATTACCCGGAATGTGTTCATGTGTTATTTTCACTTTGTTGTTGGAAATTTATATTGATCTATCTAATTAGCTAATTAGGGCAAAAAAAGCGCTGAGTGTAAGAATGTCATCGAATTCATCTTTCACCACCACGCCCTCAACACTGATACATAGTGCTTCTTTTTTGTGAGGGGCATAGGCATAAGATAATCTCTCAACCATATCTCTGCCCTCACCATAAGTGTCAAAAACCAGATAGTCTCTCGCCTTCTCAATTCGTCTTGCCTCTTCATCAAGTTCCTTGTCAAGTTCTTGTAACTTTCTCTTAAGCTCAGCTCTCTTGGACAAGACTTCTTCCTTGTTTTTCATAAACTTATGTTATTGGATATAATTTAACTTCTACTCTATCATTAGGACTTTTCTCGTGCGCAACCTCAATCTTGGCAGTGAACGCCTCAGAACCCTCTGGGGCAATTGTACCACAGTCAGCCTCATGTCTGATTGCGTTAGCAATATTTTGCGCAACTTGATTCAGTTCAAACTTGGAGTTAACATTATCCGAGAATGTGAGGGTTACGATGAATTTTTGTTTTTTCATAACTTTTTTATTAATAATAGATAAAACTATTTTTTGACTTAAAGATTCTCTGGCAAGAATCCTTTAAGATTCTTTGTTGGGACAAACATGAGAAGTTCGTCAATTGCTGTCAAATCTCCAGTTGCAACGTCCTTCTTAATTTGCTCAAGAGCCTTATCTACCAATTCTTGCTTAATCTCATGCTGTCTTTGAATTGCCTCGGCAATCGCATCTTTAACAAGAAGACACTCAAGGTCGTCAGCTTCGATTGTTGGATTTGTTCCCTTGATAACTTCTCCATCTGGAGATACAAGAGCAACAGTCCTTCCGTTTTCTGAATTCTCATCAAAATCAGGATAGGCATCTATGGATATATTTCCATCTGGGTCTGTGTAATCAGACAGGACTTCTGCGAATTTTGTTTTCATGCTAACTTGGTTTTTATTGGTTTATAATTATAAGAGATAAAAAAATGTTTTGACTTAAAACTACAAATAAATTCCGAACGTTATTCCGATGGTTATTATTCTTATAATCAATTGATTGTATTGAAATTGCTGGGAGAAATTCCGAGCGTTATAAATAGCTCTTATATTGTTCCAGTCGGAGTTTATAGTGAGTTAAGTTTTCCCTTGAAATCTTAATTGCACCCTCGATGTCTATATTAATATAGAGAGTTGAAAAGGTGTTTTCAGATAGCAATCCCTTAAGTTCATCCTTCTTATCCTCAAGAAATTTCAAGTGAGTCTGCTCCTTATCAATCAACTCCTTAATAAATGGAATTATAACGAATCTTAAATCATTATCTATTTTTTTCATAAGACTTTTATTGTTTAAGAGATAAAGAGGGAGAGTTGACTTAAAATCAGACAACTCCAAGCATCCTTCTATTGACAAATTCAATAACTTTTTTTGATGATTGCTCTTGCTCTTGAGTTATTTTCTTATCAAGCATTTCCTTCATTTCAATTTCTTTCCTCTCGTCATGGATTGACTTTAGCCATCCAAATAAGTCAGAACCAAAATCAATAGGACGCTCAACAGTTGACTCAATTTTAATTTCTGGTTGATAGGTATCAAGTGGGCGATATTCCATAAATTTTGGTCTACCTTGATCGTCAATATATCTTAATAGTTTCTTACCAGTAACTCTCTCAAGGAATAAGTGATATACACTCTTTTCTTTCTCAGTCTCCTTCTCAAGCCACTTACGATAAATATCTCTTGCCTCGCTCTTATCCTTGCTATTATGATCTATGTCTCCATACTTCTTTGCCGTTAGAACCTTACCAAGAAGAACTTCGTTGATGTTGAATGTATTGAAATTTGGCATACTGGTTATATATACGAAAAAATTAGGGAAAGGTTATCTTTAATTCGATGACTCGATTGCATCAAGCATAAATCTCTGCGCCCTCACAATGAATTCATCAAAGCTCATGCCACGACAGGATTCTGGCAGGTCAACCTCACTAAGATTCTTGCCTGTATCCTCATGAAACACATAGACTCTATTTGCTATTCTGTCCAGGACCATGTTTGAATTAAGTCCTGTGAGAGGATAGATGTAGAGTTGCTGTCCTGTCTTTATTCCAAGGGTTGTCATAAAAAATGTTTTTTGTTTATTCAAGGTCAAGTTCTACGCCCAAGTCGAATGGACTAAATACAGGCTCGTCTGTGTTGGCAAGAAAACTCTCATCTACTCCAATCATTCCTCCGTTATCTAGCTTGTAGATTGAGACCTGGACTTCTCCGTTGGTGTCGGGGTCAATGACAGTTATTGACTGCAAAAATTTTCCTTTCATGTTATATTTGTTTTTGTTTATAATTTAAGGGAGAGTTGACTTAAAGATCTGATAATTTCTGAGCAACCTTCTTCAGGTGATTATGAAAATCAGTGAAATCTCTAAGACTTTGACTAATAGTGAAGTCGTTTCTGTATCGAGAATCTTGTCTGTGTGAGTCAATTGTCTCATCTACATCAAAATCATCTACATAGCTCTTGAATTCCTCCACGGTGAACGGATTCAGCCAGATAATCATGTCCACGCCCCCATTAGTCCATTTCTCAACCTCAGCGCACTGAACATTGTCTTGCTCGGCTAAGTGAACATTAAACCCGTTTTCCTCAAAGAAGTTTTTTAGCTTTTCAGTTGTCATAATTTATTTTTTTAGAGTGGTTTATAATTATATAAGATAAACAGGGAGAGTTGACTTAATTTCCGTCTTCCTCATTCTTGATAACCCCTAGTTGAGCCAATTTTCTATGGAGTTCCTTCTTAGGGGCAGTTCCAAGATAATATTGACCAAGAAGCAGTTCAATCTCCTTGCGATCATGATCATTTAAGCTTTTTGATTCCCTCAAAAACCTAACGGCGATGTTATAGCAATTGTGCATAATTTATTTTTTTAGAGTTCAAGTTTAAGTTGCGCCCCCACTTGCTTCTTAGCAGGGACAATAATTGTCTTCTCAATTGTTGAGAGTGAACCATATAGGCTGAGAAGCGCCTTAACGTCTTTTTGTGTGGGTTTCTCACGGTATCCACCATGAGCCGCCTTATGCTTGTTTGAATTTGGATGCCACTTTGCCATAGCTTTTATTATTAAGAGATAAAAAATTGATTTGACTTAAAAGTTATTGGCGCAATCTTGGGGGGTGGCGGAATCCTGTCGCTCTTCTTAACCGCAACTCCCTGTTTAATGTACACTCCGCAGGGCGCAACATTCACCCCCCCAACATTACGCTTTTTTTAGTCCTTAACAACCTCAAGGCGATCTGCCTCAATTTCAAAGAAGTTGCTTTCCTGGTCTTCGACAATAACATTTCCATTATCCAGGATGTCTGCGACAGTTCCCTGGAACTCGAAATGATAGATGTCGGTCTCATTAGGCTCTGGTGCATTAACGATTGAGAATTCAGTTATCTCAACCCCGTTTTTATCAATAACTTTTTTCATTTGTCTTGTTTTTTATTATTAAGAGATAAAAGATTGATTTGACTTAAAAAATATGGATATTTATAAAGAAAAGATTTAAGATGGGATTGACAGAAAGAGAGATAAGACGAATGATAAGGGAGATCATTGAGGAGAGAATGAGCGGATTCCCAAGGGTTCACAACATGATGACCGGGAATGTTGACTCAATTAATACGATTGGCATGATGACCTCTGAGAACCCAATGGCGCAACAATTAACTCATAAAGAAAATAAGAAGAGACTAAGCGATTTAAAGGAGGACTTGAGAAATCTTAATCTTGGATTTATTCCGATTGATGGGACTTATGGAGTTAAGGAAAATGCGCTTGTTATTCCAAACATCAAGAGAGAAGATTTAATTAATCTTGGAGAGAAATATAAGCAGGATAGTGTTATTTTTGGTCAAAAGAAAAATGATAACGGGAAGATTGTTTTTTTGTGGGAATTCATTAAAAGAGGGGATGTTGTAAAAACAAGTAATATTGTAATAACGAATTCTGAGGCATTAGAAACAGCGGATGACTTCTATTCTGCAATTAAGAATAGACGATTTGCTATCCCATTTGACGATGTATCCATAACCAATAATTTTATAACCGATTAACTTCAAACCCTCTTTCTCTCATTAATTTTTTAACGATAGACATTGCTTCGTATAAAGAACACGAGATGCGAAATGGCTCAACGCTTTTATCAAAGTGAAATACAATTGTGTAACTCCATAAATCATCATCTCTCAATAAGGATGCGATGAGATTACCGTCTTGGTCAATAACGAATGAATTAACTGAACCAAACGGTTTATCTCCGAATTTAAGTTTTATTTTTTTGCTTTTATCCAGTTCCATGATTTTTTTCTTTTTTTCCATCTACACAAATATAGGATAAAAAATTGATTTGACTTAAAACCCTTAAGAGGGAGAGTTGTTTATTCTAAGAACTGCATTTTTCTCATCAGCCCTGATAGGGACTCCATGCTTGACTTATTTGCCTTGAACAACTTAACTGTTTCAAGCTCATCAACAGAGACCAGTATTTCAACGCCACGTCCAATTAGCTTGATAAATTTCTCTCCGTCGTAATCGTATCTCCGAATATCTGTCAGGTAGAATTGCTCATCCTTAATCTCAATTAACTCCCCAAGGAGTGAATAAATTGGCAGGATTGACTTGCTGACTTTAACGCTCTCCTTGTGCTTGTAATAGTTAACTGCAACGTCTTTAAAATCGCTGACGTTATAATTTGCAATTGTTCTCAAGTGAATTTCAAACAGGACATCATTGAGGGTAAAGTTCTCAGGCAGACTTGCGTATCTAAGAGGGCGTTCGTTGACGTAAATTTTCGTTTGATCTCCATAGATAAGAACATTGATTGTTACATTATCAAGAACATACTCAACGTGCTTAGAATTGCGTTGTTTCTGAATTCTCTCAAGCTGAGCATTATGTGTACCTTCAATGATTCTATCAATATCTCTCTTGGAGTATTCAATTGCACCCTTTGTGTCATTTTCGCTTGAATAGCATCCTGAGCAACCAGTGTAATATTTTTTACGACCCTCAATCGAGACTCCATAGTAAGGAATTTCCTTATTCAAGACCTTTCCGTCTGGGTCAACAATTTTGCAATCAACAGGCTTGCTGTCAATGAGAATTTTAAATCCGCGATAAGTATCAATAACTTTTTTCATCTGTCTTGTTTTTTATTATTAAGAGATAAAAGAAAGTTTTGACTTAAGAATTATTTTGAAATGTTTTTTTATATCTGGCAATCTTAAGGAGTTTTAAGTCAGAGGTTGAGTTTTATCTTATGTGTTTGCAATGGAAATTTTTAAATATTTATAATAAAAAACCAATGGAAATAGAGGAGCGAATAATAAGAAAAATAATAAGAGAGATTATCCATGAGACTGTCTCTGAAATGAGTGGATTTCCAAGGGTTCACAATATGATGACCGGAGCAGTTAAGTCAATTGACACAATTGGCATGATGACTTCAGAGAATCCAATGGCTCAACAATTAAGTTCAAATGAGAATAAAAAATTATTTAATAGTTTAAAGACTGATTTGAGGAATTTAAATCTTGGGTTTGTCCCAATTAAGGGAACATATGTTGTTAAGGAGAACGCTCTTATTATTCCTAACATTAATAGAGAAGACTTGATTCAACTAGGAGAAAAATATAAACAACACAGTGTTATTTTTGGTCAAAAGAAAAATGATAACGGAAAGGTTAGTTTTTTGTGGGAGCTTATCGAGCAAGGCGAAGTTAAAAAAACTATCAATAAAGTAATAACAAACTCTATTGAATTGGAGTTAGCAAAAGATTTTTACTCCGCGATTAAAAGTAGGAGGTTCACTATCCCATTTGATGATGCCTAAAAATATCCCTCTAAAGCCGATTAACCTCATAACCTCTCTCTCTCATTAACTTCTTAGTTTCAGACATACCCATAAACGGAGATGAAGCATAAAAAGGCTCAACGGTTTTGTCGAAATGAAACACGATTGTATATCCATACATATCTACTTCTTTTAGTAGAGATGCGATTAAGTTATCATCCTGATCTACGATAAACGAATTAATTTCGCCAATCGGCTTATCCCTAAAACTTAATATTAATTTCTTTTTTTCCATCTCTACAAATATAAGATAAAAACCTATTCTGACTTAAGAAAATAAGTCCTCAAAGATTTCATTAAGCCACCTTACTCTCATGTTGTCAACCTCTCCACCTTTCATGTAAAGTCGTCTATTAATCTCAACCATAACGCTTATTAATCTATCATCCCTAAGATAGAATTTTTGAGGGACAATCGTTCCTGAGTATGGAGAGTTTATCTTAACGCTCAATCCCTCATTCTCTACCCCACTCCTAATGAATCCGACAAGCCAGGTTGGAGTATGAAATTCATCTGTCCCTATGCAAATGTCAGGGCGATCTTCACTTTGGTCAAGGTCTGTCTTGAATGGGGTATCAGAGAATGAGTGGCAATCAATTATAATAGCCTGTCCGAATTCGTTTATTTTTTGTTCAGATAACTTGGACAGTTTCTCATGGTGGGGCAGATAAAAATTCTCATAGACATTTTGCTTAAGATGCTGATCGTTTTCTCTTAAGTGTCTACCATCATCTGTCTTGGTATAATAATAACCTCTGCCAACCTTAGCCATTGGCTCAATAGAGTCATCTAATCGCTCTACATCACAAAATATTCTACTGTGGGGGAATACCAGATGAGTTGCCTTCTTGATATTGAAAATGCGATCTGTTGCATGATCGGTAAGAAGATTGTGTTCACTTTTAATTAATTCTTGGTCAAACCCCGCATCAAACGGAATTATTGTGCCTGAGTGAGGAATGTGGAATATTAGTGATTTCTTAATTGTATCACTAAACAAGCCCAAGGCATTAATTGTATTTGTAAGGATTGAGTCCAAAATTTATTGTGAGTTTTTAGTACTTAATAAGTTGTAAATTAATAAGTTGAGTACTTAGTGAAGTTGCGTATATACACTAGTTATGTGTAATTGCTATCATTCCGTTTCAATTGAAGTTTCCGTTGAAAAAGAATTAGAAAAAAGCCCACCGCACAAAGAAGAAATACGATTTTCAGTATGCTGATAAAACTCTTTATTTATTTCTATTCCAATGTAATTTCTTTCAGTTCTAATACAAGCCTCAATAGTGCTTCCAGTTCCCATAAAAGGGTCAAGTATTACCATTCCTTTGTCTGTACTTGCTTCAATCAGCATTTGTAAAATATCAACAGGTTTTTCCATTGCTTTCTTTTTGCCCTTTTGTTTGCTTCTAATTACATCAGGCATATATTTTCTAACTTGTCGGCTGTTTTTAGTTCCAAAAAAAATACCTTCCCAAGTGTATTGCCAAGCATTAGAAGAATAACAACCACTGTGTCTTTCTTTATCCCAAATAATAATGTTATGTAATTTGAAATACTGCTCAAACCTTAATAGCCATTCACTCATTTTGCTAAATGAAGTAAAGCAATAAAAAGCCCCATCAGGTTTTAGTATTCTAAACAGTTCAGGCAATACCAAAGGCATTACATTACTTCTTTCGCCAACCATCCAGCCATCTCTAAAAGTTGTTTTCGTTCCGTATGGTGGGTCTGTGATAATACAATCAATACTATTATCAGGTATTTTTGCCAAAGCATTTAGGCAATCTTCGTTGTATAATTTATTTACTTCCATCGCTTTTTTTCTAATTCTTTTTATTTGTTTTCAATTCAAAATCTTGCTAAATAACCGCAACTACACATAACAAGGGTTTTGCGTAATAGCCCTATCAAGTGTCGTGGTTAATTTCAAGTTTCTACTAAGGGCTACTACGCAAAGCCCCGATACGTTATGGCACATTAAAACGATGCCATAACATCGCATTTATTCAAGTTTTTAAATTTCCGTCCCAC
>JACCDG011117306.1_pt1 | contig 21382 bp, 23 predicted proteins | sample 7442471 | NCBI WGS metagenome assembly JACCDG01 (sample SAMN15323444, study PRJNA562643) | freshwater metagenome | isolation source: river surface water | place: USA:Blue River Watershed | collected 2017-08-17 | reverse complement strand
GCCAGGGCAATTTACGCAGCTCTTCCTCGGTCTTCTGCTTAATCAACCCGCCGATAGCCATAGTCTGCCCGTCATCCAGATATAGTTCTGTGCTGGCTGTGCGCTTGCTAAAAGGATAAGCCAACGCATAAGAAGTCGAAACCGCCGTGCCCACCTCGCTTACCTCCACCCCTAAGTTAAGGTAAATGCGATTATTATCCTTGACCGTCGGCTTTATATTCAATATGATACCGTATTCCTTGTACTCCACGTTACCCGGAGTAGGAGAAGTCCCGCTAGTGCCTCCTCCGGTTACGGTTGAACTAAGTATAGGCACTTCGCCCCCAACTAATAATTTTGCTTCCTTGCCGCTCAAACAGGAGAGTCTCGGGCGGGAAAGCACGCGGGCCTTTCCTTCCTGAATCAAGGCGTCTAATTTAAGTGTGTAAGAACTCCGCGTCATATTGCCTAATTCAAATAATTTTGCGAAGGATTTTGTCCCGATCAGGCCCGGCGCAGAACTAGCTACCTCCGTAAGGCTGATCGATCCGGGCCAGGTAAAACCTAACGTATCGGCCGAACCTTTATTCAACTCCAAGACCTGGACATCAATCTCTACTATCGCTTCATCTTCTTTGGTAGTGGACAAATCGACTACCTTATCTTTTAACGCGCCCATAGCCAGAAATGCCCTGTCTTTATCGCCTGCCGTATCAAACTCACCTAAAAGAAAAACCTTGCCCTCCTCGTCTTCTGCCTTGGTAGAAACCCCCGGAAGCTTCAGCTTAGCGATGGCTTTGTCTATCCTCTCTTTTATCTGCCTTGTGTCTTCGGCAAAGACCTTAACTACATATGACTGTTCACCGAAATTATCCCAAAACACAAGAGTAGTATGCCCCGGGGCCTTCGGCGCTAAAGTCATCTCCTTCTTGCTTACCTGGACAACATCCACTATATCAGGGTTACCTATAGCGATGCGCGTAGGGCTGCTTACGGAGAGGACCTGGTTTGTGCCCATATAAATCTTAATTACCTCTTTTTCTGTCTCGCTAAAAAGCGCACCGGTTGAGACAAAGAACAGACTCGCCAAGGCTAAAACAATAATCCTAAGGGTTTTTTTCATAATTCTCGCTCTCTTATTTAGATATTGTGATTTTCTCTTTTTTCAAACCGCGGTAAATATCTATCGTTTCTTCGTGGACCTCTTCCGGCTTTAAAGCAGGGATCTTATCCAAAACTGCCTGCCAGGTAATCGGTTCGACATCCTCAATCTGGGCGTCCTGTCCGGAACGCAACACTACGCGGATCTTACCCTGGTCCTGTAAAAAAGAAAGGATGTTCGCTTCAGTTGGGCTTAACGCTACGGTTATCTGGTTTATCTTTTCTTTTCTCCCTTTGCCTGACGACTTAGGGTTCGGGTCTGTGTCCTGCCCTACGGCCAGGACAGTAACATTCTGAAAGGCAGGGGCAATACGCTGCTGCATTACCTTTTTCCCGTCCGCTCCGTCAATAGCCACGGAAATTATAGCTATAAGATCAACGCTATCGCCCGGCTTTATTAAGCCCGCGATATCGTCTATATTCTCCGCGATAACGCTAACCGCCCTTTTGCCGATCGGCGTAATGGAAGATAAATCATATTTCTTGGTGACCTGGCTAATCGAACTAAGCTTTGTAAGGCTGATCTGCTCCCCCCTTGAAATAGGGGCTACCGTCGTCATGCCGCTTACATTATCCAGAGACGAAGCTGCCTGCGGCTGCACATATTCCCTCGGGACAATAGCGGCCTCTAACATCCCGGCCTGGATTAACGTATTAGCCGGTATATCCTGACGTGCGACCAAAACCGAAGTTTGACCCTGACGCATCTTTTCCAGCGCCCGGGCTGCCTGCTTTTTGGCGTTCTCATCCATATCTTTAAGGTACATCTTAAGCATTAATACCGCAATTAAACCTACTGCAACGCCTACGATTAGAAAAATTATTTTTTGTTTTTGCACTAGCGTATCTCCCCTTCGTTAATTTCTATTTTATTGGTTTTAGAAAGCTTGCTAATAAGATCCTCAATCTTCTGCTCTCTCTTTAAGAAGAGGAGCAACCGTTTTATATCCTCATAAACCTCCGAAAGGGGCCTTTGCTTGCCTCCCTTTTTCGCCTCCAGCTTTAATATATAGTATCCATCCGGACCCTTAAATATATTACTCGTTTTTCCTACTTCCAGGGTATCGGAGAAAGCAACGGCATCAAACTGCGCAAACTTTTTACCTTTGCTGATAAAACCAAGGTCTCCGCCATCCTTACTGCTGGCAGACTTTGATTTCTCCTTGGCCAGAGTAGCGAAATCCGCGCCCTGCAAAAGCTGCACGAGCATATCCTTGGCCCCCTGCTCGGAACCTACCACTATCTCCCGCACATTCCTTTGTTCCGGCTCTTTAAGCTGGTCCTTATACGTGTTATAGGCGTCTTCTATCTCTTTGGGGGTTACCTCTGTCTTCTCCGTCTCGTCTTTCATCAGCTTGATGACGCAAAGCTCCATGCGCGTCCTCTCTAACGCCGAGGCAACTTCGCTGTCTTTATCCAGCCCCCTGTTTAACGCCTCCTGGTAAAGCAATGCCTTCCTTACCATCTGATTCCTCGCGTAATCGACTTTTTGCTGACGCGTAGTGATCTTCTTCTCCGGCTGGTCTGCGGGGACTATTTCATTATAGTTCTCCACGTCCTGGTTAAGCTCTTCCATGGTAAGAGGTATATCCCCGACCTTTCCGATAACGCGCCCTTTGGGGCTTAAGTATCCCGGCTTTGAAGCAACCGCCCTACCCTTTGAGACAAACGAATTAAAATTATCGCACCCGGAGAGGGAAACCGCCAAAATCCCTAAGCAGATAAAAGAATTAAAAACTACTCTCATTTAAGCCCCCTGTTCCTTTTTTATTTCATTTATTATCTTTATTAAAAGGTCCGATATCTTGGCAATTAAGTAGAGAAAGAAAAAGAGAAACACATATATGACCAGAATAAATACGCCCATCCACGGAGGATTTCCGGGAACCTTCCCCAAAATTACCGAAGAACCGCCCAAGATCCCGAGCAATAAAAAAACCCAGGCGGCTATCTTTACTACCGCGCTGGATACTTTTAAAAAACCGAGATGTTCTCTCATGAATTCCCTCCTCTTTATACAATTCTAATCATAATATAAAAAAAATGCAAGCGAAATATTATTTATTAGCCTCAACGGGATTTGAACCCGTGTTTAATGGCTGAGAACCATTCGTCCTAGACCAGGCTAGACGATGAGGCCAGCAAAAAAGTTTTAACTTATTCTACTATATATGCTTATTTAGTCAATAATTTTGTTGCCTGACCAGGCATTGTTGTTATATAATATCTTGCATGCAGATTGGTTTAGGTTTCAGCGACAGCCCGGAGCCGCTTAAGGCGGCAAAAGAAGCGATCAGCAAGGCCTTCTCTTCTATGAGGGAAAATAAGGTTAGCCTGGGCCTGATATTCAGCGACGCAAGTCTTGATAATACGCTGCTAATAAGATCGTGCAACGAGGCCCTCGGGGAGGTCCCTCTTTTAGGTCTTAACGCAGAGGCAATCATAGCCGGGCAAAGATCTTTTGGGAGAAAACTCGCTATTGTGCTTTTTGGCTTGCCTGAACAGGTCTATTTTAATACGGCTTGCGTAAAAGATATAACTAGAGAAAATGCCTTCTCTCTAGGAGGCAAACTCGGGGAAGACCTGCTCTACGGATGCAAAGGAGTGCGCAGGAACTTAAGTATAATATTCTCCGACACTTATACTCCAGATACGGAAAATATTACCTATGGGCTGCAAGAAAGAGTGGGGAGAAGCTTTCCGATTATCGGAGCTTCAGTATATAAAGAAGAGGCCCACAAGACAAGCGTATACTTTGACGGTTCTGTTTATAATAACGCCGCGTGCGGCGTGCTCTTCGGAGGAAAGCTGAATTTCGGGCTGGGGATAAAACACGGGTGGAAGCCTCTGGGAAAACCAAGGACCATCATAAAATCATCGGGGAATACGGTTTATCAGATCGACAACGAAAAAGCCGTACAGTTTTACCGGGAATACCTGGCTAAAGACACTATGACCTTAAAGAAAGAAAAAAATAGAATTGCGGACCTTTACCCCCTGGGCATCGAAATAACGGAAAAAAAAGACTACATTTTAAGGAGCCTTTTATCAATACAGGATGACGGTTCTCTGATCTTTAACGGGGATATGCCGGAAAACAGCCTGGTTAGACTAATGATCTCATCAAAAGAAGCGGCGCTTGATGCGGCAAGAGAGGCAGCCCGGCAGGCAAAAGAAAGCTTGGGCAACCAGGAAGCGAAAATAGTATTCGTATTTAACTCCCTGGCTATAGGAAGGGTGCTTGGCCAAGAGGAACAAACCCAGGAAAGAGAAATCAGGAGGGTATTTGGCGAAACCACCCCCGTCATAGGGATATACACCTGTGCCCAACAGGCCCCCTTAAGCAACATAGGTTTCCTGGGAAAGACTTATTTCCATAATAACTCCATAGCGATATTAGCATTAAACGGTTAAAATGATTGACTTCGGTTTTATCTTTATGCTTGTCCTTGGTTTAATATCCGCCATTTTAGTAACCATGTTATTTTCTAAAATGCAGCGGATCGGCCAGCTGCTTAAAGACATAGATAATCTTCAGCGGTCGCTCGATATAATGGACGAACAGGCAAAGATCATCGTGCGCACAGATATGGAATTAAGCCGCATACAGGAAGAACTCGATAAGAAAATCTACGGCCTATACGCGCTACAGGAAATTTCCCGCAATATAAGCACGACTATGGAAGAAAACCAGATATTTAATAAAATAGACCCGGGTTACCTGAATAAACTCGGTTTTGAAAAAGCCCTCTTCTTCCTCTGGGAAGATTCGGCAAAAGAATTTGTATTGAAAAAAGCCCTCGGTTATAAAGAGGATGAGCTAAGGCTTATCTGCGCACAGGTCAACGGAAATAAAAATTCCTGCCTCGATTTAATATCAAAGGCAAAAACCTTTTCTTCGCCGCTTCACGCGGATAACCTCCTTGACCAAAAGAGCCTTTACAATATCTTCCGATCGGATTCCTTCATTTTCTCCCCAATGCTCTCAAAGCAGGAAACCCGCGGATTCATTTTCGTAGGCTCGCTTAACGCGGAAAACATCATCACTGCGGGAGACGAGGAATTAATAGAAATCCTCTCTACGGAGTTAATCCAGGCCATCGAGAATGCGGGGCTTTTCGAAAAAACATGGCGCGCGCAACAAGAGCTGGAGAAAAAAGTAACGCAGCGGACCCAAGAATTAACAGCCGCCCTAGAAGAAGTAAAAATACTTAGTAAGCGCAAAACTGACTTTGTAAGCAGCGTCTCCCACGAACTGCGTACCCCGCTTACCTCTATCAAGGGCTATGCAGCAATACTCCTTACCGGGAAGCTCGGCGAGATACCCAAAGAGGCAAAAGAGAGGCTTGAAAGGATTAACCGCCACAGCGATGAATTAAGCCATATAGTAAATGAGCTGCTCGATATATCCCGCATAGAGTCGGGCAGAGTCCCCATGAACCTTGAACCAAAGAGCCTTCTTAATTCGCTAAAGAAAGTAGAAGAGCTACTCTCCGTACAGCTAAAAGAAAGAAAAATAAATTTTATTACCGCAATTGACCCCAAAAACGATAATGCGCTAATGGACTCCGGGCAGATAGAACGGGTTTTTATCAATTTAATCGGCAACGCAATGAAGTTTACCCCGGAAAAAGGCAATATAACTGTAAGCGCCCAAGACCAGGATGAGAAAACTATGCGTATCGATGTGTCAGATACAGGGTGCGGAATACCGCAGGAAGCGCAAGAAGCGATATTCGAAGAATTCTACCGGGTGGATAATGTAATAAACGAGGGGATAAAGGGTACCGGTTTAGGTTTAGCGCTGGTAAAACGTATCATTGAGGCGCACGAGGGAAAGATCTGGGTAAGAAGCTCGATCGGGGCCGGGACAACATTCAGTTTTACGTTAAAAAAAGGATAATATTATGGCAATAAAGATACTTATCGTTGACGACGACCCGGACATAAGAGACGTACTAAAGCTTACCCTGTCGGAAGAGAACTACGAAATACTCGAGGCCTGTGATGGGGAAGAGGCAATCAAGACAATACAAAGCAACCAACCCGACCTTATACTCCTTGATTATAAAATACCCAAGATTGACGGGAGAGAAGTCTGCAGGAGAATAAAAAAAGACCTGCTATTAAGACACCTGCCTATAATAATGGTAACGGGGAAGGGGGATATCAGCGACAAAGTTGACGGCATAGACGCGGGCGCGGACGATTACGTGGTAAAACCTTTCGAGCCGAAAGAGCTCATGGCGCGCATACGCATGATCTTAAGGCACACCGAACGCGACCTGGAAGCCAATCCTCTCACGCGGCTGCCCGGGAATGTTTCCATATTAAAAGAACTTTCCCGCAGATTAGAACTAAAATCTCTATTTGCCGTCTGTTATCTCGACCTGGATAAGTTCAAGTCTTATAACGACAAATACGGATTTGAACACGGCGATGAGGTAATTCGAGAAACCGCAAGGATATTAATCCGCTTAACAAAACAATTCGGCAACCCCGACGACTTTATCGGGCATATAGGAGGAGACGACTTTGTCGTTGTCACCAGCATAGATAAAACGGATATCCTATGCCAGAAGATAATACTGGATTTCGAAAAGCTTGCGCCCACATTCTACAACGAAAAAGACCGTAAGAACGGCTACATCATGGCAAAAGACCGTAAGGGGGTAGAGCAAAAAACCCCTCTTCTTTCCATATCCATAGGGGTAGTAACAAATCAGCACCGCAAAATAACCCACGTGGCACAAATAGGCGAAATAGGGGCGGAATTAAAATCCTACGCTAAAAGCCTTCAAAGAAGCAATTACGTTAAAGATCAACGTAAATCATTAAGGTAAGACTATTTTAAAAACGGCTTAATCCTGCGGTATACGCGCCGCGCGATTATCTCATACCCTGTTTTATTAGGATGCATGAAATCGCTTTTCATGGAAGGGTTTGTTATTATCCCGCTTAAGACCGAGGGAATGAAAATAGCCTTATTCTGGCGCGCCAATGCGGAAAACTTGCTGCGATAATCTCTCAAGAAAAGTCCCGCGCTGATATCAACAATCACAGCTATAGCTCCGGCGCCCTGCACCTGCGCTATTATATTCTTCATGTTTCCTGCTGTTTCTTCCTGAGAGATTCCCTTTAAAAAGTCGTTTCCGCAAAACTCAATTAATACGATAAAAGGCTCTTTAGCCAAAACGTCCTTATTGAGGCGCTCTAATGCCAATAAAGACGTGTCCCCATCCCTGCCCGCATTTATTACGGGAACGCCGGATATCCTTGAGAGCACCGAAGGATAGTCCTCCCCGGGTTTTACCCCATAACCAAAGGTAATGCTATCTCCGAAACAGATAATATTCTTTCCTGTAGAATCAGCGTTCTTAACCGCAGGCAAGCGGGCGGAGAATAAAAAAACGAAATAGGCGATAAGAAAGCCTGTCGCTAAAATAATGACCCATTTAATTCTTGGCATAACTTAACCTCAACTGTCCGCAGGCTGCGTTTATATCCGCGCCTCTCTCTCTGCGCAGAGTAACGCGCAGGTTATTCTTTGACAAATAATCTTTAAACAAGAAAATACTTTTTTCGTCGGCGGGCTTAAAATGCGCCTCTTTAACATAATTTGACGGTATAAGGTTTACTTTCGCCAGTTTAAAACCCTCTAGCAATCTGCATAAATTACCCGCTTCCTCAAGGGAAGAGTTAACACCTTTTATCAGCGTATATTCGAAGGTAACCTGCCTGTTTGTCTCTGCGCTGTATTCCCTGCACGCCTTAATCAACTCTGCCAAAGGGTATTTCCTGTTTATTGGCATAATCCTGCTCCTTAACTCATCCGATGCGGCGTGCAAAGACACGGAAAGCTCCAGCTGCATTTTTTCGCAACTAAGCCTTTTTATTCCGGGGATGATCCCACTGGTTGAAATAGTAATCCTGCGCGAGCCGATATTAAGCCCACGGGAAGAATTCAAAATCCTTATCGCCTTCATGACATTATCATAATTATCCAGAGGCTCTCCGGTACCCATAAATACCAGATGCGTAAGCTTATTATCAAAAGACTTATCTTTCAAATAAAGCACTTCTTCGATTATCTCCCCGACAGTTAAATTCCTTTTAAAACCCAGCGCCCCGCTTGCGCAGAAAACGCAGCCGAATTTACAACCGACCTGCGAGGAAATACAGCCGGTTACCCTCTCTTTCTCGGGTATAACAACCGCTTCTATATGGTTTCCGTCCTTAAGGTGCAGCAGAACTTTAAAAGTTTTATCCTTTGATTCAATGGTCTTGATGATATCCGCGCCTAAGATATAAAATCTGGCGGAAAGCCTTTCTCTTAACGCGCAGGGGATATCGCTCATATATTCAAAATCAAACACACCTCTCTTGTATATCCAGGAGAATACCTGCCGCGCGTGAAAAGGCTTATCTCCCGATAAAACAAATTCTTTCTCTAACTCCTCCGGGCTGAAATTCTTGATATCTTCCATTGGTCAGGCGCGTAGCTTTTCCTTATCAATCTTTCCGACGCGGTTCTTATTAAGACAGGTCTTAAATTCAAAATAGTGCGGAATCTTAAAGTGCGCGAGATGACCTCTTAAGAAATAACGCAGGTCCTCGGCCAATAGAGATTTACCTTGCCTTAACACTATGAATGCCTTGGGGACCTCCCCCCTTAATCCGTCAGGCACTCCGATTACCGCAGCCTCGGCTACGTCGGGGTGTTTTTGTATGGCAGACTCTACCTCCGGCTCAAAAACAATCTCGCCGCCTACCTTAATCATCTCTTTCTTCCTGCCTACTATATACAGATCACCCTCGGAATCAAACCTTCCTAAATCTCCGGTATAAAACCACCCATCGCGCAAGGTCTGCAAGGTAAGCTCCTTATCCATATAATACCCGTCTGTCACTACCCAACTTCTTACCGCAACTTCTCCAATCATCCCGCGCTTTGCCTCCGCGCCTTTATCGTCAAACACTTTTACCTCTATCCAGGGGACAGGCCTACCTACGCTCTCAATCTTTTCTGACCCCATGGGCAAGACCGTAGTCGGGGCATTAGTCTCTGTCATCCCCCAGCCGTTCAAAAGATACGCCTTGGGGCAAAACTGATGGAACCTGCGCAGCGCGTCCGGAGAGCTTGACGCGCCGAATGTAACTATCCAGCGCAAAGACGAAAGATCAAATGTTTCAAACTCCTTAAGCTGTAGGAGAGCGTAATACATAGAGGGAACTATCCAGAAAAAGTTTACCTTTTGTGCCGGTATATTCTTCAGGAACTCTACGGGCACGAAACGCTCCATCAGGATAAGGCGCAGGGAAAAACATATCATATTCTGGATGTAAATGAGCCCACCCAGATGGGAGAGGGGCAGCGCGCAGAGCGTAGTATCTTTTTCGCTTAAATCGCCATTGACAAAAAACTTCATGGATTTAGGCGGCGCTAAAAGCTGACGGTAATTTATCAATACCCCTTTTGGTTTACCCGTGGTCCCGGAGGTATAAAAAATTATGGCGTAATCTTCTTCGTTCACCGCATATTCTTTTCCATCAGCAATACAGGAAGACATCAAGTCGCCAAAAAAAACAAAACCTTCCTTTTTATCTTGGCAGGTAATTATTTCCTTAAGGGAACTATTTTTATTTTTTAGCCCGGCAAGGTCGATCGTTGCCTTAGGTTTTGCAATCAAAACCTTTGCCTGCGCATGGCTAATACAGGACGAGAGTTCATCCGCGGTAAGCATAAAATCAAGGGGAACCGCTACTGCGCCTAAAGACCATATCGCAAGATAGCTGTAGATATACTCGGGCCAGTTGGGCAGGTAAATGGCTACCCTATCGCCTTTTCTAATACCCAGCTTATTTAACCCATCCTTGAGCTTCAGGGAACACTCGTTAAGCTCAAACCAGCTAATCTCTTTATCCCTTGAGACAATAGCAGTTTTTCCATTTTCTTCTCTCGCCCTTAATCTCAAGGTACTTAAAAGCTCCATGCTATTTAAGCTCCTCTTCTATCTTATCGATAAGCCCCTGGATCTCTTTAACCAGGCTGAAGGGAAGCACCTTACCGATTTCCGCTTCTCTTTTTAGCCCTTTCAGGTTCCCCAGAAATCTTTTTAAGGTAGACTCCCTCTTTCTGTTATAGGCATCCTCGGGGTCTATCTCCTCCCTCTGACGCATCAGGCTGGTTAAACTTTTTCGCACATCCCGGAGGTCCTTCCCTTCTTCAAGGACATCATTTTTCAGCTTAGCGTAGGAATCCTCATCGATTGCTTTCTTCGCCTTTGCCCTGCGCAATAAATCAACCGCTTCATAGCTCGGCAGGTTGGCGGCATTAGCTTTATCAACATGCTCTTTTTTTAAATACCCCGGTTCCTCTTTCTCCAGGAAATAATAAGACCGAAGCAATTTCATCGCCGTAAGTTTCTTTATCCCTATTTCTTTTAAGGAGTAAGCATCGAATGTCCCGTAACCCCATTCCTTATAAAGCCTGTCCTTGAAGACCCCATAAAGGGACCTGCCCAGCTCAAGCCAGGAGGATTTAAAATTCTTTGCGTTCTCTAATACGTGATAACGCAAAGAGTCCTCTTCTAAGGAAGCCATCTTCTCTTCTATATTCCTTAAGGATTTGGGTTTTTCCATAAAGTTTATTTCTTACCCTTAAAAATGCCTTCCAACTCTTTGCCGAATTCCTTGAAGCTGTCTAAATTATCGGTGACCTTTTTAATGAATTCGGCGGGGTCCTGGCTAGCAATGTTCTTCACCGTGGATTTAAGTATTATATTCTCAAGCTGGGTAATCGTAACCGTAGGATTATCCAGTTTTGTATCAAACTCGAATTCCAGTTTTAGATTACCTTCCGAATCAGTGAATAAATCAAGGGCCTTTTTTGACAGGCTTAATGAAGGCACCCCAAGTAAATCGGGCTCCTCCTGCGCATAGACCAAACGGGACAGATTAAATTTAGTTGCAGTCTTTAAATCATTATCCCTGGCCTCAAAATCGGTTGTAGAATTCAATTCAGCAGAAAGCAGCTTTCTGCTGGAGATAAAATTTCCGTAATAAGGAGAGAAGTATGTTATATCGAGGTTTTCAACGCTAAGCCTGGCATCCATGTTTTTAGCCCCAAGGTCAATCCATCCGGAGAAAGAGGCGCGCCCTAAAGCGCCATTTTCGGGTTTATTAAACTGCGCGGCGATATCAAAATATGTCTTCAGCGAATACGGGGGGAAAACGACTTTAGAGATATCGATATTCAGCCCGCCGATTAAAACCTTAAATCCATCCGGCCTGACCTTCTTATCAATAAAAGTAATCTTGCCGTCCCTTAAAATAAAACCGGTAATATATACTGCCGGAGCCTTTCCTTTCTTGCCTTTAGGTTGAGGGATACTTAATTTACCGTCGGCGGATTGGGTAACCGTGATATCCGGGCTGATCACGGACACTTTACTTAAGACGATCTTTCCCGCCAGCAGCCCCAATATGCTCGGGCGGGCGGAAATACGCTTTGCCTTAAATAAATCGCCTGCCTTGATATCGTATAAATTAACCGATAGGGGCGGCGTGATACTTAAATTTCCGAGGCTAACTTTAACCCCGAGGCCTTCTCCTATCTTGCCGGCGATTGCCCTTTTGGCAAAAAATTTTACCGCAATATTCAATACAATAAAAAGCAGGGCAAAAAAAAGAACAATCTTTACGGCTATCTTAACTTTCTTCATAATTTCTGGCATCAGAAAATAACGGTTTTGTTCTTAAACCTTATTACCCGGTGCTGGACATAAGCGACCAAGGCATCCGCAAGCGCCCTGTTTTCCAGGTTTCTCCCCTTAAGCAGCAATGATCCCAGCAAATCTTTATGAGACACTCTGGATACCTCCTGGGTAATGATAGGCCCTGCATCGAGTTTCTCGTTTACAAAATGGCTTGTAGCGCCGATTACCTTTACCCCGCTATTTAAGGCCTGCTGATACGGGTTTGCCCCCTTAAAAGAAGGAAGAAAGCCATGGTGAATATTAATTATATCCTTCCCGTACCCCTTGATGAAAAACTTCGAGAATACAAGCATGTATCTTGCCAACACCAAGAAATCCGTAGAGCCTTTAACTAGGCGGAGAATCTCCTTTTCCCTGCGATCTTTTTTATCCGAAGGAATAAAGTAAAACGGAACGCCGTACTGCCTGGCAAGCCCGCGATGCCCGGCATGGTTACTGATTATAAGAGGAATTTCCACATCAAGCTCTTTGTTCTTCCAGAGATAAAGTATCTCCGATAGGCAATGCCCGGGTCGGGAAACAAGTATCCCCATGCGCGGCTTAACATCTGCCTCGTAGAACCTAAAATCTGCCTTAAAAATACTGGCTACCCCCGAAAATCTTTTTTCAAGCTCTTCCCTGCCATGGGATCTGCCCTCCAGCAAGAACTCAACGCGCATAAAAAGATGCCCCAACTTAAAATGGGTAGAATACTGATCCAGAGAAATAATATTCCCGTTGTTTTTGAAAATAAAATCCGACACCTTTGCGACGATGCCTTTCTGGTCCCTGCATTGAAAGACCAAGACAAATTTCTTCATATTTATCTTCCCTCGCTGTTAATCCGGTTAAAAACCGTGTCTCTTAAGACCCCAAAATCGCCCGGGGAAAAAGAAAAGGTATCTACCGGAGGAAGCACCGTCAGGCTCGCCGAGACATTCGACCTAAATATCCAGCTTCCTTTCGGGATGGCTTCTCGCGTGCCTTTAATACAAATCGGCAAAATGGGTTTTTTCTCTTTTATCGCGAGTTTAAAAGCTCCGTTCTGGAACACATTCATCTCTTCGCTATCGCTGCGCGTGCCCTCGGGGAAAAACAATACAGACATATCTTTCCTTAACCACTCTGCGGCCTGCCTGTATACCCTCTTTATACTGGAATACTCCCCTCTTGCCAACCCTATGTGTTCGGTTAAGGCAAGACACCATCCGATAAAGGGCACCTTAAATAGGCTGTCTTTGGAAACCCACTTAAACTGCATACGGGTCTTATAAAGGACCACGATATCGGCCATGCTCTGGTGGTTAGCGATAATAACATACGTTTTGTTATAGTCAATGTTATCCAGGCCGGAGACTTTAAGCTTCCAAAAAGGATTTAATCGTATAAGAGAGTCTGCCCACCAAAAACACTGCATATGCGCGAACTTCCTCTTTTTGTCAAAGGGATAAAAAATAAGCCAGACAAAAAAAACGACGAAGAAAAGCGCAACCGTAAGTATTACGTCGTAACCCCAGATCGCTATCGAAAGAAATGTTTTTCTCATAATCTTATTATAAACCGTACCAGTAATTCACTAATGGTTTTGCGTCGCAAGACGAATCAACGATTGTATTCTTAATACGCGTATATTCCAGAAAACCTTCTTTCCCCAGCTCTTTGCCGAAGCCGCTCTGCTTAAATCCTCCGTAAGGAAGCTGGCTGTAAAACATGCCATAAGTGTTAATCCATACCGTACCGGCATTAATTCTTTCAGACATCCTCTTTGCCAACAGGAGGTCTTTTGTCCATACGCAGGAAGCTAGTCCGAAATCGGAATTATTAGCCAGGGCTACGGCCTCTTCTTCCCCGGAAAAGCTGCTTATTATAGCTACCGGCCCAAAAACCTCTTCGCTGAATATATGCATATTCGGCCTTACCGAACAGATAACCGTAGGCTCAAAGAAGAACCCGTTCTTTAGGTCATCGCCCGAGGGCGCCTTCCCCCCGCAGCATATCTTCGCCCCCTCGGCCTTCGCCTTCTCTAAATAGGCAACTATCTTTTTGCGCTGGCTGTCGGTAATCAAAGGCCCCATCTGCGTTTCGTGGCTGTCCGCCGGGCCCAGTTTTATCCTCTTGGCCTTTTCCACAAAACTCTCCAGGAATTTTCCGTAAATCTTATCTTCTATAAAAATCCGGGACATTGCCGTACACATCTGACCCTGGTTTAAGAATATGGAACAAAGCGAGCCGTTTACTGCGGTATCCAGATCAACATCCGCAAAGATGAGGCTGGCGGATTTTCCTCCTAATTCCATAATCAGCTTCTTCACATGGGTAGAAGAATACCGCAATATATCCCTACCTACGGCATTACTCCCCGTAAAAGAAATCATATCCAATCTTTTATCAGCACAAATCATTTCCCCTGACTTTACCCCGCTTGCATTTATTATATTAACTACTCCCGGGGGAAGTCCTGCCGCATGCGCAATCCTGCCTAATTCCAAGGCGCTTAACGGAGTCAGGCTTGAGGGTTTTAAGACAACGGCATTCCCCCCGCAAAGCGCCGAAGCCAATTTCCAGGAAGCTATCAATAAGGGATAATTCCAGGGGACAATTAAGGCCACTACTCCTACGGGCTCTCGCGAAAGGCTTGCCTCTGCCTCATCTCCTATCTTTAAATTTTCTCCAGACAAAAAATGTTCAAAGTTCTCTGCCAGGTATTCGAATGTCTTAGCCGCAGAGGGGATATCCATAAAAGTAGACTCTTTAATCGGCTTGCCCGTATTATTCGTCTCAATAGCGGCTAATTCGCCTGCCTTCTCAAGTATGCCCTGGGCAATCTTAAGGATAATTTTCTTTCTTTCCCCCAGAGAGATGCGCTTCCATGGCCCGCTATCAAAGGCATCGCGCGCGCTATGAAGGGCAAAGTCAATCTCTTTTTCCGACGCAATGCAGGCCTGCGCAATGACCTTCCCGGTCGAAGGGTTAAGGATATTCTGCTTCTCCGCCGTTTCGATAAACTCGCCGTTTATGTATAGCGGGTAAACCGGCATCATTTTATTCTCACTTCCTTAAATATGGCAAAAAGGCGCGTAAAAGGAACATACCATTTCGAAAGCTGGCCCAGTTGGCCGGATAACTTCATCTTGCCCTGCGTTACAGCTACAAACGAATCAAGCCTTCCTAAAAAAACCTGTTCCCAAACCGAAGCGGGAGCGGAGATAACAAAAGGCGCTTCGCTGTCCGTATCCAGCCTGACGATCCTGCCTTTTTCGAAGCTGAATTTATAACATTTGTCGCTACCCTCCAGCCTTATCGCAAGCTTAACGGTTAAATCCAGCTCCTTGCCTTTCTGCGCGATAAACTCATCTTTATTGACCAGCTCAACGATCGCCTGTATATGCTCTCTTGAAAACATCTCCAGCGCCGCTTTTTTATCTAGAGACTCTTTTAGCGCCTTGTCCAGGTCATCAAGGAGTTCTTTTTTAAAAAGCCTGGCAACTGCGGTTGTACGCACCGCCTCCTCCAGGGCCTCGGTAATATTCAGCGCCTCCTGGAAGCTATCCGACATAGCCACTAACCCGTGGTTCTTTAAAACTGCTATATTATTAGTTCTTAACGCATCAATCACCGGCTCTGGGTTAGTGACCGTAGGGGTATCCTGCTCGATGACCGGGACATCCCCCAGATAGAATTTAGTCTCGAAGGTCAAGGCCTTAAGGTCGCTTGCTACCGCAAAATAACCGTTAATCAGCGGAGGGTGCGAGTGAATTACGCACCTGGACTTAAAATTTTTATATACGAGCATATGCAGCGGCAGCTCGGAACTCGGCTTAAGCCTCCCCGAGGCTAGTGCGGAATTTAAATTTACCCTTACGATATCGCTACCTCTTAAACTGCCCAGACAGGTACCTGTCCCGGTAATCAATATCGTATTTTCATTAATCCTTGCGCTCAAATTACCGGATTTGGCAACTGCAAGTCCGGCCTGATAAAGGCGCCTCCCCGTTTTAATCATTTCTTTCCTTAACCTGTATTCTCTGATCATTTCTTTATCCTTAAATAAATGTGTTTAGTAATAAGCTTTCCCGGCGTAACATCAAAAGCGGGGTAATACCCTTTTACCCCTTTGGGGGCAAGCCTCACGCCCGCGTATTCCAGCATCTCCCTTTCCGGACGGACCTCGATCTTTATCTCTCTGCCGCTTCTTTTATCAGAAGCCGGAGGGCACAATACAAAAAATGGTATTTTAAAATATCTTGCCGCAACGGCGATCTGGTAAGTGCCTATCTTGTTGGCGATATCGCCGTTTAGGGCTAAATGGTCTGCCCCTACCAAAACCTTATCCACTTTCTTCTGGGACATAACAGAAGCAACCATGCTGTCCGTTATCAGGGTAATGTCGAACCCCGCGCGTTTTAGTTCCCACGCAGTCAGGCGCGAACCCTGCATGTACGGTCTTGTTTCTGTAGCAAAAAATTTTAACTCCTTGCCCTCTTCCCTCGCTATACTGGCAATCAAAGGCAGTAAACCGCTGATATTACAGTGCGTAAGTATTACCTCCCCGTCTTTTAAAAACCTGCAGGCCTCTTTAGCCTGCCTTACCCTGCCGTATTTTAAACCCTCCAGGAAGCCGAGTATGCACTTTTCAAGCAACGCCGTGTCTCTCGGCCAGCCTAATACCATAGCAGTTAAGGATTTAAAAGAGAGCGTCGGGCGAGCATGGTTTATCTTATCCGCGACTTTTGCTATCTCCCTGACTTTCCCCTGCTTAAGCAGCTGCAGGAAAATATACATTACGAGGAGCACCTGGCCCACGGCGCGGGTCTTCATATCCCTGATCGCCTTTATTGCCTCACTGTAATTACGCGCCTTTATATAGGTAAGCTTAAAAGGAAGCCTTGTCTCATCAAGTATATAGATAGTTTTTCCTTTTAGCTTAATCGGCCAGAAAAGCGGGGAGAACTTCATGATCTATTTTCCCTCTAATTTTTTAACTGCCTCTAAGGCAATGGTAAGTAAATTTGCTTCGGCCATGTAATAAGCGGGATTCATAAAGCCCATCTCTCCGGTAATTACATTATCGCTTACCGCTAAGATTGAACCGGCCCTGATATTATAAGTCTGGCAAATTGTAAGAAGGGTGGAGGAAACCATATCCACCGCCCTTGCCCCATCCTTGCGCTTTGCCTCTACGATTTCGCGCGTCTCGCGCAAAAGGGCATCAGTCGTCCAAGCCTTCCCGCGGTGAATAGATAACCCCATCCCCTGTCCAACCTCATAGAGCATATCCGCAATCTTTTTGTCGGCTACTGTTTTAAAACTGTTCTCTACATAATAAGGGGTAACTCCGTCCCCGCGGATAACTTCATCTACCACAAACAAATCGCCCACCTTGATATTCTCATCCAGAGAACCCGCAGTGCCCACGCGGATGATATTCTGGATCTTGGCATTGCACATAACCTCGGTAGTAATAGAGGTGTCCGTAGAAAACCTCCCTCCGTTGATCGCGGTAACCTTAACCCCCTCGAAGGTCCCGGTAAACATGGAATATTCCATAAAGGTAAAATTCTTTACCGGGCTATCGAGCTTCTTTAATAGGGTTTCAAGCCTGTCTTTCGGGCCGGGGACAACTGCATATTTCCCCACATCCTGCGGCCTAAGCTGCACCATCTCCGTTAAGTCCTTGCCCGTTAAATGTACGTCTTTCACCATCTGCATTTTTATTTCTCCTTATTATTTTGCGCGATACATAATTACACTCGCCTTTTCGAGGGTAATTAACCCTTCCTTTACCATATCGTCCAATTTCGGGATAAACTGATTTATCTTTTCCTCGCTGTCTACTATTTCAATTATAACAGGAAGATCCGTAGAAAGCCGCAAGATATTTGCGCTATGCATATGACTCTTGCATCCAAAACCCATGAAGCCTTTCACTGCGGTTGCGCCGGCCAGACCTTCCCTTTTAGCCAAAAATACGATCTCCTCATGAAGGGGCTTTCCGTTCCACTTATCTGCCTCCCCTATAAATATCCTTAAAAGTTTTCCTTCGGCGGGCATTTTCATATATACCTCCTAAATTACCTCCCCCATAAAAGAGCCTATTCTAAAGAAAATAAACCCTAAAGAAACACTGGTAAAGATATTAAAGAAGGCGCGCATAAGCTGACCGTTTCTGACAAGGCCATCGGACTCAAAGATAAGGGAAGAAAAAGTCGTAAAGGCGCCGCAAAATCCTATCATTAATAATAACCTGATATCCGGGCCTAAAATAAACTTCTTATCTGATAAAGAAACTAAAACCCCCCAATAAGAAACACCCGCATGTATTCACGGCTAACGTGCCATACGGAAAGCTGCTTCCGGCGAAACGATAGATAACCCCGCATAAAATATAACGGGCAAGTGTCCCGACAGCCCCTCCGATAACCAGACTAAGAAATTTTCCCATTTCTAAACTTTAAGAAAACAGTTTCTCCAGATTGCCCCCTAATATGCCTTTTTCTTCCTCGACAGATAAACTTAGGTTTTTTACTGCCTGAATACTTAAGGCAGGATCTTTCTTTGCCGGGTAATCCGAACCCCAAAGGAGATGCCCCGGGCCGAATAATTCAAGCGCCGCGCTGAAATTAGCCCGCGTGGTATCTCCGCTCGTATCGACATATATATTCCTCAACAGCTCGGTCGGCCTGTTTTTTAAATCTTTGACGAAATTTATGCCGCGCAGCATCTGATAAGTTGCGTCAAAACGGTTTGCCAGAAAAGGAACCACCCCGCCGAAATAGGCAAAAACGAATTTAACCTTGTAATCTTTTAGAATACCGGCCATCAGGAGTTTTCCTATGCAAATAGTAATATCAAATACGTATTCTATTACGGGGGTAAGCAGTGGGTCTTCAACTCTCTCCGTGCCTATGGGCCTGATTATTTGCGAGTGCACAAATATCGGTATATTGTCCTTCTGCGCTAATCTATAGACCTCCAGGAAACGGGCATCATCCAGGTAAACCTGGTTATAACTTGAGGCAAAAGAGACCGCCTTAAAACCCAGCTCTTGCGTTGCCCGGCTAAGTTCCTTTAGCATATCCTGCTCATGGTCGATAGGCAGGATTGCGGCTCCGATAAACCTATCCGGATACCTCTTTAGTACCTTAGAGACATTATCGTTAAATATCCGCACAACTTCCGATATACTCCCTAATTTCAAGTGGGCATCCGAGGTAGGGTAGGAAAGCACGGCCTTATCGATCCCTGCCTCATCCATTATCCGCAGTTGCGCTTCGATATCGCCCCACCCCTTGTGATAAAAATGGGCATTGCTGATTATCCCTTCGGGGAGCCAATGGCTGTGCGCGTCTATTATCATCAGTAATTAGTGCTCCTTAAAATCCTCTGCGACATCTCGGATTCATAAAGGGTCTTTATCTCCTTTAAGGCCTTTTGCCCTAATTCTTTTCTTATCGCCTCTTCTACGGACTGCAACCTAAAGGAAAGAAATTTATAATCCGGACTTACCTTCCTGCCCTTAAACTTTAAAGCCGCGCCTTCCTTCTCTTTTTTGGCGATGTAGGTTTCAAAATCTTCGATATACTTTTTTATCTCCTGGGTTTTATCTCTTTTTTTAAGCCCGTTAAGGACAATACGGTCGACTTCAACCTGGGTAAACTTACGCTCAACCTTATCAAAGGCCTCTTTGGCTACCTTGTAAAACCAGATAAGGTAACGCCTCTTTAAGCTCTTAGTCTCTTTCCTATCCATCATTTCTTTATAAGCTCGACTTTATCAAAGTAAAGAACGCCTTTACTTTCGGGCAAGGGCTCAAACTGGTAACTTTTAATAGGAAAATCCATGGCAAAATTGCTTTCCGCGTCCTGGGGCTGCCAGTCATCACGCACAACAAATTTATCAAACGGGCAAACCACCTGCTTCCATCCCGTAAAATCATCGGTAAAGGTAAAACGCCATATCTCATTACCGCTGTCTTTAATATCAAAGGCTACTTTTGCGTTTGAATTTCCCCCGTAGATATAAACGGATATCGCCTTATACTCATCCCATTTAATATCTTCGGGTTTTACCAGCCAAGCTGCATTCTGCGCATCAAGGCCGAAGCCGCGGGCTATCCACATGTACCCGCCGGCTACTGCATTATAGGCAACCTTTAGGGACATGGTATTAAACTGCTTAATATCCGCGGCGGAAGACAGCTCCAGGGAAGAACCGTTGCCTGAACCGAAATCCACTGTTCCTTCCGGTCCACCGGTAATAGCGCACTCAAAATCATCTATTACCAGATCACCTTCCCCGGCAAAAGATACTGTTAAAAAGGATAAAACGAATGCTAATAAAAGAAATTTTATTTTCTTCACCTATTCCTCCTTTATTTTCCGGGATGCTGCTGTTTAAACGGTATTACGGGCGCAGTCCAAGGAGTCTGCTGGTTGATAACGGAAATCTCCAGCGGACAGACATTAGCCGGGACAGTTAAGGCAAATTTCACCGCGTTCTCAATTGCCTCCGTAGACATAAGCCTTGAAGTATCCTGCGTTACTTCCTTTAATTTTCCGGTTAAATCCGTATCGGTTACTCCGGGCAGAAGCGAAGTTACCTTAATGCCGTAGTCGCGCAGCTCCCAGAATAAGCCTTTTAGGAAAGCGCGCAAGCCGACCTTAAGAGAGCTGTAAACAATAAAATTCCTGGGCAGCGGGTCGCAAAGCGTAGAACCAGAAACCATGTTTATGATTGCCCCGGACTTTTGCTTGATCATATCGTTAATTACCAGGCGTATCAAACGCACATACCCCAGGTAATTCGTATGCGCAAGCCTCTCAAAATCCTCTATCGGCTGCTCCGGGAACGGATACTGGCTGGAAACTCCCGCGTTATTTACCAGAATATCTATCTTCCCGAATTCTTCCCTGGTCTTATTGACCAGATTCTCTAAATCTTCTAATTTTGTAACATCGCAAGGTACGGGCAGGACCTTAACTTTATATTTCTTCGCAATCTCCCCCGCCGTCTCTTTTAACGGCCCTTCCTGGCGCGCGGCAATAGCAACATTCGCCCCTAAGCTCGCGCAGGTCGCGGCAAGCGCCTTTCCGATGCCGCGGCTCGCCCCGGTAATAATCGCAACTTTTCCTTTTAGTTCCTGGCTCATAATCATTCCCCCTGTTATTTATTTTCTGGTAAAATACTTAAAAACAATAAAAAAAGAATTCCGATGCCAAAGACGATAAAACCAAGCCCAAAACTTTTCGACATAATCAAGCCGCCTATGCCCATCCCGATCCCCCCGGAAATAAACCTTATACTGCTGTTCAGGCTCGCTGCCTCATTCAAAGACTCTCTTGGCAGATCCGTAAGCATAGTAGCAAGGCCTACGTGATTAAATGTCCACCCCAGGCCCCATAAGGCCATGATAATAGCCAACGCAAATAAAGGCAATCTAAGAAGAAGGGAAAACACGCTTAAGGCCATCAAAAGAATGCCCCAGT
>JACCDG011383123.1_pt1 | contig 21384 bp, 43 predicted proteins | sample 7442471 | NCBI WGS metagenome assembly JACCDG01 (sample SAMN15323444, study PRJNA562643) | freshwater metagenome | isolation source: river surface water | place: USA:Blue River Watershed | collected 2017-08-17 | reverse complement strand
TGTATAATATGATGTATTTCCTGAATCACCAACACAAACTGTTGCACTTCTCTCGGTTAATTCTCTGTATGTACAAGGTGTAGAATCTAAATTATCAGCTATTAAATCAGATTCTTGTATATTTCTCATATATTCTAAATAATAGACCCCCGGACTGCTTTCTTCTGGTTTTTTTCCTATAACTATTTCATTTTCGTTCCATTTTAAATAGTTATTTACGTAAACCGAAATGCCTCCAATAGATCCTATTTTTACAATAATTCTATCAACTACAGTTATTCTATTTGATCCTATATAAGAAAAATATTTACTATCTTGTAATAATGCTCCTATTTTAGGATTTACTACAACAAAATCTCCTTTTCCTCTTCTACTTCTTGATGCTATTAAATTAGCAAAAACAATAATACTTCTAGCTACATCATCAGTATAGGTAATAGGTTTTATACCTATTGTACGATATAAAAATCTCTTCCATCTAGTAGGATAATTTACTTCTTCGTTAGATTTATTACCTAGGCTTTTATAAAGATCGTATAATCTTTTTTGAGCTCCATTAATAGCTTCGTGTATTAAAGTTAAATTTCTTAAAGAATCCAGTTCAGATTTTTCTAATGCGTGGTAATAACTAAGATCATTTTCCAATTCCTTGTTAATCTTAGTTTTAACTTTAAATATTGAGGTCTCTATAAATTTGGTCTTCGTTTTTAAAGACAAGGATTTATATTCAGTAGATGTATTCGGGAATATAGGTCCCTCACCCCAATTATTTTCTATTATGTCCGAATTTTCTTCTAAATCAAAATATGGAATGATCCCTCCAGGTGTATCCATTTTAATTCTGCAAGCTGTATCTAAAAAATCATCTTCGTGTTTGATCTCTAGTAGATTTTTTTCTTCTATCATATTATTTATTATTTATTAAATTCTCTCCATCCTAGTTCAGATCCCATTATTTTGTTATCCTCTTCTAATTGTATAATATGTTTTTTTAATTGTTTCAATTCATCTTTTAGAATTTTTAAGCTATCCATATTACAAGAAGGATGATTTTTACAGTTTCCTTTGTGTGAACTCCATCTACTACTTCCATATCCAGCCACTATGTATTCGCACCCTTCTAATATATAGATGTCATATTTAGATTTAAAACCCTTGGGTACGTTTTCAATTTCACCACTACTTTTTTCTTTATCCGGTACACCGCATGATAATAAAATAGATGATAGTAAGATTGAGATTGATATCTTTTTCATTTGTTTTTATTTTTTAATGTAAATTTCCCTATTTGGTTCATCATAGTCTAGAGACATATCTCTGACAATCGCTGAATAAACCCATTCTGCTGTTAATTCAGAGTAGCATGTACAAATTACTTCCTCTCTGGTTATTTTACCAGTATCTGGGTCTATATCTCTATAACAAATCTCGTAAGATTTTTCTTTATTCATTTTTATTTTAATTAAGATCCCAATAAGGACCGAGAATAAAACGTGTATCCTTCCAGTCGGTTACCTCTTTTTTATGCTGTTCGTTAAAAACCTCTGCCTCTTTTTCGTATCCATAAATTTCAGGCTGATCATAATGATTAATCTTTGCTAACCTTATCATTTCGTCATAATCCTTTTGTAAAATATAGCCTTTGAGAGGAGTTATCCTACCCACACACGAATGAAGTGTAAATTCTCTTCCGTCATAAAGTGCATAGTAATAATCCTCATCGTCGTCTGCTATACCAATGAAACGATAAACCCTATCGCTGCAAATTACGAATTGCCCCTTTAGATTATTAAACTCGTTAGTAAATATTTCTAGATTATTCATTAATAATTATATAAAATTTAATATCGGACCATTCTTTAATATCCTCAGCATACTCTTTAGCATCTTCGATAGTTTCAAATTTCTTTGTAATTGAATTACCCCCTTTAAGAAGAATTGAAATATAAGGCTTGTTCCAAACGGTTTTGTCTTCGTCAATCTGGTAACCGTATGAGAGCATTTGCTCCATTGATGATGGCCTTGATTCCATACATCCACTTTCATAGCATTCTTCATAAGATCCATAATAATAAAATCCTTCCGACTGCCATGAATTTCTTTTAATTAATCCAAAGAGCCATGTTCTTTGTCTAGCTGGAAGCCATTTGTGGCTATCCTTTTTTCTATCGTAGATCTCTATCTTAATGATAGAATTTACATCAAAATGTATTTCTTTAATCATATTTTTATTTTTCAAAAGTAATTGCATCGCAAGGATCCCTTTGATCCCCAAATTCCCTTGAAACATTAGTCCATCCTGCACTTTCGTAGATTTCTTTCAGAATTTTAAAGTGATGATCTAGCATCCCTCTGGGTGCATCTACCCAAATTCTTCCGCTTCTACCTGGTAGAGATGTCCTCATTAGTGTTTCGTCGATTAATCTTTCAAATACTTTGATCTCTTCCTTGAATCGATCCTCTAGTTGATCTGGTCCTACTGCCATAATTTATTGTGTTAAAAAGTGATACGTTAAAAATAGTTGTGCATAATGAAGCACTTGGTCAAAACCGATAACAGTAAAAGCACCAAAGTTTGGAATTGGGCTTCCATAGTATTTGTCTTCAAATCTTCGTTTTACAATTCGGCTTGTAATATAATCAGTGATGAAGTGACACAAAAAAGTCAATATAAAGAAAAGTAGTGTACTATAGACATACCATTCTGTAGTTTCATTGGGTCTTTCAAAACCTAATAGGAAGCATGCAGGGATTAACCAGATAGTTGAGTAAGTTATGACATGTTCAAAGAGATGTGAATTGCTTGTACTTTTATTATTTGCCCAATCTTCAGCTTGAAACACGAAGTCTGCTATCCAATGGACTATTACGATATAGAGTGCTATTAACATATTATTTATTTTTAGTTTTATCTAATTCTTCAAGTAAAGAATCTGCTGCATTAACTGACCACTTTGCAATCACCTCATCATTTTGACTTCCTATTGAACTTAAAAATGCTTGCATTGCTAATCCAGCAAAGTATTCTCTTTTGGTTAGACCCGTTTGACGCCATCTATCAGATGAAGAAGCAAATGCTCCTTGGTTTCCATTTTCATTCATGCTATCATTTATTTAAGAATTATAATTATCGGTATCATTAAAATGATCACTTAGCGATTTGTCTAATTGATTCATTTGTTCTTGGAATTCCGGATCATTCTTGGTTTTAGCATCTTCCCAAGCTTCTTTTCCGTCACCCCACATTATCCATAGACGAAAAAAATCATATATTATTTTAATCTTTCTTCCCATCCCTATAAATATTATCGTATGTTTCGTCCCATATTTTATCGATCTGATCCTTATACTTGGGATCTTCGCTGACCATATTAAACAATTCCTTGTACATAACATATCCGAATTTAAGATCTCTTAGATATGTTTTACAATAATCACCTTCAGGATGTTGCTGGCAAGATAATGCCGAGCAACATCCGTCTTCTCCACAAGAGTCACATATTTTGCAGTAAGGTGAATATTGATTTTCTTCCATTATTTAATGAGCTAATGATTTTTCAACAACTAATGATAATCTATTTTTTATTTCCTTCAAAGTAGTTTGATTAAGGAATTCTCCATCGTTATAGATTGTTTTTAATTCCCCAGTTTCTTCACCTTGCCAAGTTACTTTGTCTAATAGGTAATAGTTATCATCCTCATCTTTTTTGACGCAAAGTAACCCAGTTGCTGATTTCTTTGTTCCGTCGTCGGTGATTGGGTCTTTGAAGATTTCTCTTCCCTCCGGATTAAAGTCCCCTTCGAATTTAGGTTTGTTAACCTCAACATATGTTGCTTTCATTGCAAATCCAAAAGTATCTCTAGTATTATATTGGTAAGTGAATGAACCGATACCCAACACTACGTTTGTTGATGCAAATCCTTTTGCTTCCAATCTTCTACAGATTTCATCCGCTCTATCGATTGTGATTGAGTCACCATAGATTGCTCCGATGTGTGGGTCAAGAACTTTGTAACCTTGCTCGTTGGTTGTTCCCCCGAATACGTCCCAAAGTAATTCAATTACTCCTTTGTATGATGGATCTTGATGTGAGTAATCAATACCTTTATCGATATCATACTGATTTAATCCGCAAAGAATATCAACAGGGTCTCCGGAGTCAGGGCGAATAACTAATTTGCCATCACGAGCAAGAATCTCTTCTTTCAAAGTAACTACGTGTTCGGTACATACTTTCCATAAATCCCAAGTATCAGACACAACTGAAAGTATACCGGTCGGATATGTCTCTAATAATCTTCTGAAAGTATCGATTTCGTCTTCTTTACCTCCGGCACACATAACTGAATGTTCTGTAGCGTTAACTGATCCAGCAACAAATTCATTTTCTCCGTAATATTTACGAGCTCCGTAAATTGCAGGTAATGAATCAGATCCAGAGAAGGAAGTTAAGTGCCCGATGCCAGAAGAAACGGTAGCATCTATTGAATCCATTCCTCTCATAGAAAAATCGTGGCCTTGCCAATCAATAAACCAAGCTCTCTCAGCATCAGTTTTTTCTTGCCATTTAGTTAATACCTTTCTGTAATTATGAGCAATAGTTGCTGAGGTCATTGGCTTCCAAAGTAGATTAGAAATAATAGTTTCTAAATAGTTAGTAATCCAATAAAATTCAGGTTTAGTATTATAGATAGTTAATACTGGAACTTTAGCAGGAAGAATTGTACCTTCCTCAATCACTTTAACTTTGATAGGTAGATACCCTAAATCGTGTAGCTCTTCAAAATGAGAAACATCATAATCAGTGTTTAGATACATTGATAATTCTCTTTTCATCTCTCCGCAAACTTCATCTTTTGGACGAGAGAAGAAATCTTCTTGGAAAGCATCGTGAATAATTTTCATCATCATTTGCTGACCGAAAGATACGATTTCGTGACAGTGTTTAGGAGCATGTTTTAAACTTCTAGGAGTGAAGTTCGAATAAACAAGTGTTGTACCTTTTGGGTATTGTTGATGGTGACCCGTCTTGTAGCCATCCGTCAGAAGTAATGGATTAATTCTCATTTTTTTGTTTTTAAATTTTATAATTTATTTCCAATCAATCTTAGGGCAGTATCTATGATATTTTGCCTTAATAAATTCTTTTATAATAGCAATAAATGTTGGTCTATAATCTGGATTTTCAATATACTGATATTTCTCTTCAGACCATACTTTCTTATGATTTCTTTTTTTATCATTAGCATTAAAAATCCACACAGAAATTAAAACTAATAATCCAGAGAACCAAAAAACAACACCTGCTTTTTGTATCCCTAGCATTAATGAATTTTTAGGACCCCATCCCCATATAAAATAACTTATCGGTAAATATAGGGCTGTGAATACTAAAAATAAAAATCCCCAGATAATGAAAGAAGAAACAGTCCTTGCAGAAGAGCTATCTCCCCAATCTTTTACTATTATTGCAGGTATATTAATTATAGAATATGGTATAATGAATAAATACATAAAAGACAATTTCCAAAAGTATGGACATAGGTTTGATGGCATTTGATCTACTCCATAAAACCATCTATAAAGTTTTGCGCTAATACCGTTTTTATCTAATTTCATATTTTTTGTTTTTGAATTACTACTGCAAATTTACCCTCAAGTTTTTCTGACCAACTATGTGATCCTGCTGCTGCAACATGTTGTGCTGTTACAGAAATAACCTCCCATCCTCTATCCAACCAATCGTTTATAGATCTCTCGTCTTCAACGATTAAAAATTTTTGTTCTTTCATATAAATGTATTTAATGTAATCGTATTTAATAACTCTTCTAGATTATCGTATAAAGGGATATCATACCTTTCACACACTACTTCAACATTCCCTTTTCTCCAAAATCCTTCGGGACAACAAACTAGGAGTTTTCCGCTGTTAGCATATAGACCTAGCTCTAATAAAGAAATTGGCGATTTTGAATCTGGTAACAGATTCATTATGATAATATCAGATTTATCTAAAGCGTCTAGCTCCCAATTTACTTGTTGATAGAATTGTGGATTCTCTATCTTCTGTTCCCATGAAGAATCCCATTCATCTCTTCTTGGGTTTAGAAGAGTGTATCTTGTATTAATAAGTGCTTCTTCTACTTGACTTTGCCAGTCTTCAGAATTCCCAATTTCTATAGTTCCTGCAAGGAATATTCTCTTCCCTCTCCCGTTATAATTCTTCGATATAGAATGTGGTGGTTTAATTACTTCCATGATTAAAATACATTAAATTGATCTAGAAATTCTTTATCTACTGTATAATCACTAGCGTATTCAACATCATCATATTGTTTTACGCTATTAGTACAAAATACTCTTTTGAAATTCTGACTTAATTCATATAGACCATTGCTAAATATTCCGTGGGTAACTATTAAATAAATTTCAGCATCAGGTCTTTGAAGTCTAATAGCTTTTGCTAACTCAATGAAGGTTCTACCTCCATCACAGATATCATCTACTATTACAAATTTCTGATCTGGTTCCATACAGAAATTACCTTTCAATGATGGAATATCAGTATTTACAATTTTACCAGTTTTAAGATCCCTTACTTTAGTTCCAGTTATTATTTTATTAATACCAAATTCATGAGCCGTATCATAAATCTTTTTAAGAGCTCCAGCGTCAGGAGATACTAATACAATACGTTCCTGTGCATTGTTCTTGTTATCGATTTTTGTTAGTGCATGTTTAATAAGTGGATAGTTGTACATCTTAACAAAGTTATTAATACATGCTTCTAAAACATCCGAATGTGGATCAAGAACCATAACCTTTTTAAAACCTTGTAAATTAATTATTGGAGCAATTACTGTTTTGATGTAGTTAATGCTACCCAATTGGAATTTTCTGTCGCTTCTAGCTCCGATAAAATGCGGAACGTAAAGTTCAATATCTTTAGCTCCTAATTCTTTAAGAGCTTGATTTGCACAAATTATTATTTCTAGATCTTTGAAATTATTTAATCTAGATCGTATCATTATGGGTTTATCAGTCTTGGAAATAGAATTGTACGTGGAAGAAAATCCATTTTCTAATATCCTTATAGATTGTTGTCCATCTGGAAACTTACTTATCTCATATTTGAGAGATAATGGATCCTCAGGGTTTACTAAATTTAGGGTGTATCCGAACATTTATTTTGATTTAAAAATTAATACATTGATTTTTAGATGACGTCATTTTCTCAAAATAGAAAACAACATAATTTCCTGTTAAATTAATAAGATTATAATCCTTTGCTAATCTGAAATTCGGAGTGTCTCTTTCTAATCTATCGATAGACTTTTGTATAACTTCTCTAAACATTTCTAGAGAATATGTCGACTTCCATTTATTACATCTTGAACACGAAGGATTAAGATTTTCTAGATCATGTGATCCTTTTTTTAATCCTGCTCTTCTAGCTTGATCTTCTGTTAATGTGTGCCAGTGAGGTTCTATATGATCAACTTGCATTTGTTTGATAGTAATCTCTTTTCCACAGTATGCACATCTTCCATTGCACTTGTCGTAAACAGATTTTCTATCTATTTTAGTATTCTTCATCATCTTCTTCGTCGGAATAATCAATTTCGTCCATTAAATCTCTCATATACTCCCCGTGTAAATCAGATGATCTTAAAATTTTTCCAGTCCCGTCTGGAATAATCCAACAAGGTATTCCTTCGTCATCGTAAGATGGTAAAAGTCCTTTTGATAATATCCAATCTGATATTTCTACTGTAGCTTTTCTTTTTGCTGATAATATTTCTGCCTTACGAAAAGCTTCTCTAGATTCTAGCTTAATCTTTATTTTATTCCATTCTTCCTCCGGAATATATTCTAGAAATTCTATTATGGACCTTTCCATTATTTTATTTTTTCTAACCAATTAGCTAAATGCTCCTCTGGAGATAATTCGTCCCATTCATAATCGGTGAATCCTTTTCTACAATATTCACCAAAGTTTATTAGATCAGTAGCACTGAATCCTGGAGTTCTTTTTAGAACATCTTCAACCTTATCTGGAGATACATCATCACCTTCTTTTTCTATTTCCTTCCATTCTTTCTCTATTGATTCGGAATCCATGGAATTAAATTTCTCTGCTAACATAGCAGTTAGTTTCATTTCACTTAGGTTCATACTGTTTTATTTGTTTTATGTAATCTTCGTTAATCATTGTTTTAGTTGATCCTGTATTCTCGTAATTATCTACCGGAATCCATTTAGTAACCATTGTGTCTAGATCCCTGTACTCACAAGGGAATGCAACGATGGAAGTCTTCTTTATATCTTCTCCTTCACATACTAGTTCCTTCCACATTGATTTATCGAAGTAGTTTCTCAATGCACTCCAATTTTCCATATCTGTAGTTAACCACATATTATCTTGTAATCTTATTGCATCTTCGATCTGCTTTTGTATTTCCTGCGATAGCTGTTCTTTTTGATCGTCGGATAATCTTTTTCCAAAATTCCTGACAAGATCTGAAGGATACATTGCAGAAGCTATACTATATCTTCCACAAAAATATCTAAGAGATGACCAGGTTAAATCCCATTCCCAACTAGATAAAGGTTTAATTTTTTGATCTTTTTTCATGTTTTTTATATACAAACTATCAATTTAAGTTTCCGGATACATATTCTTATGATAGAAGGATACGTATATCTTATGGTCGAAGGGGATCAATATGGAGAGGAGAAGTATAAAATTGGTGTTACTAAAAATGATCCCTCTTTGCGTCTGAAAAAATTAAAAACCGGAAATTCCGGTGAGCTTTCCGTTTTAAAAGCATACAAAAGTAGAAACTATAAAAGAATAGAAAAAATGATTCATAGAAAATATTCTAATAAAAGAACATTATCGAAAAATGAATTCTTTCATTTAGAAGATTCGGACGTCTTAAACTTTATTGAAGATTGTAAAACGATGGAGGGGATAATAGATGCTTTGAAAGAAAACCCTTTCTATAAATAAACTATTTCTTAGGTTTTCTATTCTTTTTTGCTTGCTGATAAAGCTTTTTATCGTGCATCTTTGTTGTTTTCCCTCCAGTAACAAAAGAATTTACTCTAGCCATTGCCCATTGTTGAGGTGTGGTTCCTGGAATATGCCCAGTTTTCCAAGCTGCATATCCTCTTTTCCAAACTTGAGTTAGTATTCCTTGGGGAAATCCTGTTTTATCTGATTTTTTCTTAAGTGCTTTTCTAACTGGACTAGAAGGAGATGATACGCTTTCATTTAGAAATTCTTCTATTTCTATTATTTGAGATTCATCAAGAGTATTTAAAAATTCTATGAATTCATTTTTTATATTCTCCATAATCCCCATATATTCAATAGGATCTGTTATTAAATTACTCTCACCAAACATTTCTTTGTATTTCTTAGTATACTTACTAGTCTTTGTTTTGACTGGCTTACCCACGCCCGCTTTTCGCGATTTGTAATCTGCATCCCAAGGTCCGTATGCTGAATCGTCATCATCTTTTTTGTGAGCGTGCTTTTTTATCTCCCTTTTCATCACGTTAGGGTTTGTTGACAAATACTTTTTAGGCAATTTCATACTATATTTATCCAACTTCGTTAAATCATTTTTTTAAAATAAATGAAATCTCTACGTTTGCATGAACTATTAAAAATATGGAATTTAGAAGAAGCAAATTCAGTAGAAGAATTAGAAAGAAAAAAAGAGTAGGTGAGTTCAGGGAATATGGGTTCTTAATGGACGTTTATTGTGGTCCTGATCCGGATGGTAGTATTGTTGATATTGTGATTGATCTAGTTATTTCTAAAAAAATGTATTTAGCTGGGGGAGGAGATCATGAAAAATATTCATTCTTTATAACACAGATAAAAAAAGAATCTGATAAGGAATGGATACAAGAACAGACTAAATCTATTGGGAATGTATATGATGTAATCGCATATAAAACAGTGGATCTATGGCACGACAATTCTGAAGTATATTTCGAGGAAGTTGATAAAATTAGAAAAGAATATGGGGAGAAAGAAAGAACATCCTAGACTTATCCATGGATCTATTATGAGTCCATGTTTTATGACGGAGGAAGAATTTGAAGAAGGATATAAGAAATCAGTGTTTTATGTCGATAAAGAATTCAAATCTGAATATGAGAAACATATAGCTGCTATGGGGCATATAGCTAATATAGCAAAAAGCTACATTTATAAAAATTGGAAACTTGTAAAAGATTGGTCAGATTTGGAGGTTGTGCTAATTCACGGTCCTACTGGAGGAAGTACTTATTACTATTCTTATAAGGAGAAAATTAGAAAGAAGGATTACCACTCAGACATATTTCTTAAATTTGATAAAGAAAGAAAAAGGAACCAAAATCCAGTAAAAACAATGGACGAAGTAGTTCTTGATCCTACTGATGGGGATTTTTCAGTTACAATAAATGGAAATGAACACTGGTGGATACAGGACGAGGCAATAATTATAATAGCGGACTATATAGAAAAACAATTAAAAAAGCAAGATGAGGAAACTGGCAACAATTCAGAAAATTAAAGAAATACATCCGATTGAAGGAGCGGATGCAATTGAATTAGCAATAATAAACGGATGGAAAGTAGTTGTTGCTAAAAACGTAGGACATAAGGTTGGTGATTATGTAGTTTATTGTGAGATAGATTCATTTCTCCCTATAAAAGAGGAATTCGAATTTCTTAGAAAATCTTCTTATAAGAAAATGTCCGACGGGACGGAGGGATTCCGCCTAAGAACAATAAAACTTAGAGGACAAGTTTCCCAAGGATTAATAATTCCTCTATCTGATGCAATATCATCTTCAGGGTACAGAATATCAGAAAATCTTTTATCTGATGGTGAAGACACTTACGGATCAATTGAGCCAGATCGAGTAGTTATATCAATGGGTGACTATATTCCAATCAAGGAGGGAGAGGACCTTACTGAAATACTCGGTATAGTTAAATATGAGCCACCGATTCCTGCTGAATTAGCAGGGAAAGTCAAAGGTAATTTTCCATCATTTATACCAAAGACTGACGAGGAAAGAATACAGAATCTAACAAAAGAATTTGAGGAGTGGAAAAAATCAGATCTTGACTTTTATGTTACTGAAAAACTTGACGGAAGTTCTGCAACTTATTATTATAAAGATGGTGTATTTGGTGTATGTTCTAGAAACCTTGAGCTTCTAGAAACTGAAGGTAATACATTTTGGAAAGTAGCAAGGGATCTTGATTTAGAAAATAAAATGAAGTCCCTTGGATATAACGTTTCTTTCCAAGGTGAATTAGTTGGTGAGGGTATACAGGGAAATCCTTATAAGATCAAAGGACAGAAGGTATTCTTCTTCAATGTGTTTAATATAGACAAGCACGAATATGCTGATTTAACTGAATTTGTAAATACTATTCACGGTTTATCTCTAGATACAGTTCCTAAAATAGAAACAAATTTTAAACTTCCTGATACTATAGAAGATCTATTACTATATTCAGATGATAAATCTTATCACAATCTTAATTTCGATAGAGAAGGAGTAGTTATTAGAAGTTTAGATAGAAAGATATCTTTTAAAGTAATTAGTAATAAATTTCTGTTAAATGAAAAATAAAAAAACGAGATCCGAGGGAGAGATCAGAGACCGAATAAACAATTTAATTAAAATCACAAAAAGAATGAAAGAAAGAGTAGAAGTAACATCTTATCTAGATCCGGAGGATTTGGAATCAGTAGACACAAATAAACACACACAATGGTCAGTGTTACAGAACGGACAGTTTGCTCCGTCATATGTTTCTATATCTAATGTTCCGTCGGGACTTTATGAAATGAAATGGAATTCACCACTTCAGACATGGGTCGTTGCTAAGCAAGCATTAAATATAGACGAGCTCTATGAACTACCATCTCCAGAAATAGAAAGCATATTGAGTGATATAAAAATATTCTGGAGAAAAAGAGAAACATACAAAGAATATAACTTCGTTCACAAGAGAGGTATTTTGTTATATGGAGATCCTGGGTGCGGTAAATCTGGAATCATTCAATTATGTGTAAAAAGCTTAATTGAAGAAGAAAATGGAATAGTTATAAATATAAAGGAAGACGAGGACTTTAAAGCATTTATAGATTTCGTTCCAACTATAAGAACTATTGAACCTGACAGGCCTTTAATTGTTATTTTAGAAGATATAGATTCTTTAGCAGGAGAGGACAGATATTCAACCACGAAATTGCTAAATATCCTTGATGGGGTTAAACAAATAGAAAACGTTGTTTATATAGCAACCACAAACTATCCAGAAAAATTACAAGAGCGAATCACAAATCGTCCATCGAGATTTGATAGAAGATATGAGGTTCAGATGCCTTCTAGAGAAATTAGAGAATCCTATTTAAAAAATAAACTTACTGAGGACGATTTAAAATCTATAAATATAGAGGAATGGCTAGATGCAAGCGAAGATATGTCGTTATCTCATTTGAAAGAATTGGTTATTTCTGTAATAGTTATGGGAAAAGATTTCAAAGAATCACTGGCATCTTTAAACTCATTGACTGATAAACCAAAAATCAAAGGAGGTAAAAAGAAATCATCTATAGGATTTTCAATGGAAGAAAAGGTTAAAAGACCAGTAGCAGGATTCGGAAGAAGCTCAGATGTTATAGAGGAACAACCTGCTTAATCTAAATAAAAAAATAATGGATATATAATCTGATGAAAAGTTTCAGAGAAAAATATCCAGGATTAACTGAAGAACAGCTCAGAATAAAGTATAAAATCTGGGAAAGAGAAAGGGAGAGGGAGAGGCAGATAAATGAAGCCGAACAAAAAAAAAGATATCGGAACCCATTTAAGGAAGATGATGAGGGTGATGAAGGAGCTGGATATTCTGGAAGCTTAGATATAGATGGAACACATGGAGTTGTTTCTGACGCAGCCTTAGTTTCTTCCTCGGTTGTCTTTTACTCTAATACAGGAAGTAAAATTTTTACTAAAAGCGATATAGAGGGAAGATTTAATGTTCCAAGAAGCTTTGGCCAGGGATTCGTATTAGTTGAGGGCGGAATAGATTCAGTTAATGGCCTAGATTATAAAGGACAATTTAGAATAGATTCATCATTCTTTCATAAATATCGTGCAATAACACCAATAACTCATATAGCTAGTCATATTTGGGATTGTACTCCTACAAGAACTCCAGAAGAAGCTATGAATCTAGTTATAGATCATATATCACACCTGACTAATATAAAAATTTCAAAAATAAATAAGGATCAGATTTTTAATCAAGACCATGTTAAGCTTACTTTAGATTTAATAGAAGGATCTAAAGAAATACAGGCAATAAATACTATTATAGAAATATATTCTGATTTAATAGGTTCTTTAAAATCTAATACAGAGGGTGAAATAATACCTAACAAAATACAGACATATAAGGAAATCGGAAATTCTCTATTAACTAAAATTAATGGACAAGTTTCTATAAGTTATATGGAAGATTTTTTTAAATTTCACCTATCTAATCAGGAGAAAGTTCACGAAAAATGTTGTTCTTTTCTTATAAATAAGGCCATAAAAAGTATTGATAAAGCTTTATGTAAAGATCATATACAAGCTACTAAGGAAATTCAGGCCTTAAATTTAGCAGTAAAAACCGAATGGTGTAACAAATCTTTACATATGACTGCGGATAAAAATGTTAGTCCTAATAAAATATGGGATAGCATTGATAAAAAAAATCCTATGGATTTGATAGGATTAATAAATATATCGGATACTGTTACTGATGGTGGTCTAAGTCTTTAGGATAATCCTCTATCTTACTCATTATTCTTTTTAAATCTTCATACGAATAAGGCATTAAACCATTAGTGTCTACTCCTATATCCATCGTTCTTCTTCTATTCTGTTTAGTCCACCATTCATCGGGCTTTAGATTATTGTGACAGTGTCCATAAAGTTGCCAAGAGCCTTTATGATACTTATTCCATATTTTCATTGGCCAATGGCTAAGAACTATAAAGTTTTTTTCAATCTCTATTTCTAGATAAGAATTTACACTTTGAAATATCTCCTGACAATTATCCCTATTTTTGTAAATATGTTCGTCGTGATTACCCAATATAAGATGCACTGTATTACAGATTATTCTTTCTCTAAATTTAAAAATGTTTTCAACCCCACCAAAACTCCAATCACCTAAGTGGTAAAGAATGTCATCTTGGCCAACAACCGAATTTATAGATTCAACTAGTTTTTCGTTATGCTCTTCTAGAGTTTTGAAATCCCTGCATTGATTACCCTCGGGCCAGCTAGTAACTCCTCTAACTATGTTTTTATGCCCGTAGTGCGTGTCTGAAGTAAAGTATATCATAAAAATTATATTCGTTAATCCTTATTATGTTCCGGAACTTTTATCTTAATATTCCGTAAAAATAATATGAAATTTAAAGATTTTAAGGAGTGTATAGATAATTTAATAATTATGCACAATAAAAATATGGAAGCATATAAGATAGGTGTAGACATATTAGATTATCACGATCCTTATGATAAAGCTATTAATATATTATTTGAGCAGATACTTACTGAGGATGGAATGGATTGGTTAGGTTGGTATCTGTACGAAAAAGACGGGATATCAGGTAATCCGAAAAAAGATATGAAAGCTTGGGATAAAGAAAAAGAAATTTGTAAAAATCTCAAAGATCTTCATGATTATTTAACTACAAATAACTACTTTAGGCAAAATGAGGATCAGCAATAAATCTATAATTAACTGGGAATTACATCAGAAACTTTCCAAGAAATCAAAAATACAAACCAAATACAAGTACAATAAACCTAATGGGAAAAAACCTGGGTGTCTTAAAAGACTTGTATCTCATATAAAAGAGGTTTTTAACGGATTAAATGACATGAGAAAAAATGGAAATTCACCAAGGAGCTAAACCAAATCCTAAGATGTTATTAGATGGTAAAGAATACTTCGTTGAAAAATTCTTTATATCTGAATTAGGATATCTGATGATGAGATTATACTCGGAGGAAAATAAAGCATATACAACATATAATCTAGGAACTCACGATCCTGAAAAAAATATATTTAATGAAGCAATCAAAAAACAAAAAGACTGAAATAGTACTCCTTAATTCTGAAGGACCCGTATTAAAAGCTAAAAAAACTGATAATGGCGAATACGCTTTGTATGATCAGGAAGATAGCATAATTGATGTACTATTACACGAAGAATTTATAGACTTCATTTATAACAGTAAACCAGTTACTGGAAATGACGGTAATCCAATTATCTACAGTTCATATCCACGGGATATGAAGCCAGAAAAAGAGGATATAGAGATATTCATCAAGGGTTTACCAACATTTTTATCTTTTAAAGGCGAGGATGGACAATGGATATCACCTATTGCTGAAGAAAGAGAATGGCAGGAAGATGTTTTGAAGGAACTGTTTCCAAGCTATCCTAACGGAGCTCCTAAATGGCAATATATGAATGGATTATTGCAAATAGCTTTAAGATATAAAGAACAAATAGAAATAGATCACGGAAATAGTTTCGATGATGAAGAATTAGAAGACGATGAAAATGGGTAAAGAATTAATTTATATAGCATCTCCATATACTCACCCGGACGAAAGGGTCAGACACGAGAATTATTTAATAGTTACTAAAATAGCTGGTGATCTCGTATCAAGAGGAGCGGTTGCTATTTCTCCTATAACATATGGACACGTAATAGCTGAGCATACTAAGATGCCTACCGATTGGAATTTTTGGATGGATTTCTGCCTTGTACTTCTTGCTAAATGCGATAAGTTACTAGTATGTAACACCATACATGGATGGGAAAACTCCAAAGGAGTAGCAGCGGAGATAGAATTTGCAAAACAAAATGGTATCAAGATAGAATACTTAAAAAATGAATAAATTAGATTTATCTTATCAATCCCTACTCCAAGACATTTTAGATAACGGAGTAACAAAAAAAGATCGTACAGGAACAGGAACAATCAGCGTTTTTGGTAGACAAATTAGACATAAAATGTCTGAAGGATTTCCTTTACTTACAACAAAGAAAATGCCTTTTAAAACAATAGTAACAGAATTGTTATGGTTCTTACGAGGAGACACAAACATTAAATTCCTTGTTGATAATGGTTGTCATATTTGGGATGGGGATGCTTATAAGAACTACGGTCAAAAGATTATCTCTGGAGGTTACCAAAATTTAGTTGCAATAGGATGGCCTAGTACACAAGAAGAGTTCATCAACAAAATCAAAACAGATGATGAGTTTGCTAAGAAGTGGGGAGATCTCGGTCCAATATATGGTAAGCAATGGAGACATTGGACTAAACCAGAAATTAAAAGAAGTAAGGAAGGAATTCCGATGGGATATAAGCTTGATTTTATTGATCAAATCGCAAACCTAATCAACGATCTTAAAACAAATCCAGATTCAAGAAGATTGATGATGAACAGTTGGAATGTTGGAGAATTGGATTCAATGGTACTTCCGCCTTGTCATTATGGATTTCAAGTTTATACAAGAGAATTGAGCTTTGATGAAAGGCTTAAAATATGGGATGAAAGATTTTTGCATTCAGTAAAGCCAGAGAATTCGATGGATAATTTAGATTTCGACGGAGATGGTATTCCTAAACGGGCAATATCTTTAAGCTGGAATCAGAGATCAGTTGACACGTTCTTAGGTTTGCCATTTAATATAGCATCTTATGGATTGCTCTTAGAAATCATTGCAAAGACAGTTAATATGGTTCCGGATGAATTGATTGGAAACTTAGGAGATACACATTTGTATTTGAATCACGTCGAACAAGCCAAAGAACAAATTGGTAGAAATTTGAAAGTAGAAGAAAGAATTGACCATTGGTTTCATACAAATAAACCAAATAGAGATGTTGTTGATCATTTTGATACTTTTGGAATTGCTCAAAAAATAATGTATCTAGATAAAGCAAATGTTCCAAATAAAACGAGAGAGCCATACCATTTGCCAGAATTGAAACATATGAAGACTGATGAGTTTTATAAATCATTATCTGAAGATGCGTCTTTATTTACTCATTTGGATAATACAGATTTTACAGTTGAAAAATATGAATCACATCCACATATTAAAGCACCATTGTCTAACTAAAAATATAATAATATGATTCACTATTTAAGAACTTCACAGAACAGAACTATTATAGAATGTGAAGTAACAAAAGAAGATTTAAGTTCTTCCGTACATATCTTAGAATATTCAAGAATGCTTCTTAATTTAAACGAAGCTAATAAAGGATATGCTAAATCTTTTCTAGATGAGATAAATTCATTATCAGAGATAAGAGGTCTATGGTGGGAAGGAGAGAAAGATTTTGGTGATTGGAAATCAACTGATGAATTTGTTAAATACCAATTTACTGAAGTGGCAAAAAAATGGGGTTTATCTTACATAACTGATTAAAAATGAGTAATCTAAGAACTGAAGAGATAAGCAAATATAATCATAGGGTATTATTTGGTGATCGCCTCCTTGGCCATTTTATTATGGATGTGGATGGTTTTTATTATTTTGACTACGTCACAGCACCAAACGGATTATGGACTTCTTATTCATTAAGAATGGTTGCAGATCTTTTAGAAGAAATGAATAAACCATATGAAAATAACGTAAAAGAATATTTCGAAAAAAATGGCGAGACTTCAGATTCAGTACAAGAATTATCTTAAAAGAAATCCAGATTCTAATTACAGTTATGAAGAATGGATGAAAAATGTACTAACCCCAATTCTACAAAAAACCCAGCATTTAAGCGATCACAATTCTTACTGGACTAGCGATAATATGGATACTAATGACCGTGAAATAAAATTTACTGAGATATCTAAGGGAATATCGGAACATTTATCAAATTTAAAATATGATAATGGAGATCTCTCAGATATAGGAAACGAAATAGGATTCTCTTTAGGTAACCTAATAAAAGATATGTCAGAGGATGAAATAAATTGCTTTATAATGGGCTTTAGACACGGTGTAAGCTTAACCAATGGAACGCATTTTTAAATTAAATATATGAGACAAACAGGAAGAACCACTAGAATTGTTCAGCATGTAGTTGACCAATTGTTCAACACTGGAAAGTGTATATCTACGGATCATGTTGTATTTGAGTACTCTAATATAGGAAAACAAAACTTATTAGAATTTGTAGATAAAGTTAAAAGACAAGTTGAAATGTACTCATATGGATCTAAAACAATAGATTCGGAATTTGTAAAAGTGAAAGATTACAATTTGGTTTACTTTACAATGAAGGATAATAAACAATAAAATATGAAAGAAGAAATAACAAAAGAGGAAATCCAAGAAATCGAAAGATTGACCGGTGGGAAAATCGGGACACACACATTTGGACCTAATAACGAACACACCTTAGAAAATTCATTTTTATCACCAGATGGAACATACATCGGAAGTATAAAAGAAGCTAAATGGTATGTTAAAAATCAAATGATGGTTGATGAAGATTACCCGCGTGGAGTAGCTGCTGTTATTATTCCTGAAACATACGGAACAAATAATCCAGTTGCAGAGGGGATGTTTGGGTATACACACAGAGGTGGAAATATGTTTAGAATTGGTGATAGATTATTCGATGAAAAATATAACCCCGTTAAAGAAGACTATGAAGAAGAACAATGGAACGATTGGGAGTCAAAATTCAAAGAACTCTATGAAAAATCCGACGATCTCGATAGGAAATGGATGGATGAGTCCGGTATTTCTTATGTGATACCATTTAGGTTAAGAGGTAAAAAGATCATAGAAAATATGGAGGAAGCTTTTGAAGCTGCTAGAAATATGTCTAATTATTTAAGCTAATTAATAATTTAATCAACTAAAATAAAAAAAATGGAAAATACAAAAATTTCACTTGTTATTAGATCTGGAATTAAAATTATCCAGAACACTATTGAAGGAGTTACAATAAAAATACTAGACGAAGAAATGTCCAGAAGTGAACCAACCGAATTTCTTCCATTAGGAGCTCTTGGAGTTAATGTAAGAATAGATTGGGAAGAAATGGGATCTAAGGATGTTTTCCTTACAGCTCAATTATGCGAAGATATGCACAGTCTATATGGAGATAAAATAGCTGAGGAATTTGTATTCCCTATGTTCAGAGAAGAAATGGAAAGATTAGTCAATGAAAGATAAAAAATATCCTCCGATTGTACCAGAAAAAAGTACAGACAAACCTATGGGAGCTCTTGCAAGAAGAGCAGAGGACGAGAGAAAGAAAAAGGAGGAAGAATTAAAGAGATCTATGAAGATTGAAATTCCATTGGATCCTGATATAGATTGGATAATAAAAAATATAAACGGTAAAAACTACCTGTCAGTTAAATAATGGAATTATTAAATACACACCCTATTAAAAAATCAGATCTTGGATTTCATGGTAATCTTTTCGGAGGAAAATTATTAGCATGGATAGATGCTGCAGCAGCTGGATATTGTATGCAGCTTTGCGATAGTCCTAGAGTAGTTACAGTTTCTATAGATAAATGTAACTTTGAAAAACCAGCTAGGGAAAGCCAGCTTCTAAAAATATACGGAAACCCAACAAAAGTTGGTAATTGTTCAGTAACTCTCTATATGGAAGCAAGAGCACATAATGTTTATACAGGTAAGCAGGTTCTTGTTTTAAAAACACATATAACATTTGTTCATATCGACGAGGAAGGGAATCCAATTCCAATTGGCGAAAAAGGAAGGACCAGAATAAATAGAATAGTTGGCGAACAACCGGATCCAAATGATAAATAAAAAATATGGAAAAAGTAAGAATATACTTAGACGATGTAAGAACTCCTATAGAGGAGGATTGGATTGTTTGTAGGAACTATGAAGAATTTGTAGATAAGATTAGTGATATAGGTTTAGATAATATCTATATGATATCATTAGATCACGATCTAGGAGAAACTGCTATAAGAGAATACTTTAAGAATGTAAAAACAAATTACATTTTAAATTATGAAAATATACAAGAAAAAACTGGATATGATTGTGTAAAATGGCTAGTTGATGAAAGCATGGATAAAGAAATAGATCTCCCACTGGTAATGGTACATAGCGCAAATCCTATAGGATCTTCTAATATGATGGGCTATATAAATAATTATCTTAAAAATAGAAGACTACCACAAACTTGTGCTAGACATAGAATACCACACACAGTATAATATATAGTATATGGAATTTATAAAAAAATTATCATCTGCAATTGCTTTATCTTTAATAATATCACTTCCACTATCGATGTTAGAAGCTTTAGCAGTATATTCTATTATAAATCTTTACGAAATTCCTTATTTAATAAAATTCCATTATTATCAAATTATAGGAATAAGCTTTATAATAATGATAACTAGAAATAGAATTAGAATAGATTCTGAGGGGGAGGAGAAAGAACTTTTTCCCACAATTATTTCATTAAGTTCAAATAGATTATTTAGAATAATATTTGTTTGGTCTGTATCTTTTTCATTACACTACATATTTTTTAATTTTTAAGAATGATAGACAATCTTTTAACTATAGTTATTCCTTGTAAAAATTCAGTAGGGAATCTTAAAAAAACTGTAGAGGATATAACAAAAAAAACAAAAGTAAAAGGAACTAGAGTTTTAATTCTAGATTTCGGATCTATAGACGGATCTAATCAATATGCAGCACAATCTTCTTCTGAATTATCTAGAATTATTAGAATAGAATCTATAAAAATGGAAGAGGGTAAAAAAATTAAGGACGCATTAGATTTAATTGATACGCCTTATATTTTAGTTATGAAACCGGGTTCAACTTTTAAAGACCAGGATTTATTAATTTCTGCTGTTAATGAAATATCAAAAACTTCTTATCCTATAGCTTATCTAAGAAGACACAACATCGTAAATGACCTATTATCCAAATTTATAAAAAATAGAAGAAAGGTAGATGCTGTATTTTCTAAAACTGAAGTCATAAACATGTTGGATTATGGACACGATGACCATGATCCGGAAATATCATTTAATGATCTATCTAAGGGTATAAAAGTTGGAGGATTTACCGACTAGTTATGAGTAGTATATCTTGATCTACTTCTAGATTTTCTATCCAATAAATCAAATTCTTCTTTTACGCTATTCCAAAGAATCTCTAAAGGCTTGCTTATATTTCCTCCGTCTTTTTGAATAGATGCTATGAATTTAACCCAGAGTTTAAATTCTTTTTCGTCTCTTACGTTAATTCC
>JACCDG010367910.1_pt1 | contig 21388 bp, 23 predicted proteins | sample 7442471 | NCBI WGS metagenome assembly JACCDG01 (sample SAMN15323444, study PRJNA562643) | freshwater metagenome | isolation source: river surface water | place: USA:Blue River Watershed | collected 2017-08-17 | reverse complement strand
CCTCTAATTGTTGAGATAAATGGCTCACTATATTTTTTGCCACAATGTCGATATTGTCGCTCACCCCAAGACTCTTCATATCAATTGTCTTTAAACCCTCATAACCACAGGGGTTGATTGCCAAAAACGGCTTCAAATCCATATCCACATTGAGTGCCAGCCCATGATAACAACATTGCTTGGTCACTTTAAGCCCCAAGGCAGCAATTTTTGCTCCATGCAGCTCTGCAGGGATGGCTGGCTCATTAGCCAGGTAAATACCCGGCGCCCCAGCTTTTCGTTGGCTTGCGATATCAAAATCCGCCAAGGTATCAATGATGGCTTGCTCGATGCGATGAACCAAATCTCGAACAAACAGATGTCTGCGTCGCAAATCCAATAATAGATAAATGACCAATTGCCCGGGGCCGTGATAAGTGATCTGACCACCTCGGTCAATCGGAATCAACGGTATTTGTGTATTAGGCTGAAGTAAATGTGCTGCATCGCCAGCCTGACCCAATGTGTACGTTGGCGGATGCTGCAAAACCCAAAGTTCATCGGGTGTTTCACTGGTGCGTTGCGCCGTGAAGTTTTTCATCGCCTCAAATGTTGGCAAATACTCCTGCAAACCTAATTGGCGAATGATGATCGTCATTGTTTATAAAACAACACTCACCATTGGGTGGGTCGATAGAGTTCTATAAAGCTCATCCAATTGTTCACGACTTGTGACATGCACTGTCACCGTCAAACCCAAATAATTACCATTTTTTGATGGTCTACATTCAGTGGTAGTGATGTCGTAATTTTTATCGAACTGTAAAACAATATTCTGAACAGCTTCTTGATAGCCTGGAGCAGACTTACCCATGACTTTGATGGGGAAGTCACAAGGGTATTTGATCAGTGATTCTTCTGCTGGAATATCCATACTCAACGATCACCCCTTGGATCAGGTTGGCCATGGAAAGCGCTCACGATCAAATCTCGGATGCAATGTAGTTTGCGGTGAAAAAAATGATCAGCGCCCGGTATCACTTGAACGGTCAACTCTTGAGGTCTGGCCCAATCCAAAACACTTGATAGAGGAATCACATCATCCACCTCGCCATGTATCACGATGGTGTTTTTAGGCACTGGGGCAACATCCCATTTACCCGTGGCAGAACCGACCATGATGAGTCGCTCAGGTGGCATTTGCATTTCTTCTAAATGCTTCACAACATAACTGCTGACGTAACTACCAAAAGAAAAGCCTGCCATCACCAACGGTAACTCACCAACCAACAACGGCCAGCCCTGTCCTTCTAGCTCTGGAATCTCTTGCCATCCAAAAGAATCCTTCATCCAAGCAATGACAGCCAACAAATCTTGAGTTTCACCCTTGCCATCATCATGCACACCTTCGGATGCACCAACTCCTCGGAAGTTTGGTCTGACGGTCACGTAATTCAATTGGGCAAAAGTACGAGCCAAGGTTTGCGCCACCTTGTTATCCATCGTGCCACCCAAAAGCGGATGAGGGTGCGCGACTAAAGCAATGCCTCTTGGACGAAAATTTCCTGGGTCATGTTTCAAACCCTCAGGTAAATCCAAAGATGCCTCAATGATTCCGGCGGGGCCTTTTAAATGAATTTTGATAGTTCGATTCACTTAATCAATCCTTAAACGATCAACCACTTGGCCTTTAACAAAATGTGTGTCAATGATTTCATCAATGTCACTTTGATCGATGGCGGTGTACCAAATTCCCTCTGGGTAAACGACCATCACGGGGCCATGAGCACAGCGGTCCAAACATCCCGCTTTATTCACTCTCACCTTGCCTTCACCTGACAGCCCCAACTCTTTGCAACGGACCTTGGCGTGCTCAAAGAGTCCTTGAGCATTGTGCTGAGCACAACAGTCCTTGCCGTTTTCACGCTGGTTTAAACAAAAGAATAAGTGGTATTTAAAGTGGCTCATATTGAAAATTATATAGACGACTTGAGTTTTAAGCCTTTTATTAAAGATAAACATGCCACCACAGGCCAAATCCAGGCCAGCCATGACATCAAATGATTAAAGTGCAGCAATCGACCCTGGCGCCACTCTTGAATGGTCACCAAATAGTATGGATTTTGCGGAAAGAAATTCACTAAGAAAAGCATTCCGAGTAGAGCGGAAATCGCAATCAAATACAAATAAACCCTGTTTAATTGCAAAGCCCCAAATAACAGGATTGTTGAAAAAATCATTCCCCACAATGCAGGTGGCGTTAACCACGCAAAACTCTTATCAGCCCCAAACTGCATGCCCGAAAATAAGCCCTTCAAAATAATGGTGGTGAGCAACAAACAAAATAGCAGTGGTAATTTAGGCGCACCTTTGCGCATGGTCAATGCAATGCTGATGCCAGCGAATATCCAGGCCATCATGGTTGTGGCGATTTCAATCGTAGCGAAATTAAACGTGCTGGTCCAAGGCATGGAATTAGGCCATTTGGTCGCAAGCCCGCCCATGGCCAGCCAAGCTGTTTGAGGATAAATTTGCGCCCATGGAAATGCGATCAACAACAAAATACCACTGGATCGAACCCCAAACCATTCAACCCTCTTTCTTTGAAACACACTTCCAGAAAGCCAGGCTGGGTCTAAGGTGATAGCAAACAGTGCGCCAATCGCGACGCCAGATATATTGGCCCACCAATCCACGTTACTCGGTATCCGAGTGACCAGCCAAGTTTGTAAAGACTCTAAGCCTCCCGAAAGACATGCGCCAATGATGATGGAGAACAATAGTGCGCGATACGATTTCAGGCGAGGATAAACGGCGAAAACAATTAAAAATCCTAGAGGGATGTAGCCTAAGATATTCGTGAAGACATCAAACGAAGTGATGTATTGGGGGATTGGGGCCAGGATCCAATCCAAATAGGTGGCGCCCACACTGACATTGAAATTAAATGGGTAAATGCTGGCATAAATAATCAACAAAATATATGACAGGCATGCCATCCTTGCGGTTGGCATTGGCAAATCAGGCCAATTTAGGCGTTGAGGTCTCTGAAAATTTCCTGTCATAACCACATAGTACCTACAATAATGAAATGGCAATCAATTGGACCCTAGAAAGCATTGATCAAAGTCCTTCAACCAATGAAGACTTGATGGTCAGGTGGCGAGCTGGTGAGCTATGGGAGCCCATCGCCAGAAAAGCTATCACACAAACATCTGGCAAGGGTCGCCTTGGCAGAGCTTGGGTCAGCCATGCAAAGCAAGCCCTGACTTTCTCAGTTGCCTATCCGTTCAAAAAAAGGATTGCTGAACTATCAGGATTGAGCCTTGCTTGTGGACTTGCAGTCATCAAGGGCATCAGCCAAGCCAGCGGAATATCTCAGCAAGACTTAAAAAACGCAGGTTTAGGTCTCAAATGGCCAAATGATATTTTCTTGAACGATAAAAAATTGGCTGGCATGCTACTTGAAGGCGGTCAATTAGATGCATCTCAATCAACTTGGATTGTGATCGGGATTGGTATTAATTTGACGGCGGATGAAAGTCTTGAAAACAGCATCAAGCGTCCGATTGCCAGCTTAGATCAGATCAGCCAAATTAAATCGATGGATGCTGATGTTTTGTGGCTTGCCATCCTCAAAGAATTGGCAAAGACCATTGAAGTCTTTGAACAACATTCATTTGTGAAGTTTCAAGATGAGTGGAACTCTTGGGATATTTATACAAATCAAAACTGCGCCATCGTTCAAAATGAGCAAATACAATTAGAGGGTCTTGAGCGAGGTGTTGATGCTGAAGGTCATTTACTCATTGAATCTGACAACAAGATACAAAAAGTTATCAGCGGTGATGTTTCTTTAAAGGCAAAACCATGAGCATCCTATTGATTGATCTTGGCAACACCCGACTCAAATGGGCTTTAGCACCGAGCCATGGCGACATGAGCTCTGATTTCACCGAACAAGGCAACAGTACCCTTGATTCATCAAATCAATTAAGTCAATTTGATCAATTATCCAAAAATCAAATCATTGAGAAAATCATTTGCTCAAGTGTCATCAGTGAAGATAAAACTTTGGCCCTTAAGAAACATTGCCAAACAATCATGCCCCAAGCAGCATGGTTTCAAATCAATGGGACATCAGCAATAAAACATCTGAGCAGTCAATACGATGAGGCACAGCAATTGGGTGCCGATAGAAGATCGATGGCACTGGGTGCTCATGAGATGTTTCCTGGCAAACATATCTTGGTGGTTGGCGCTGGAACTGCGACCACCATCGACCTCATCACGCCGACCCAATACATGGGCGGCTGGATTTTTCCAGGCATGTCTTTGATGACCGGCGCCCTTAATGCAAATACTGCTCAACTTCCCAATGTATCAACTGAGGATCAAGGTTCATCATTGAAGATAGGCACCAACACCAATGATGGCATTTATCAAGGGATTCTGGCCAGTCATGTTGGCGCCATCATGATGGCGAAAGAGTATGTGAAGAATCAAAAAATGACCCTAGACCTCATGATAGTCACTGGCGGTAATGCTAAAAAATTAATTGGCTATTTAAAAGACTCTGGCTCACCATTGACAATTCATCATGAGGAGCAGCTGGTGCTTAAGGGGCTTTTGGCTTGGAATAAGATGGGATTATCTTGATGAGTAAGAAACTAAAAACTTTTTTGATCATTGCAATCAGCATCGTGATTTTGCTGTCGCTACAAATTACTGCCAACTCTTTTAGAGCTCAAAGCACCATTAATTCTTGGGTTGAAACTGCGTTTCAAGGATCAACAGCAAGGATTCAAGAAAACGATCAAATCAAAATTCTCAGCCCAGCGCAATCAGGCCCAACAAATCAATCAAGCCCTGATCTTGTTGACAAGAGCCGTCGTTGATCGATCGTGGATGAATGGAATCGCGTACGCTTTTCCGCCCCAAGTTTTGACCAAAGCCGTTTCAGCTAAATCATCAATTTGATAATCGCCGCCTTTGACGTAGATGTCTGGCTTTACTTTAGCAATCAATTCAACTGGTGTTTTTTCTTCAAACATCACGACCAAATCCACTGACTCTAAAGCGGCCAACAAAGCCATTCTGTCATCTTGGACGTTGAGTGGTCTTGCATCTCCCTTGCCCAACATGCGCACAGAACTGTCTGCATTAACACCCAGCACCAAACTAGCGCCAAGGCTTTTAGCTTGAGCCAGATAACTCACATGACCTCTGTGCAGAATATCAAACACACCATTTGTGAAAACGATTGGCTTTGGCAAACGAGCCAAAGCTTCCTGCAGATTCTCTACAGAACAAATCTTCTTCTCAAATGCTGGCAGTGGTAATTTATCAAGGTTTGGCGTTGTCATAAGCGACATCTTACAACCGACTAGATATTTTCTAAATTATTTAATATTGTTTGAGCATGCTGACTGATCAGGAGCTGCTCTTTGTCATCAATTTTCTGCAGATTGGCCGTCATCAAACGAGTTCTTGGATTTTTCTCAAATTCTGCTCGATGATTGATTAAAAAATTCCAATACAAGGTTGTCATGGGGCAGGCATCTGGTCCGTATCGTTGACTAGACTGATATGAGCAAGACTCACAATAATTACTCATTCTTTTGATATACGCACCACTCGCAATGTAGGGCTTGCTGGTGAATCTTCCACCATTGGCAAACAGAGCCATGCCAGCAGTATTGGGCAACTCCACCCATTCAATGGCATCCACATAAATGGCGAGATACCACTCACAAACTTGCTGAGGCAATAGTTCAGCCAACAAAGCAAAATTACCCGTCACCATCAATCGTTGAATATGATGTGCGTAACCATGCTTCAAAGTTTGCCCAATGGCATCTTTCATGCAGGCCATTTTGGTATCAGCGGTCCAGTACCAGTTGGGCAACTGTCGTTGATGCTGATAAAAATTATCCTCTGCCATTTTTGGCATATCCAAGTAATACATGCCCCGGATAAATTCACGCCAACCTAAAATTTGGCGCACAAAGCCTTCAACTGCACTCAAAGACACTTGCTTATTTTCATAAGCCTGAATGGCGGCATCAACCACTTCTTTAGGATCAATGAGCTTTAAGTTCAGTGATGTAGACAATAAGGAGTGCCAACCAAAAGGTGTGTTTGTCCACATGGCATCTTGATGGGTTCCAAATAAAGGCAAGCGATACTCAATGAAATGACTCAAGGCCAACAAAGCTTGCTTTCTAGTCACGGCCCAGGCAAAGCTATCGAGCTCCCCAGGATGCTTGGGATATGTTGACTCAACATAAGCCAGTACTTCTTTACTGATGGCGTCAGGCGTAAACCACATGGGTTCTGTGATTTGTCCTGGGCCCTTTTTGGGGTAAGGCTTTCTGTTTTGCTCATCAAAATTCCACTGATCGCCTTCTGGCTCACCATTGGCTTGAATCAGGACCTTATGTTTTTTGCGCAGGTAGCGATAAAAGTATTCAAGTCTGATTTCTTTTTTATCGCCCACCCATGCTTTGAATTCATCAAAGCCGCAATAAAAGTGATCATCCGGCTCAATCGTCAAATAGATCCCAAGCTCACTGGCCAAATCTTGTAATTCTTTTCTTAAACGCCATTCGCCAGGCTCAACACAGACCAAATGAGTGAAATGATGTTTCTGAATATGTTCTTTAAGAACAGAGACTATGGACGACTTACTTTCCTTCACATAGGTCAGCGTGTATTTTTTATTTTTTAGTACTTCTGCAAAATGTCGCATCGCTGACAAGAACAGAGCGATCTTTGCTTTATGCGTCCAAACATAATTAGCCTCTGACTCTGACTCAATCATGATCACTTCATCTACTGCCGCATCGAAATGATTAAAGGCCGAACTATCGGCCTTTAACTGATCACCTAGAACTAAAACAAGTTTTTTCAAATTAGCTATCTGAGCGCTTTGAACGCCAACCTTTGACGTTCGCAGAAATATCTTGTAACGCAGTCATGACCATCACTCCATCAGGCGTTCTCTTGCGAAGCGCCTGATTCTCTCCACCCACCCACAACTCAATGCCTGGCGCCAACTTTGACTTGAGCTCATTCAAGCCATCGACCACTTGGTTTTGATTCATTTGTGACGAAAACGACAAGGCAATCACATCTGCTTTTTGAGCTCTGGCTGCTTGAGCAATTTCAAGAATCGGTGTTTGTGTTCCCAAAGACACACAAGAACATCCTTCCAAAGCCATCAACGCTTCAGCCATTAAAAGTCCTAAGCTGTGATGCTCTTGAGGGAATGTTGTTAATAAAATTCTTGGTCTGGCCAACTCTTCGTTCTGACCAATGTGGCCACGTGGCACTGAATTGATCGCTGTTCTCAACAAATGTTTGATTTGTTCTGTGAACAAATGCTCTTCGTGTATCTCTAACTTGCCGTTGGCCCAGTACTCGCCAATGTTTCTGATGAGTGGTGCAACCACTTCAATCACAAAGCGGTCCAAGCCAATCTTCATCAAAGTTGTAGAAAGTGCCAATCTCAACGCTTCAGTTTGATGAGATCTCAATAAATCTAAATATCGATCCATTTCTTCTTGAGAAATGATCGATAGAGAATGAGAGCTGACTTCTGCTGCTTGATTGCTTCTAGAGCTTAACTCTTTGAGCGCCTCAATTGGTAGTGGCACGATGCGCCCAGGACGAAACCCTGAGTCTAATAATCTTTTTAAAATTCTAAGTTTTTCGATTTGATCGGCTGGATAAACACGATCGTCATTCTTATCCCGAAGAGGCATCGGAAAGTTATAACGTCTTTCCCACACTCGAAGTGTGTCTTTAGCAATGCCAGTGTCACGCTCGACTGCAGCGATGCTCAACATGTCCGGCAAATTGTTAAATCTAACATTCATAAGGGAAAACTCAAGTTTGTCGCCAAGTTAATACAAGGTATCGACGAGTAAATTCTACACTGTCTTAGACATAATTTGCATTTATTTTGATTTATGCTTAATATTGCAACACATTGTTGATTTGCCCTAGACAAAAATAATGGTTGTCCATAGTCAACAATAAATACTTAAAAGAATGGGTCGAGGAGACAAACCCAATGATGGTCGGTACTGAGAGCAGATCCAGGGCCCCACAACAGGCAGCTAAAAGCCTGGGGGCTCATTTTTACAGAATGGCCTTTACAGCCCTTCTGTTGGTCATTCTCATGTGGTCTTTTTGGCCAAAGGATGCTGTTGCCATGAATTGTTCAAAAACGCTGTCCCACACCTTTCTAAGGCTTCAAGATGAAGCTCCTCAGAATCTGTGCCAATACCAAGGCAAAGTGGTTCTCATCGTCAATACAGCCAGTTATTGTGGTTTTACAAGCCAATATGATGGCTTAGAGAAGCTTTATAGCCAGTACAAAGACAAAGGTTTGGTGATTCTTGGCTTTCCTTCTAACGATTTTGGCAAACAAGAGCCTGGATCTAATAAAGAGATCGCTGATTTTTGCCACAACACCTATGGCGTGAAATTTCCGATGTTTGCCAAATCATCTGTGACCGGACCGAATGTCAATCCACTTTTTAAGCACTTGATTGAACAAACAGGCACCAAACCTCGTTGGAACTTCTACAAATATTTAGTAGATCGTCAAGGTAATGTGATTGACGCATACAGCAGCATGACATCACCCACGAGCTCAAAGCTTGTTGCTCAACTTGAAAAGTTACTTCAGGAGAAACCACAATGAATGCCCCAGAAAAGATTTTCCTTCCTGATGTTCAAGCAAGTCATGATGAACGCAACATTGTGATTCAAAAAGTTGGCATTAAATCTGTGCGTCATCCTGTTCAGATTAAAACTAAAGCAGGCTCACAGGCTAGCGTTGCGATGATTGATATGACTGTTAAGTTGCCATCAGATGTCAAAGGCACTCACATGTCTAGATTTTTAGAAGTTCTACAAAATCAACATGCGCCACTTGAATTTGATTCTGTCAAAACATTGATGAGCACCATGCTTGACCGCCTTGAAGCAACAGAAGGTCACATTGATATGAAGATGCCATTTTTCTTAAATAAAGTGGCACCAGTGTCTGGTGTTGAAAGCTTGCTTGATTACGACTTGCACATCAAAGCAGCTTTTGAAAAAGGCACTCTACGTTACACACTCCAAGTACAAGTGCCAGTAACAAGCTTGTGTCCTTGCTCAAAGAAAATTTCTGAGTACGGCGCTCACAATCAGCGCTCACACATCGTGATTGCTGCAGAGATCACTGAAAATCTGGACGCAGAAGATTTGATCAAAATTGCTGAACAAGCAGCTTCTTGCGAACTATGGGGTCTATTAAAGCGCCCAGATGAAAAATACGTCACTGAAAAAGCTTATGACAATCCTAAATTTGTAGAAGATTTGGTCCGCGATATTGCTGTTGCACTAGATCATTCAGAAAAAGTGATTGCCTATGAAGTGTCATCAGAAAATTTTGAATCTATCCACAACCATTCTGCTTATGCATGGTTAGCCAAAGATAAAAGAAACACTCATTAACCCTTTTAACCACAAGACATGAAGCCCGCTGAGCGCAGTTTCTCTCCCTCCCTTATTTATGCTCAGGGGTGTCTTGTGGTTTTCTTATTCAAAGCCAATGAAAGAGTCTCATGAAAATAGCCATCGTTGGCGCTGGCATATCGGGCCTTGGCTGCGCATATGCTCTTAGCAAACTAGATAATTGCGAAGTCACTCTCTACGAGGGTGGCAATCACATTGGTGGGCATAGCAATACAGTTGATTTAACACTTGATACCCCATTGGGCAAAGTCAGCCATGGTGTAGACACAGGGTTTTTAGTCTTCAACCAAAGAACCTACCCAAGACTGATTCGTTTGTTCCATGAAATCGATGTAGAGATTGCTAAATCTGACATGTCTTTTTCTGTGTCCATCCCAAAACAAAATGGTGATGTACTCGAGTGGTCAGGCACCAGCATTGATTCATTGTTTGCGCAAAGAAAAAATATCTTGAGCCCTTCGTTTTTACGCATGGTCAAAGACATCATTCGATTCAATCGAATCTGTACAAAATTGGCTGCAGACAAACAATTGGATGAGATGGATTTAACTGTTGGCGAATTTATTAAAAAACATCGCTTCAGTCAGCAATTTCAAGATTGGTATTTTTTACCGATGGTTGGTGCCATTTGGTCTTGTCCAGTGTCACAAATGTTGGCATTCCCAATTGCAACCATGATCAGATTTTGCTTTAACCATGGATTGATTCAAATTGCCGATAGACCTCAATGGTTAACTGTCAAAGGCGGCTCAAGAGAGTACGTCAAAAAATTATGTGCTCATATTGAAAAGAACGGTGGCTTTTTCATTCGAGAGCACGTCACATCTGTTTCAAGAAATGTGAATCAAGTTAACATCAGCACAGCTCATGGCGCCATGAGTTATGACCACGTGATCATGGCCTGTCACAGTGATCAAGCCCTTGAGGCTTTAACAGATGCGAGCACTCAAGAAAACAATATTCTTAGCTCTGTTAAATATCAAGCGAATCGTGCCGTTTTGCACACGGACAGTTCTTTATTGCCAAAAGAAGAAAAATGTTGGGCTGCTTGGAACTATGCAAGTACCAGAAGTGAAAACCTTCAAGACCAAGAAGTGTGCGTTAACTACTTGATCAATCAACTACAACCATTGCCTGAAAGCTGGGGCAATCAGCCAGTGATCGTCAGCTTGAACCCTGTTACTGAACCGAAAGCAGAAACAGTTCATGCAGACATTCAGTATGCACACCCCGTATTTGATCAAGCAGCCATTCTTGCTCAACAAAACCTATCTTTAATACAAGGCTCGAACAATACATGGTACTGTGGTGCTTGGACTGGTTATGGCTTCCATGAAGATGGCCTGCGTTCGGGCGAACTTGTTGCTGAAGCAATCCAGGAAATTTTAAGATCTCCGAGAAAAACACCACTATCAGCATGAGCATTGCAAAAATTTGTTTTGGCCAAGTTCGACATGCTCGGCTAAAACCTGCTATCAATAAGTTTACCTATTCTGTCTTTACCTTGCGCATACCGATGCGTCAGAGAAAAACCAACCCTAAAGGGATTTCTCAAATTGGCTTGGGCGACAACAAGCTTTCTTGGTTAACTTTCTATGACAAGGACCACGGCAAAGGTGAGGATGACTCTCTTGCATGGGCTCTTGATCTAGTCAAAAACGAAGGCATCACCGATATTGATGGAGAAGTTTGGTTACAAACATTCCCAAGAGTCTTAGGCTATGTTTTCAATCCAGTCAGTTTTTGGTTTTTTGAAAATCGCTCAGGCGAGTTAAAAGCCATCTTAGCTGAGGTCAATAACACCTTTGGAGAGAGACATTGCTATCTTTTGAGCAACCCAAACGGTCAAGCCATTCAATGGGGCCAAAGCTTTTTATCCAATAAGGTCTTCCATGTGTCCCCTTTTTGCGAAGTTAAAGGTGAATACCATTTCAGATTCTTTTCAAAAGCTGGCTCTGGGCAACACGTTGCTCGGATTGAATATCATGACCAAGGCCCCCTCCTGATCACCAGCGTTAATGGGGTCGAACAAGAAATTAATTTAAAAAGTATCATTTGGTCTGCGATTAGATATCCAGCCATGAGCATTGGAGTGATTGTCAGAATTCATTGGCAAGCTTTACGTTTGTGGCTAAAAGGTGTCCAATTTCATAGCAAACCAACACCGCCTTCTACGGAAGTGAGTAAATGAGTTCAAACACCAATGCCATCGATGGTTTTTTGCCAAGCTTGCCTTGGCACGCCAAGGCCGTTCTTTCACTTTTAAAGAATATCCAAGTTGGTCAACTACAAGTTATCAGCCCTGAAGGAGAGCAACTCACCTTCAAAGGCCCACACGCTGGTATCGAAGCAACCATTCAGATCCATGACTGGGAAGTTTGCAGAGCTTGTTTGAAATCTGGTGATATTGGCTTTGCAGAAAGTTATATCAAGGGCTTTTGCGACTCGCCCGATCTTTTGGCTCTGCTTAGATTGCTATTGGCTAACAGACAAGAAATTGAGACCATCATCTATGGCAATTGGTGGGGTCGTCTAGGTTATCGAATCAAACATTGGTTCAATAAAAATACCAAAGCGGGCAGCAAAAAAAATATCCATGCGCACTACGACATCGGCAACGCTTTTTACGCGCTTTGGCTAGACCCGAGCATGACCTATTCAAGTGCTTGCTTTGATAGTAAAGACACGCCTTTGGTAGAAGCACAGATTGCCAAATATCAAAAAATCATTCAATCACTCACGGTTGCTCCTGGAGAAAAAATTCTTGAGGTGGGTTGTGGGTGGGGCGGCCTCATGGAGCAAGCCTGCTTGAATGGCATCAACATTGACTGCCTGACCATCTCTGAAGAGCAAGCCAAATATGCGCGTGAGCGTGGCGAAAGAATTCAGGTAAAAGATTTGGGTCGTCATCAAATTTTGTTACAAGATTACCGAGATCATCAAGAACAGTACGATGGCATTGCTTCAATTGAAATGTTTGAAGCCGTTGGAGAAAGTTATTGGCCAAGCTATTTCGAGATGATCAAGCGCTGCTTAAAGCCTGGCAAAAAAGCCTGCATCCAAACCATTGTGATTGCCGATAACTTATTTGAGAAATATCGCAACAGCTCTGACTTTATTCAACAGTACGTGTTTCCTGGCGGCATGTTGCCTTCAGAAGAAAAGTTCAAAGAAGCTGCTGCCAAACAAGGCCTTATCACTGATGCCGTCTATCGATTTGGTCAGGACTATCAGCAAACTTTAGTGATGTGGCATGAAAAGTTCAATCAACAACTAGATGCCATCAAAGCACAAGGATTTGATCAAAAGTTCATCCGCTTGTGGAATCTCTACTTGATGTACTGTGCCGCAGGTTTTGCTGAGAAGAGTACGGATGTTATTCAATTCACACTGAGAAAGCCTGAAGAAAATGTCGCTTAATCAGCGAATCATCAGTTTTTATAACAAGCGGATCTGGATCATTGGCGCATCCTCTGGCATCGGCGAAGCTTGTGCTCAAGCTTTTCTGAGTCATGGCGCCAAAGTTGCTCTCAGTGCACGCCGCATTGATAAGCTCAAAGTCATTCAAAATAAATGGCCTGCCGATCAAACGCTTTGCTTACCAGCCAATGCGCAAAGCAATGACGAACTAAGCTCTTCCTACCAATCAATCAAACAAGCATGGGGTGGCATTGATTTGCTCCTCTATGTTTCTGGCATTTATGAACCGATGCGTGCCGATAACTTTGATTTGGCCAAAGCCACTGACATCATCAACACCAACATCATTGGCGCCATGAGCGCTTGCTCAATCACTTTGCCTGATTTCATCCAACAACAATCTGGTGGCATTGCCATTGTGAGCAGCGTGGCTGGTTACAGTGGGCTGCCCCAATCTCTTGCCTATGGCCCAAGTAAGGCAGCGATGATTAATTTTTGCGAAACCCTTTATTACGATCTAAAGCCAAAGAACGTGGCTGTTTATATGATCAATCCGGGCTTTGTAGCAACAGAAGCAACTGCTAAAAATGACTTTGAGATGCCGGCTTTGATCACCTCAAAGCAAGCAGCTGAAGAAATTATAGATGGTATTCAAGCGGGGAAATTTGATATTCACTTCCCCAAGAGATTTTCATTTTTCTTGAAATTTTTACGCTTGTTACCTTACCCAGTTTATTTCCTCTTTATCAAAAAATTCATCAAGATTTAAATGACAAGTCAGCACATCCAACGAGTGATTGAGCAGTTTGAAAATGTCTCACCGAAAACCATCGATTCATTGGTGGCTCTTTACTCACAAGATGCGTTTTTCAAAGACCCCTTTAATGAAGTTAAAGGGCATGCTGATATCAGACACATTTTTACTCACATGTTCACGCAAGTGAACAATCCTCGCTTTGTGATTAAAAACACCTTAGAGAATGGCTCTCATGCTTGCTTAATCTGGGAGTTCATCTTCCAACTCAAGCAATCACCAAGCCTTGATCAAGTCATCAGGGGTTGTACCTGGATGACATTCAATGAGGAATTGCTCATCACAGAACACCGCGATTATTGGGATGCGGCTGAAGAGCTTTACGAAAAAATTCCAGTTCTGGGTGCGCTGATGCGCTGGTTAAAGAAAAGGGCCCGTCAATAGGGCCCATATAAAGATTTAAACAAGTGCTTAATTTAACAAGTCTTGAGTTTTATTTCTTTTCTTTTCTAGCCTTAGTCACTAAGAAATCCATGGCTTGAATCGCTCTGACTTTTGATCCGCCCGTGATTGATGGTGATGTCAAATACTTGCCTTGTACCGCAACAGTTGGAACACCATCAATTCTATAAGCCTGAGCAATTTGATTGGCCGCTCTGGCTTTTGATGTGACTGTGAATGATTTAAACGCTTTCAAAAAAGCTTGGCGATCAACGCCTTGACTGACCACCCAATCTGCTATTTCAGATTCTGCTAGAAGCTTTCTCTTATTAACGTGCATTGCCACCATCACTTTGGCATGTAAATCATTGCGGCCCAAGCTATCCAATGCATAAAACAACTGACTGTGTGGCAACAATTCATCTCTGAATGCCACCGGCACTTTTTTCACCACAACATCTTTACCCTGTTTAGCAATCCATGCGCTTAACTCAGGCTCAAAATCATGGCAATGAGGACAGCCGTACCAAAAAAATTCTAGAACTTCAATCTTGTCCTTAGATTCAGTCACCTGAGCAACCGGCATCACACGATAGTCAAAACCTTCTTCAATTGGTCTTGCTTGAGAGAGTGCCATATTAGAGAATCCGAGGCAGAGAACGCCCAAGAAAATATTTCTAACAGTAGAGAATAAATTGATGTTTTTCATATAAGCATTAATTTGATTTATTGATGCGAATGATTGTAGAAGGAATACCTGCACTTTGCAGTCTGGCTCGTGTTTGAGTCACTTCACTTTGCCCCACGAATGGGCCAACGCGCACACGCCAAAGAGGGGCACCATCTAATTCCCTTTCAGAAATGAGGGCTTCTAAACCCTGCATGGCTAGCATGGCTTTTTGGCGCTGAGCTTCTTCTTGATTCTTGTACGCTCCAGTTTGCAACCAATATTCAGGGCCTTGAGTTGCCGCAGCGATTGAAGCAATTGGATCTTTAGGAGCCATATCACTTGGTAGTGGCACTTTACTTTGTAACGGTTTGTTCAAATTAGGTTTATCTTCAACTTGGATCTCACCCTCGCCCTCTTCAACGGCTTCAACTGGCTTTGCTTTGCTGACAGCCTCTGGTGCTCTGAGATTTAATTTTGGCTCTGGGGCTCCTTTGGTCAACATGATGGCAACACCAACCGCAATTGCCAAACCCAGCAATAAGCCGAGCACAAAACCCATCAAAGTTCCACCTGATGCACCAGACTCTAAAGAAACATGTTGATTATTAATTTTCATCACATTAACTCCTCACATTTTTTCAGGTGCAGAAACACCCAAAATAGCCAATCCATTGGCAATCACTTGCTTGGTTGCTAAGAGTAAAGCTAAGCGTGCCAAGCGAATATTTTCTTCATCAACCAACACTCTATCCGCATTGTAGAAAGTGTGGAAATCGCTGGCCAAATCTCTTAAATAAAATGCCAAGGAATGAGGTGTCATATCCTTGGCAGCCTCAGCCAATACCTCAGAATACTCAGACAAACGTGTCAAGAGCATGTTTGATGCATGACTATCAAGCGCAAGCAGGGAAGCTGACTTAAGACTCGCTTCATCTCCTGCCCACTGCCTCAAAATTGAACAAATTCTGGCGTGCGCATATTGCACATAAAAAACAGGATTTTCATCATTTTGTTTTAATGCCAAATCAACATCGAAGACAAATTCAGTGTCAGCTTTACGAGATATCAAGAAGAATCGAACAGCATCTCTGCCACGACGAATCGCATCTTGACGCTCAGCATCATTCATTTCAGTAGTCACACCACCTGACCATTCAATCAGGTCTCTCACAGTCACATAAGATCCAGCGCGCTTAGAGATCTTCACCTCTTCGCCACCCTTCATCACGGTGACCATTTTGTGTAGCACGTACTGAGGGTAATATTTTGGAATATCCCAAGAACGCTTTTGCGCAACACCCTGGATGCCAGAGCGAACCCTTGCAATTGTGCCATGGTGATCGCTGCCTTGAATATTGATCACATGAGTAAAGCCTCGTGACCATTTGCTCGCATGGTAAGCAACGTCTGGAACAAAATAAGTGTAGCTACCATCTGATTTTTTCATGACGCGATCTTTGTCATCGCCATCATCCGTCGTGCGCAACCAGAGAGCGCCTTCAGCCTCATAGCTCTTTCCAACAGAGGCTAAATCAGCCACTACTGATGCTACGCTGCCATCACTGTACAAAGATGACTCTAAGTAATAGCAATCAAATTGCACCCCGAAAGAATTCAGATCAATATCTTGCTCTTTGCGCAAATACGCCACAGCAAATTGTCGAATGGATTCAATGTTATTGATATCGCCATCAGCATGCACAGGCTGACCATCTGAAGCAGCCACAGTGGCCTTTGCCAAATAGTCTTTTGCAATATCTGCAATGTATTCACCGTTATAGGCAGACTCTGGCCAATTCTGATCACCGGGATTAAGGCCCTTTGCTCTTGCCTGAACAGAAATAGCTAAATTTTGTATCTGGACACCAGCATCGTTGTAATAAAACTCTTTATGAACAGACCAACCTTGAGTTTTTAAAATATTCGATAGAGCATCACCCAGCGCTGCTTGGCGACCATGTCCCACGTGCAGAGGGCCTGTTGGGTTTGCAGAAACAAACTCGACCAATACTTTCTTACCAAGCTCCGCTTGCTGACCATAACAATTACCATCAGCAAAGATCTTGCCGATCACCTGTAAACGAGCATTTTGGGTTAAACGCAAATTAATGAATCCTGGACCAGCAATTTCAGCGCTCGCGATTAATTCTTTTGCGCCCGATTGATTCAATAATTTTTCAACAAATACCTGAGCCAATTCTCTTGGGTTGGCTTTCCACGCCTTAGATAACTGCATAGCAATATTGGTGGCTAAATCTCCGTGCTCAGCAACCTTTGGGCGCTCTACATGAGGTTCTGGCAGGGAATCAGCAATGCCTCGCTCTTTGGCTATCTGAGTCAAGGCATCTTGCATCAATGAAATAATTTGTTTTTTAATGGCTGGTAGCATAGAAGTTCAGTTTATCAGTTAACTTTTGGTGTTAATCTTTGCTTATGTTATATAAATTTCAATGTAAAAAATCTGCAGATGTTCTGATGTTAGAAGACCTAACCTCAAAAATATTTGCAATCATTGGTAGACCCTTGGAGCCAAGAGGCGTCTTTTTGTTAGAGCAACTACCGATCGCGATTTCTAAATTAGAAGTGGCCATTGCAGAAGACATTGAACGCAAAAAGAATGCCTCTGAAAACAGCCCATCAGAATCTTCCGAAAAATCCGGCGACAGCATCAACCATGATCGCTTAGGGCAAAGAGCATATCCATTCATAAGCTTACTCAAAGAGGCTTTGCTTAACGAAGAGATGGTATCTTGGGGCGTTTAACAAAGTCCGCTTGCTGATCTTCACCAATGCGACCCACATCAAAGTATTGAGCCTGTGGGCTTGCCAAATAGAAACCGCTCACACTCGATGATGGTGTCATGGCCATCGACTCAGTCAAAGCCATATCAATTTCATCAGCCTTTAAGCACTCAAACATCTCTTTTTTAACCAAGTGATCTGGGCATGCTGGATAACCAGGGGCCGGACGAATGCCTTGGTACTTTTCCTGAATCAAGTCTTCATTACTTAAAGTCTCGTTAGAAACGTAGCCCCAAAGTTCAGTTCTCACTCTTTGGTGCATCTTTTCAGCAAAGGCTTCTGCAAAACGATCGGCCAAAGCTTTCAACATGATTGAACTGTAATCATCATGCTTGTCTTCAAACTCTTTGAGTTTCTTTTCAATCGCATGACCTGCAGTTACAGCAAACATGCCAACATAATCAGAAACACCAGATTCTTTAGGCGCGACAAAATCAGCCAAACAACGATTTGGTTTCTTAACGCCATCGACAACAGGTCGATCGCTTTGCTGACGATAGTTCTTCCATGTCAATAAGACATCCTGTCTAGATTCATCGGCGTAGATTTCAATATCATCACCAACGCTATTCGCTGGATAGAGACCAATCACAGCATGAGCTTGCAACCAACGACCCTGAATGATTTTTTGCAACATGGCCTGAGCATCAGCAAACACCTTCTGCGCTGAATCTCCAACCACTTCGTCTTTTAATATCTGCGGATATTTTCCAGCCAAATCCCACGTCTGAAAGAATGGCGTCCAATCAATGCATTGGGCAATGTCTGCCAAATCGTAATTTTTAAAAACACGGCGCCCGATAAATTTAGGCTTGACGATTGTCTGCTTACCCCAGTCAATCATTTCTTTATTGGCTCTTGCATCTTCAATGCTGATGATGGGAGTTTGCTTTTTATTGGCATGCTGAACCCGAATTCTTTCGTAGTCCGCCTGCAAATCATCAATGTATTTATCAGCACCTTCTTCTGACAACAAGCTAGAGGCCACTGAAACTGCTCTAGAAGCATCAGGCACATAAACAACTGGGCCTTCATAATGAGGCGCGATTTTTACTGCCGTATGAACTCGTGATGTGGTTGCTCCACCAATCATCAATGGCATTTTTTTCGATCTGAAATAATCATCACGCTGCATCTCTTCAGCAACGTAAGCCATTTCTTCCAATGATGGCGTGATCAAGCCAGACAATCCGATCAAATCAGCTTTTTCTTCTTTGGCCTTTTTGAGAATTTCATTACACGGCACCATCACACCCATGTTCACAACATCAAAGTTGTTGCACTGGAGCACCACTGTCACAATATTTTTACCAATATCGTGAACGTCGCCTTTGACGGTTGCCATGATGATTTTTCCGCGAGAACGCACATCTCCGCCGCTCTCAAGAATCTGTCGCTTTTCTTCTTCAATGTATGGAATCAAATGTGCAACGGCTTGCTTCATCACTCGGGCGCTCTTCACCACCTGAGGCAAGAACATCTTACCTGCACCAAACAAATCACCCACCACATTCATGCCATCCATCAAAGGTCCTTCGATGACCTCAATCGGACGACCGCCTGCGTTTGATATCTCAAAGCGCATCTCTTCGGTGTCTTCAACAATGTGTGATGTCACGCCGTGCACCAATGCATGAGTCAAGCGCTCTCTGACAGAGCCTTCACGCCAAGCCAAAGTCTCTTCTGCGCGCGCACCACCGCCCTTGTATTCGTCGGCGATTTCTAGCAAACGCTCCGTGGGAGTTTTGCCATCTTTTTCAGTAAAGCGGTTTAAAACAACATCCTCAACACGCTCTTTTAACTTCTCATCTAAATCAGCATAAACACCCAACTGACCGGCATTCACAATGCCCATGTCTAAGCCAGCGCTAATCGCGTGATATAAAAATACCGTGTGAATTGCTTCACGAACAACATCGTTGCCCCTGAATGAGAAGCTCACATTGGAAACACCACCGCTCACTTTTGCACCAGGCAAGTTAGCTTTTATCCAAGCCGTTGCCTGAATAAAGTCGTTGGCGTAGTTGTCGTGCTCATCAATACCAGTGGCAATCGCAAAAATATTAGGATCGAAAATAATATCTTCTGGAGGAAAGTCCAGTTCATCGACCAATATCTTGTAGCTTCTTTCGCAAATCTCAATTTTTCTTTGATAGGTATCAGCCTGACCTTTTTCATCAAAGGCCATGACCACAGTGGCTGCACCATAGCGTCGAATCAATTTCGCTTGATGCCTGAATAAGTCTTCGCCCTCTTTCATAGAAATAGAGTTAACGATGGCCTTACCTTGAACGCATTGCAAGCCTGCTTCGATGACTGACCATTTTGATGAGTCAATCATGATCGGCACTCTAGAAATATCTGGCTCTGAAGCAATCAAATTCAAAAAACGCACCATCGCCGCTTTTGAATCCAACATTGCCTCATCCATGTTGATGTCGATGATCTGGGCACCGTTTTCAACTTGCTGTCTTGCGACCGATAAAGCTTCATCGTATTGCTCATTCAAAATCATTCTTGCAAATGCTTTTGAACCTGTGACGTTGGTTCTCTCACCAACGTTCACAAAGCCCACGTGTGGGCTGATGTTGCATGGCTCTAAACCAGATAATTTCATTGGAGGAATCTGTTTTGTTGCTGACATCACACAGACTCCTTATAAGCATTCCAGCGACGACTTGGTCTCTTTGCAACGGCATCAGCAATTGCCTTGATGTGCGCAGGCGTTGTTCCGCAGCAGCCACCTACCAAATTCACCAAACCATCTTTTGAAAATTCATCTAATAATCTAGATGTCATTTCTGGGGTTTCATCAAAGCCTGTATCACTCATTGGATTAGGCAGGCCTGCGTTGGGATAACAAGAAACAGCAACATCACATACTTTTGCTAGCTCAGCAATGTATGGACGCATCAGCGTTGCACCTAAAGCGCAATTAAGACCAAACGTTAAAGGCTTGGCATGACGCAAGCTATTCCAAAACGCCTCAACTGTTTGACCAGACAAAATACGGCCTGATGCATCTGTCACAGTTCCAGAAATCATGATTGGCAAGCGAACCTGCTGCTCTTCAAAAAACTCATCAATCGCAAACAAAGCAGCTTTTGCATTGAGCGTATCAAAAATTGTTTCGACCAAAAACACATCGGCGCCACCCTCATACAAAGCCTCAACCTGCTCTTTGTATGCTTGACGCAATTGCTCAAATGTCACGTTTCTAACAGCCGGATCATTCACGTCTGGAGAAATGCTGGCGGTCTTTGGTGTTGGCCCTACTGCGCCAGCAACAAATCTTGGTTTGTCTGGTGTGGAAAATTCATCACAAGCCTGTTTCGCTAATTTGGCTGCAGCCAAATTCATTTCTCTGGCCAATTCAGGCATTTTGTAATCATCTTGCGCAATGGTCGTTGCGCCAAATGTATTTGTTTCAATTAAATCTGCGCCCGCCGCCAAATATTGACGATGGATGTCCAAAATGATTTCAGGATGAGTGATATTGAGTAACTCGTTATTGCCTTTTAAATCAATCGCATGATTTTCGAAACGAGTTGACTCTGGCAAACCGCGGTATTGCTGTTCATTTAATTTGCGTTGCTGAATCATGGTGCCCATGGCACCATCCAAGACCAAAATACGGTCTTTTAATAATTGAGGCAAGTTTGCGCCGCGGGTATAAAGCATAAGTAAAACTCTTATTTGGTCACAAATGATTGCGACAAATTGATTAAACCTATATTTTATCGGTATTACGTATATTTATCTGATTACATTAACTTTTTTATTTGGGG
>JACCDG010214610.1_pt1 | contig 21395 bp, 20 predicted proteins | sample 7442471 | NCBI WGS metagenome assembly JACCDG01 (sample SAMN15323444, study PRJNA562643) | freshwater metagenome | isolation source: river surface water | place: USA:Blue River Watershed | collected 2017-08-17 | reverse complement strand
TCTTGTTGACCTGGTGGCGGTAGTCGCCGGTGACGTTGGTGACGCGGATGCGGTTGGCGTCGACGTCCTTGGCGAGGTTCTTGAGGATCAGCTCCTGCTTCTCGACGTCGGTGGTGAGACCGTCGACAGCCTTGCCGCCGCGGATGTTGACCATGTTCTTGAACGCCGGCCAGAGGAAGTAGAGAGCGCCAGCAACGCCGAGGCCCAGGAGAACGAGTTGTACGGTGGTGGACATGGATATGATTCCTTTCTGTCAGGCACGAGTCGGGATGACTGTGCGAGTTTCGTGTCAAAACCTCAAGCATGGCTTGTGGGCTTGGATGCGCTGAGGTTTTGGTTAGTTCTGGAAGAAGAAGTTAAATGAGAAGTCCGATGGAGATGAAAAAGAGTGCCAAAGACTAACCAGTTGTGGTGCCGATATACAAATAAGCTCTTTACTTGCTGTTACTAAGTTGCTGGCGCTTCTTATCTATTCTCCATTTAATCGAAGCTAGAGATGCTTGACATTTGCCGTGTTGCAACCAGGCTGCCTACCCCAAAATTATTTCTTAATGTCTTGAAGATACTCGAAATAAGCGGGTTTTCACTAATCAAGTGCTCGCGCCGCTCGCGCACCTTGACAACTATCTCCAAAACCTTAACCGATATCGGTTTAGGTTTTAAATGTGCCAATGCAAAAACGAGACGGAGCATAACCGTCTCGTTTCAGAATTCGAACTTCTAAATCGTTGCTGAGCTTTTCTAAGAAAGTTATCTTAGAACTGGATTGTTTCCGGCAACGCTATTAGACAAGGACATTGGCTGATCTAAAGCGAATTTCACTCTTGATCCGCTAGGGATTTTTACATCCTTACCTTTTCTCCACAGGTTGGAACCAAGACCGACAGCGCCACCAGTGGCGACACCAGCAATAGCTCCAGCTCCGATGGCTCCGCCCACGATTGGAGCGAAACAGATACCTAGTAGTGTTCCACCAGCAGTCCAGGCAGCGGTTCTAACCACGCCGGATTTAACAGTGGATGAAGTAGTGCGACCTTTGAGTTCGCCTTTTTTCTCATGAATGCCAGGATCTTGTTGATCGGCAGTGATGATTGCGGACAAAGGGTATTTCATGCCATCAGGAGTGGTGGCGGAAATAAGGTGCAGAGTCATGGCTCCGTTTTTACCAGCAAGTCCACCTTTGTCGGCCGAAATAACCTGACCTTCAAGTGCGGTATTGGAAGGAAGAACCATGTCGCTTCCCAAATACATGGGAGTGTATAAACGTGCGTTGAAAATATCGCCTGGTTTGGCGACACTACTATCTATTGCACTGGTCAAGGTAGCGTCAATAACAGTTCCTGTCGGTACATAAGTAATACGTCCCTGCAAGGTTTCTCCGTTGTATGTCTGAGCCAGAGCGGGGCAAACAGAACCAAGTAAGAGAACACCAGCCAGAGCCAATGTTAAGGGTGTTCTTTTCATTCGATACTCCTTCTTTCAGATAGCGAGTTCATAGGGTACAAGCGGCTAAGCACGCTTGTTTAACTGAGTCTCAGGATAGCATAATAGTTATAAAGTGAAATCGGGAAAAACTATATTCCTGTATGCGATAGCATATATGATACCAGCAAGATGGCGTATGTGGTGGCGTTTCAAGCTTCGCCTTTCTCCCGAAATACCGATAAGATGGTTCTGATAATGCGTTCCTGCCTATAAATCCCGGTTGTCAGAAGGAGTGGTGGTATCAAGGTTAGTGCTTCAAATTTACTTTCTTGTTTTCACCCATATCAGTTGGCTGTCCCGTCATATTTTTTATGAGTGCCACCGCATGCGAAATCATCGAATTTGGCCCATCCCAATATTCGGCCTTCTGTCCTTTGATCTTTAATAAGGCTATATCTGGCGTGTCTACTCCTTTTGGAAACCACGCCTTTAATTCTGGCAACCACAATTCTTCGATTTTGGATTTGTCTCTCACAAATTCGGCAGTACCCGAAAGCGAGACTTAGTTTTGTTTTTTGATGTCGACAAAAGATACGTTTACTTGCGGATGCTTTTTTGCTTCTATCACTTTGTGCGAGTTTCCGTAAGTGAAAAACCAGACGTCACCGTCGAATTCCACTTTTGCGTTGACTGACATTGGTCTGCTGCGAAGCGAACCGTCATCGTCCATCGTGGTCAACATACCAAAATCGATATCCTTAATAAGGTCGCCTAATTTGTGCACATTCCCACGGGTGCTAGTGCTGCAATTGTTGTTACTCATGCCTTTTCTCCTTGCTTGTCTTTATACATATGACCTAGCAAAGTAATTGCGGGGCGATAGCTTTTCTTATGCGCTTGCAAAAGCTTATGATGAGCCGCTTTTATTCAAAGGCAACAACTTTTCCAAAACAGATATTCAATCTGCATTGAAATAGCAAAGCGTCCATTTGACAGATATTCATGGGAGAAAACCCCCGTAAATATATCTCGAACTTTGTGCATCATGTTGTATACAGTGGTGTAGTGCATGCAGAAAAGCTTTGCTGCACAACTTTGGACCGATGCAAAACTGTTCCAGATGTGATTGAAACCTGATGACGACGAGCCCAGCATTGGATTGTTCTGCGCCTAGCCATGCGGATTCTATCATTGTGGTGACAATAAACACGGATAAATCCTTTAGTCCATCGTGCATCAAAAATGGTTTTAAGAGAGGCTTCTTCAGAGTTGAAGTGACGTTGAAATTCGAGAGGATTCATTGACTCATAAGGCATGACATTTTCTGTTTTCGGGGTATATAACTATATAATATAGTGTTTTTAGAACCAAGAAAAAATAACCTGCTGCTTCATCGAGAAACCCAGGTTCAAGAAAAAGAACTGAAGTGGAGAGACTTGCTCTCCACCTCAGTCCAATTACAAGCTAAGCGAGACTAGCCCGCGAAGCCAACTGCATGCGTCTTGGGCACGTCTTTCCATTTGGAGATCGGGCGCGGACGGAAGCTACCGCCCTCGAGAATGGCCGACGTGTCTTGGTCGGGTTCGCGGTCCACCCAGTTGAAGGCAACTTGTTCGCCGACCTTGAGTGGCACCATGCGCGCGCTCGTGTACAGGTACGCTTCGCCCGGAATGAAGGCGGTCTTGCCGTCGAACGTGACAGCCCTGCGCGGATCAACGCTGGGGTGCGAAACATTGGTCTCGACCCAATTGGTGACAGCGCAGTTGACCAGTGCCGATTCGGTGTCGCCGCTGCACGGACCCAGAACGAAAGTGCCATCGGGACCGGCGATGAGGTCCGCCTCGTAGACGAACTCGCTGCCGCCACCGCATTTGTTGAGCACCTCCTTCCAGAGGGCGCCCGTCAGGTAGACACGCACACCCACCTCGCGAGAGGGATTCTTGACGCCGATGGACGGACCAAGCGTGAGGTCGGCGCCAACGAAGATGTAGGGACGGTGAGATTCGTCTCGACGAACGGCGATGCCCGAGGTGAGCGTTCCTTCGGTATTGGCTTGGAACAGTTTCATGTTTAACTCCTGTTGGTCTGGAGAGGCTTCGGGATACTAGTGATACGCATGAGAGATGAATCAGACTTCCTTCTCGACCACGGTGTAGGGAACGCCGAGGGCCGCGGAAACCTTCTCAGCGAGCTTTGTTATGACAACCCAGTCGTCCTTGAAGAATTCCCAGCCGCTCTCGCCGACCCACCTTTCCTGATTGAAGAGGAAAGGCTTGAAACCGAGTTCCACAGCCGCATCGACCACTGCCTCGTCGAACGCCCAGCGCTCTGAATCGGGGCAGTCGAAGCGACAATTGCGGAAGGCAACGAATTGCTCGTCGCCTGCAAGTTCAGTCGCAGACAGCATGGGAGTGCCGCGCGACGTAAGACGCTTGAGAGTAAGCTTCATGTCTCTTTCTCCTTTCGGGATTCGCGATTTCGATAGAGATGCGATGGAGAGAAGGAAAAGCTGAGCGCAGCTATTGCGCTGCGTTCAGGTTGCCCTTCTCTGCTTCTTGTCGCACCAGGTGCGATTAGTGTTCTGCGCGATCAGGAGCGATGGCGAGAATGCCACCAGCAGCAGTGATGACGAAACCTAGAGCGGCGCCAGCGAACATGCAAGCGATGCTTGTCATGCAGAGAATGGAGCGCAGAGGCTCGGCGACTCTCGCTTGATAGAGGAGCGAGAATGAAAAGTCAGGCAGTTCGTAGGCGAGATACCAGATAAAGAGGCCGGCGAAGATCATTACCAGCCCACCGATGCGCGAGACGATGTTGAAATTGATCGCTTCGCACTTCACTTTTTCCGCGAGCGCAGAGGTCGTCCTTGGTCCGAATGCATAGAACAGACAGGCGCCAAGGAGGATAATGAGCCCGAAGATAAGCGCAATCGTGCCGATGATGCTGACGAAGCCGATGAATCGATCAGCCATCGAAGAGTTGCGACCGATGCTATAAGTCCGATAGACCAGGTCGGGTATGCCATTTGCGTGCCACCACGCAACGGCGAGGACGCAGGCGAGAACCAGAGCGAGTGAACGCTTGGCGATATTCATTTCGATTCTCCGTTTGTTCGAGGAATTTTCAATTTTTTGCAGATAGATAGAAAACACCTGCCCAGCTCTTTCGAACCGGGCAGGTGCAGTTTGTGCTTGAGTGAAGCTTTAGGCAAGCTATCTCACGTCAGACCAATTTGCAGGACTGGCGTAAGTCGACGGGTCCGAGAGTCTCAGGCTAGCGGATGCTAGCTGAGATTTTCAAACTCCTCCACGTATTTGCCGAAAACATTGAGCGCCTTCTGGACGGTGGACGGATCCGAAAGATCCGCACCAGCCTTCTTCAGGAGCTCGAGGGTGTAGTCCGAGCCGCCGGACTTCAGGAAGTTGAGATAGCGCTCGAGTGCCGGCGCCCCTTCTTCCAGAATCTGCCCAGCCAGCACGGTGGCACCGGTGATGCCGGTGGCGTACTGATAGACATAGAACGAACGGTAGAAGTGCGGAATGCGCGCCCACTCGATTGCCACCGCCGAGTCGTTTGGAACCTCGACAGCACCGCCATAGTAGTCCTGGCAGAGCTTGAGGTAGACGTCGCTGATGGATTTGACGGTGAGCGGCTCGCCGGCTTCTTCCTTGGCGTGGATGATCATCTCGAACTCGGCAAACAGAGTCTGCCGGAAGAGCGTCGCCCGGAAGCGGTCGAGGTATTCGTTCAGGATGAACTTGCGTTCCTCCTTGGTCTTGGCCTTCTTCAGCAAGTAGTGCGTGAAGAGGGCTTCGTTCACCGTCGAGGCGGTCTCGGCGGAGAACAGCGTGTAATAGCACGTCGCGTGAGGCTGCGTCGTGCGCGAGAGCCAGGAGTGCATGGAGTGCCCGTTCTCGTGGGCGAGCGTGTAGGTGGTGCCCAGCGTGTCCTGCCAGTTCATCAGCATGTACGGCACCGTGCCGTACACACCAGAGCTGTAGGCGCCGGAGACCTTGCCCTTGTTCTCCATCACGTCGACCCAGCGCTCCGAGAAGGCGCGCCGAACGACATCCTGGTAGTCCTTGCCCAGAATGGCGGTCGACTCGATCACCATCTGGCAGGCTTCTTCGTAGGTCACCTTCATGTCGTAGATCGGGACATAGAGGTCCCAGAACTGGAGCTTGTCGACGCCGAGGACCTTCTTGCGCACGTTGAGGTAACGGTGCAGCTTGTCGAGGTTGGCCCGGGTGACATCGACCAGGTTCTGGTAAACGCTGACGGGAACGTTGATGTCCCCGAGAGCCATGGCGATGGCGCTGTCGTGATTGCGCACGCGCGCCTGGAACACGTCCTGCTTCACCTGGGCGATGTACATCGCCGCAAGCGAATTCTCGTACGCCTTGAACGTGCCGTGATAAGCCTTCCAGGCAGCTTCGCGAACGTCGCGATTCTGACTGTCGAGCAGAGACAGGAAGTTGCCGTGCGTGATCTGAACGTCCTTGCCGTCCTCGCCCTTGATGGTCGGGAACTTGAGGTCGGCGTTGTTGAACGCGGTGAACACGGAACCGGCGGCGCCGACCGTCGGACTGGCAAGTGCCAGCACCGATTCGACTTCGGCCGAGCGAACGTGCTTGGCCTTGCGCTGAAGGTCGTTGAGGCTCTGGCGATAGACCGCAAGTTCGGGGAACTTGACGATCCACGCTTCGAGCTTCGCCGGCTTGATGCGCAAGAGATCGTTCTTGAGCCAGGAGGTGGCGGTGCCGTATTCGCTGCCGAGGCGACGAACACGAGCCATCAGACCCTGGTAATGGGCGTTGGTGGTGTCGGTGTTGTTGTGCGAGGAGGCATAGAGACCAGCCTTGCTGAGCAAGATGTCGATCTCTTCTTTTGCCTTCAAGCCTGCAAGCAGGTTCTTGCCGGAGCGGAAGAGTCGCCCTTTGTAGGCCACGAAGCCCGGAATCAGGCTCTTGACCTTTGCCATTGCCGCTTCCCAGTCGGCTTCGGTAGCGAAGATGAGGGTCAAATCCCAGGTCTTCTCGACCGGGACTTGTTCTCGAGTGGGAAGAACGTCAGTTTTGTTTGTCATGTTGATGACATCCTTTCAGTTGGAGTTGCAACTTTTCAGGTTGTGGGTAAGAGAGTAAAAAGCTCTTATTCTAGCTGTCGCGCAGAAACCAGTTATGCGTCGCGACTAATAAAAGTCGGGCGCAAGGGTGTAAATTTACTGGCTGGAAGATGCTTTTAGGGCTAGAAGTACCGCGCTAAAACTAAATACAAGAGACTCCTTTACCTTGGCGCTTTCACACATCAGGTCCTATTTAGTTCTTGCTAATAAACCTCTTGATAACGTCTCGAGACATAGTTAAATAAGACCGTTATAATTAAGGTCTTGGTGAAGCTGCGCTAGATAAGTGTAGACCTGGGTACACTACTTAAAGCCGATTTAAAAACAGGAGCAGGATTGATCTAAATGGAAATTGCTTGGCGGGTGTCCGCAGTAACTGATCCGGGCTTAAAGCGAAAGGAAAATCAAGACAACTTTTATCTAAGTCCCGACCAGAAATTGATGGTGGTGGCAGATGGCATGGGCGGCATGAAAGGTGGAAGCCGAGCCAGTCGCATCACTGTCGACACTGTTGCTGAGTTATGGAACACAGCCCCTCCAGCTTCAGATGAGAGTCCAGTTCTTTTAGAATGGCTCGCAGATGCCGCTTACAAGGCCAACGAAGCTGTTTTTCAAGCAGCAGCAGCAGATCCTGCTGTGAAAGATATGGGCACCACAATCGTGGCTGCCATTCATTCGCGTGACGGCAATTTAAATATAGTGCACGTCGGAGATTCGCGTGCCTACATGGTCCGCGATGAAAAAGCAAAAGTGCTAACTGTCGATCATTCAATTGTGATGGAAATGCTAGCCAAAGGCAAAATGAATGAGGATCAACTCAAGGCGAGCCCTTTCAAACATTATTTGTCGCGTTGTATAGGTCACAAAAAAGTTGTAGAAGCCGATAAAACACCGGTTGCAATCAAACCAGGCGATTGGATCATTCTTGCAAGTGACGGTTTGTCTGCTGTCCTCAAGGACCATGAGATAGGCGAGATTGCCTCTACATGCGATTCTGCGCAAGAAGTGTGCAACGATTTGCTCAGTGAGACATTGGCTCGTGGAGCACCCGACAATGTCACTATTATTGTGGCAAGTTACGTGAAAGTGAAAGAAGGCGCAAGCCAGCTAAAATAGCTTCGAGCTTTCTTATTGTTTTTGAGCCTATTAAAATTTACTGGATCCCGGGACACGGGTCACGTTCAACAGGTCTCAATACATGTTACTCAAAGGTCCGGCCCTCACCCATAATGAAAAAATGAAATGGCTAGTGCGTGGAGTGCATAGTGCGTAGCACGTAGCGCGATCCAGTCTGAAAAACTTGGGACATGTTGACCTGGAGAAAAATAATGCAACCGGTCAAACGTGTTTGACTGGCATGCAATAAAATGGTTTTGTGTTTGTTAACTATAAAAGATAGTAAAAAGTTAAAAATGAAAACAGAAAAGACAGCAAGGAGCTCAGTTTGACTGAACCCCCTGCGTCCATACGCGTTGACTAGCGCATTGAATTCTCGATGGGAAGACTGAAGGCTAATTTAGGCTAAACCTTCATGCTGCCAATCTAGAACTCATCTGATGCTGAACTGCTGAATTACGCTGCCGACCGGAACGCGAAACTCCTGACGAATTACTCGAGTTCTGTCCGAATGCAGAATCGACCAGTTGTAGAGCCAGTGCGACGAATCCGACACGAGGAAAGTAGTCTGCCAGTAGCCAATGTTCTTCAACGCCGGGTTTTCGATGAAGTGAACAAGCTCCAACGATGATACCGAGCCTGGTACCATGCTGCCATCTTTCTGCTTCATCAGAAAGGAGTAATTGTAGCTGGTGCTGATCGACCCGGAGCCGAAGATGAATGATCCGCTCACTCCATCCTGGTTGCGCAGCGAGACGAGTGTAATTGGATCGCTTTTCACCTCGACTCTTGGAACCGCGATGCAGATGGAAATGGCGAGGAAAAAGCCGCAGAAACCGCAACAGAAGGTGGTGCTGCAAACCTTGTACAGAAATTCGCCGATGCTGCGCTTGCTGCCTTTGAAGTAAGAATGAATTCCAAGAAGCATTCCAATTGCGGTCAGAACATAGATGCTGTACATGAACAAATTCCTTTCTAGTTTTATGGGTTGACAAGAAATATGAATAAAAAAATGAGAGAGGAAGCTGGTTTATAAGCCAAACTTCCTCTCTCACTAGTCGCGATTACACATCCAGCGCCGGAACCTTGTACGCAGCGCCTCTGCGAGAGAGTGCTTTGTACATCCAGAGGTTCTCCGCAGCGATGTTGTCCTGAGGCCAAATCGGACCGTTGAAGTCGAACGGAGCTTGAATGAGATTCTTGGGCTTGAGGCTTTGCAGCACACAAACCCAGGACTCATGCGCTCGTCGCAGTTTCTGACCGCTGTTTGCCAGCGCCGTGAAATGCGATTCGAAATCCTTCATCACCTGGATGTGACGAGGTTCGGTCGGCGTATAGCCTGCCTTCATCACCCAACGCGCCACGTGATAGTGGCTTGGGCAAAGCTCGATGAAATCGTAGCCAGCGCGCTTAGCCAGGAGTTCGAATCCAGGCAACACAAAGTGAGCCACGTCATCGGTTGGCAGGGCGTTTTGTCCAGGTGCGCGACCGGAGTGCCACGCTTGCTTGAAATATCCCAGAAACTTCTGGGGGTCTTTCAAGAAGGCGAACGGCTGACGCACGAACTCGTCGTAGTCAGCGTCACCGCCAAATTTGGTTTCGCGCAGGCGTGTGCCTGGTACGAAACCGTAGATAGAAAGTTCAACAGACTTGAGCTTGGGCGACAGTGGACGGCACCACTTCGGGTCGGAGTAGGGGAAATCGAGCAGAGCGCAATCGTTGGCGCGCGGTGTGCCGTCGAAACGACGGTCGCGCAGTGCCACTTTCATGCAAAGCTCAGCCTTCCCGTTCTTCCAGTCTCCGGAGTAACCCAGAGCCTCGAATTTGACACCGTCGCGCATAACGACAAACAAGCCGTTCTCGCACTCGTACATGTTGGTCGAGAACGGGAAGCGGACGATTTTGTCGCCGTGCTTGCCGCCATGCATCCGATGATCGTTCAAGTTCGACAATTCCTGCTGCGGGAAGAGACCGTCGCGGGAGTCGGAAACGATGGGATTCTTGACCTGGAGGATGGCACCCAGAATTTGTTTGGTCCGAGGTGATACGAGATAACGCCAGATATCTGCGTCTTGAACGCGGCAGATAGGCGTAACCCCGAAGAGATCCACGTAGTCGGCTCGAATAAAGCGAACCATAGTGATTCCTTTCGTTAGAGGTTAGTGAAGAAAGCAATTGGCAATAAACTTCAAATACCAGTAGCGACCGCGCTTCTTAAAAGCTGGAAAAAGCGGAGTTAGATGGTCTGGAAGTTTTTAGGTCTTTGAGAGTTTTCTGGAAGTGAGATGAAAAAAGGACCCTGAACCTAAGCCATCAAAGGGCCTGTAATCAACGCCTTAAGGTTTTCTTTAGAAAAGCTAAATCAAAGTCTGTGCGAGGGTTTTGAGGTGATGTCAAGAGAGAAATTTGGGCAGGGTTCAGTCTAAGACGCGATGTTTGTCTGCAAAGGGAAATGGCGCTGGCTAAAAATGGAAGCTATCGCAGCTCTACTAGCACCTGAAAACTAAGTGATTTGAATTGTTTAGGTCTTTGAAAATTAAGCGTTGATTAGCTCGACAATTTCAGATAGATCGAAACCGACCAATCCCAATGTTTCAAGATTGCGTCCAGAATTAGAAAGTGATTTGCCGAGCATAACCGATGCCAGATCGATGATGCTTCTTGTTACAGGTACAGGTGTGCGAGAAAGGCTTGCCAGGCTGTCAAAGAGCGTTAGTGTTTCGGCTATGTCTGCTTCAAGTACACGTGCGCTAACTTCGAGTGAATTTTCAGAACCTAGTGCCAGACCGGTTCCATGCGAACAAAAAGCTTCTTTGAGATTTTGGGGTGAGACATCATGACCTTCGCCGTATAGCGGATACTCAATGAAGAGTCGCAAAAAATCAGGTATTACACATCCAAAAGATTTAGCTACAGCTTGTACTTCTTTTTCTAGACCGGCTATGAGCTGCCAGGAATAAGGGTTTGAGAAAGTGTGAGTAGGCTTGATTGATTGAGGATCAAATGAGAAAGAATCTTCACTTAACAAGTGAGCAAAAGCTAGTGCAGGTCTGACGAAACGAACGACATCCGAAAGTCCGCGCTCAATTACATTGGAGGCAGGAACGATCGCTTTAACCAGAGTGGAAATATTTGGAAAATGGCGTCTAATACCGTTGCGCATCAGTCCACCAACTGATACTCGACTGTGCACACCTTGGATGACCAAGGTTTGTCCGTTGTCTTCAAGTGAGACACCGCTGAATAACTGACCCAATTCCATTACAACCACTCTTGTGTTGCAGTCGAGTTTGCGCAAGTTGTGGTGAAACTCAAAAGCAGCACCTAGAGGGGCATTTATTAAGCAGATAACTTGACCGTCAATTAAATGTGGTGCGATAAGAGAGGTGATAGCACCATAATTGGTGCTACTCTCGCAAATCATTACTGTGCCAGAATTGCCTATGGCAAATCCAACGTGACCAGCAGAGAAGCTCTCCGGCTCTTTTTCGAGCTTGATTTGCTGCAGTGGGTGCGATCCACAACGCGATCTTATTTCTACTTTCTTGATGATGCCGAAATTTACATCTACTGATGATAAATCTTCTAGTTGAATTACTTTGTTGTTGTCGGAGCTGAGCAAATAGGCTACGGCTCTTGCATTTAGACTGTTGCCCAGAACGCAGTAATTATCTTGAAGTCTACTTTTTACACCGTTTCGGTCACTGACTGTGATGGCACTGGACTGTATTGCGTTATCTAAGGAATTCACCTTGTATAAGTCCTCCATCACCACAAAATTGCACACAGTCACTACGCGCTGATAAGCAAGCTATTTGCTTGTTCTTCAGCTTCAGGTTGGTAGTAAGTCAACAAAGGCAAAGCATAAACAGTATGACTCTGGAAGACAAGACCTTTTGCTCACGTTTAACCTTAAACTTGAGCTTGAGCACTCGACTTTAAGAAAAGTGAAGTGCTGTATATGGCGTCTATATTGCTGCTAGAATTTTGTCCATGCCCGGCCCAGCGCGAGTTTTCTACGATTCTGACACAAGTCTTGATGCACTTGTGGATATAAAGATTGGTATCGTCGGATATGGAAATCAAGGACGTGCTCAAGCGCTAAATGCAAGAGAAAGTGGATTGCAAATAGTGGTAGGAGCCCGTCAGAATGGGGCTTCCTGGCATTCGGCACTAAGTGATGGATTTGCGGTAGTAGCTATATCAGATGTTGTTTCGACATGTAACGTGCTTGTTATGACTTTGCCTGATGAAGCAATGCAAGCGGTGTATCGAGCCGATATAGCGCCTTTTCTAAATGTTCCAAAAACTTTTATATTTTCACATGGATACGTCGTTCACCATAATTTAATCGAGTTTCCGTTCAATAGCGATCTTTTGTTAGTGGCTCCTACAGGACCTGGAGCAAAACTGCGTCAACTTTTTACAGAGGGCAAGGGGTTACCATCCCTGGTGGCAGTAGGGCAAGATTTTTCGGGTAATGCCTGGGCGAAGTGTTTAGCTTATGCAAGGGCGATAGGCTCAACGCGAGCCGGTGTAGTTGAGACTACATTTAAAGAAGAAGTTATTGTCGATCTTTTCTGCGAACAGGCTGTTCTTTGTGGTGGCATACCTTCCTTGATTAAGGCTAGTTTTGAGACTCTGGTCAAAAACGGCTACCAGCCAGAGTTGGCGTACATTTCGTGTTTGAAAGAAGTAAAACTTATTTCTGATCTTTTATTTGAAAGAGGTATGCACGAAATGCGTAGAGCAATTTCAAACACTGCCAAATATGGTTCTGCATTAGTTGGACCTGAATTAGTAGACTCGCGCACTAATGCTGCTCTTGACCATGTTCTTGCTCGAATTGAAAATGGTGAGTTTGCTCGCTCATTTAGCAAAGAATATGAAAATGGTTTTCCTGTTACAAAAGAATTACTTGATCAAGAACAAAAATCTACGTTGGATCGCACTGGCAAAGAGCTTTCATCCAGACTTGATTTTTAAAATCATACTTTTAAGTTGTCTATTAATCGGACTTCGTTTAATTTAGCCGCAATTAAAAATACGATTTCTGGATGAAGGTCTGGATTTTGAGTGTCGTTTGAAATTATTTCAAGTGTGTTTGGATTGCACGCTTCGAGATATTGCAAATCAAACTTTAGTGTTTCTGTGCCGATGGTAGCAAGATCTGCCTTAGCGGTCTCAAGAGCTGTTTTGATCGCTAAATTTTGTTTGCGAACTTGATTTTTGAGTTGGTTCAGAATCTGATAGATAGTTGGTGCCAATGCTCTTAGTTCGCTGGTCAAATATTGATTGCGCGAACTCATCGCCAATCCATCTGCCTCGCGCACAGTGGGCAAGCCAATTACTTGTACAGCAAAATTAAGATCTTCTGCCATGCGTTTAATAACTAGCAATTGTTGATAGTCTTTTTCGCCAAAAAATGCCTTATGAGCCTGGATTATGTTAAACAATTTGCTTACTACTGTGGCTACACCTCTAAAATGTCCGGGGCGAAATGTTCCGCAAAGCTTGTTGGTAAGCTCTTCTGGCACATCAACAAAACTTGATTGCTCAAGACCGCGACCATAAAGTTCGCTTGTAGATGGTGTGAAAACAATGTCAACGCCCAGTTTGGCACATAGTTCCAGATCGGCTGCAAGGGTGCGAGGATATTTTTCAAAGTCTTCGTTTGGTCCGAATTGCATTGGATTGACAAAAATAGAGACCGCTACTTTGTCGCATTGTTTCTTGGCTTCTGCAATGAGACTGCCATGACCCTTGTGCAAATTGCCCATAGTGGGGACAAAACCGAGCGTTTGGCCAGTCTGAGCAATTTCGCTCTGTTGCCAAAGTCTTGCTTCGGCTATGGTTTTCGCCTGAAAAATACTAGTTTTTTGCCCTTGAGACAACTTTTACAGTCCATAGTTGTTAGAATCTCAGTATTGTACTTTACACAGACAGAGTAATCCTAGTGCCATTGAGCAAGTCCCGCTTCCTCCTGCTTCTTTTATTAGCCCAGACCCAAATTGCTTTTGCAGCCGAGCGTATTTCAAATTTTGTTGTCAAAACGTCGACTACGTCAAACTTACAAGACGTACAAAGTGCATCGACCAATCTAACCAAAGATAAGAGCAAAGCCCTTGCCCTGGCAAAGCAAGTAGTGGACGCCAACGGCGGTTTAGCCAATTTGAAAAAGTTCGATCACGATGGTTATAGAGTGAGCGGCGTTATTCGTCATTTTTCATCGATGTCCGGATCTGAAAATTCGTTCGATTTCACTTCAGATGTTATGGGTAACAAGCAAAAAATTACCATGGACTTCATGGGGCAAGAACTTGTCACCGGATTCGATGGAAAAACATGTTGGTCCAAACAAGATAATAACGTTTTGCCTGCAGATCCTCTGGCTTCGCTTCGAATAAAAGAAGAAATCGATCACTCTCTTCTTATATTAGAACAACTACTTGAACCCGATCGGAAGCTAGGTTTACTTGAGTCGGTCGATTTTAAGGGCAAGAAATGCGACGTCTTGGTGGCAAAAGCTGACGACGGAAAAGATACTCGTCTTTTTATAGATCCAAAAACGCATCTTGTGTTGCGCTCTGAATTTGATGGCAACGACCAGGAGCAGGGCACGCCTTGCTTGAAGGGCTATGAGTATTTCAATTATAAAACCGTATCTGGTACCAAACAACCAGGGCGCGTGGTCGAGTACAGCGATCAGAAAAAGGTCTCAGACGTAACAGTCAAAAAGTTTGACACCAGCGTAAAACTAACTGAAGAAGTCTTTCAGATGCCTGTTGGCTCTCGAATAGCCAGGCTTGATAAAGGTCCTGTTGAAGTGCCGTTTATTTACTCAAATAATCAGGTTTTGGTCAAAGCGAAAGTGAATGGTGTCAAAGACCTTTTGTTTTTGTTAGATACAGGTGCTACGCAAACCATTCTAGATAGCCAGAGAGCGCGCGAACTGGCTCTTGTGAATCCTAATGCTTCTAAGAATATTTCTATCACAACGGGCTCTGGATTCATCAAAATGCATTCAGTTCAGCTTGAATCGCTTCAGTTAGGTGAGATTAAACTCGAACAGGTTGCGATTGCTACTGCTAAATTGCAGTCTTTATCTGCGATTTCTGATATGGAACCTGCCGGTTTGCTCGGGGCGAATATTCTAAAGCGATTTTTTGTCACCATAGATTATGATAGACAGGTCGTTAGATTTAGCGATCCAGACAACGTTTCCATTCCGGAGCATGCTATTGTGCTTGAAACAAAGCCGAGTCTTGGGATGGGTGGGTTAGCTGTCGAAGGCACTATAGATGGTGGCTCTAAGCTTACCTTCTTAATTGATACGGGGGCTGCTTTTAATCACGTCTCGCGCCCACTAATTGCCGATGTTCTTAAAGATAAAAAGAAAGCAGATATCCTGCCTATCGGCGTTATTAAAGGTCTGGATGGAACTCCGGTGAGCACTGGTGCCATCATATTTGATACCTTAAACATTGGCTCCAATCAGTTTCCAAAAACAGTATTTTCAATCTCTACTGCCGAAGCTGCAACCAATCCCGGTTTGATTTCAGGTGGCAAAATTGCCATACTGGGTAATCCATTTTTTAGCCGCTACAAACTATCTATAGACTACAGAAATCAGCGCATTTTTCTTGAGCGTTCTCCAGAAAAAGAAATAGAGGACGCTTATGAAGAAAAAATCGAAGATGTAATGGCGGCATACAGACGCAGTGGAGGAGCAAATTCTGACTTGAGTTTGGCTAAAAACACAATGCAAAGAATTCAAACTCAGGCACGCACCGAAAAACATGCGGGCGCATCGGCACTGGCTTTGGCTTATGAAGGACTTTTTTTGGGGTATGAAAATAATGCCGAAACCAAGTCTAAATCTGAGTTGAATAAAGGCATTAAACCTGAAGAAATGATTCCTGATAAGTCCATTTCGATGTTCATTCAGGCATACACGCAAGCAATTCGCACCAAGTCAAAAAAGATAGCTGCTCAAGTTTTAAGCGTCTGGGCCGAGCATTTGCTTGAAAATTATCCACCTAGTTACAGCGTTCATGCAAGCAGATTGCTTTCAGAGGCAATCACGCTTTCGCCAGGTACTCCCGAGCCTGTAGCGGTACTTGGTCTGTTTTTATTGCGTCAGCATCAATGTGGTGAGCGCAGCAGTAAGATTAGTCTTGAAAAAGCAGTGGAAGTTGTTAATCAAGCGCTCATGCTAGATCCGTCTAATTGGATTGCGCTCAAAACCAAACTTGAATTTGCTCGTCTGAAACTAGACCCCTGCGAACCTGCGCTCATAGAGTTGCAAATCAAGACTTATTATCCGGGCGTCAAAAATATTTAGACTAATATTCTAAGCGTGTGTTTCTTGTCCGGCTGCTACCAGTTGCAAAACTTGCAAGGGCATCGAGCCGAGCGGCTTGCCGTCCACGTCTAGAAAAACTTCATAGACGCCTTCCTTCTGGAAAGTGAGACCACTGAATGCGCTAATTACTTTGTGAGTGATGTACTCATTTGCAAGCGGTTCCACTTTGACTGGTGGCGACATAGCGATCAGTGAACCGGCGCTGTCCACAATTCTGAATTGATATTCAAAGCCTACCGAAGGTGCTTGAATCTGAGCGAATGAATAAAGCAATGGAACTACCGCTGGGAAAGATTGAGCCGTAATGCCGTTGTAGATGTTTACGCATGAAACGGCGTCGCGGCGCAGTACATCTTGCAAAATGCGCTCGCATAAAACTATGGCAACTAAACGTGGAGCATCGCTCATGATTTCCCCTCACAAGGTTCTGGAGTAAAGTCGTTCAATTATACTTATATAGAGAGATGTGATCTCGGGTTAATGATAATAAGTCGGAGTATTAAGCAGTGCTGAATCCAGAAGAACTCACCTTCGCTCAATGGTTCTGGATAGTTTTTGCAGCTGTGCTAGTCATATTCTTTTTGTGTCGTTACCTAGATCTGACCTATGTAACTCAGCTTTAACTTCGCACAGCTCCGCTACTCTTAAGAGCTAATCTAGATTACATGTGTCTAAGGGTTTGTTGACTTGCCTCATGACATGTAACTACGGTGTTAATACACACCTTTAGATTCTAAGAAAGAAACTTAAGCGAAAAGATTCAAATCTCCCCGACAAACTAACCTCCCGCGACGTCTTTCTCTATTTCACAGAGGAGCGTGCAGGCACTGCGTCTTGGAGTTTTGGGTCCTGTGTCACATCCACATCTAACGAAAGGGAATTGACATGACTACATCTCTTCCTCATGGAGGAGGGGAGTCAACGTCTGTCGGTGCTACCGCACGTCCCAGGAGGCCGTATCTTATCGGCATCACTGGGCAGCGGCGCGTCGGCAAAACTAGCGTTGGCGACTTCCTCTTGCAGCTTGGTGTGCCCGTCTTCGAGACGGAACACATGGCGGCTGAGCTAATCAACCGCCCGGGACCGGCTCAACAGGCGATTCTCGATCGCTTCGGTCCCTATCTAGCCAATCCTGACGGAACCATCAGCCACGGAGCGCTGTCCGTCGTCGTCGCAAAGAATCCTGTTGCAAGGCGGGATCTTGAGACGATTCTCTTCAACCGCACCGTCGAGGCATTGAAGCATCGCATTGACGCTCTGACTGACCATCCGGTCGTCGCAGTGGTCGTGTCGATGCTCTTTGAAGGTGGGTGGAAACGCCAGTTCGATGAGAGCTGGTGCGTCTACTGTGATGAGAAGGAACTCTTCGCGCGAGCTCATGTAGACGGTTTCACCCCGGACCATGTGCGTGCGATGATGGCGACTCAGCTTTCACAAGACCAGAAAGTTGAGCGGTGCAACTATGTCATCGACAACAGTTACAGTCGCGAAGAGACTCGCCAGATGGTGGAAATCACCTACGGCGAAGCTCTGCAGCGTGCGCTTTCGGGTCCGAGCGAGGACACCGCAGGCGATACCACCACTGATCCCGTTGACGGGTCGGATGACACCTTGCACGACAACTGCGACGAATCGGACCGCTTGAAGAAGTGGCTCGAATCGTTCGGCAAACTCGGTATCGAGGAAGTGCTTGCCCGGCTTGGCGATATCGCTCATATCGGCAGTCGGACGGCAACTGCCACCTCCACGATGCGGGTCGACGCCAATGATTCGGATGCAAATCCGATGGCGCGCGAACTCGAAGTGAAGGTGGAAATGTCGGTGCGCAACAGGAAAGGAGGTTCCGACCTCCCTCCCAAGTGCCCGCCAGTTCCGCCGAGTCCCCCGGGTCCGCCTGTCCCCCCTACTCAGCCGCCGGCACCTCCGTGTGGCGGCGGCGATAAGGGGAAGCGGAAACGCTCCTCGTGGGTATCCATGGTCGCTATCGTGGCGATCGTGGTGCTCACCATTGCCGGGTTGTACTCACTGCTTCGTGACCCGGTGGTGAACATCGTCAACCAGACCATAAACCAGGTGAGCGTCGTGATCAACAACGGTCCCGCTACTGTGCCAGGCAACCCTCCCATCATCACTGATGGGACTTGCCAGGCCGGTCGCACCGTCTCGTTCTCGTCGCCGCCAGGTAAGTCGTTTCACTTCATGCCTAACGCCTCGCGCAGACAGGTGTCCATCTGGGAAGCGTCTTTCTCATCCGATTGCAGGAGCGTGTCTCTGCGCGGTCTGGATGCAGGAAGACGTCAGATCATTTGGCAACTGTTCAACGACGCGTACTTCACGAACCTGTCATACCAGTACATCACCGACTACCGCATCACTGGTTCGATTGCGGTGGACCGGTACGAAGGACCCTCAAACACGTTCGCCGGCCGCACGATTTACTCCTCTTACAGGGGTAGCCGTGCATCGGTCGTTGAGCGTGTGGATTCAGGCCAACGCCCAATCTTCAGGGCTGAGTGGACGTCGTCCACGACGCTTTGTGTGACCGAGTACGACCGCAGTTCTGGTCGAGTGGTGCGCACATACAACCTGGATGGTTCGGCGGCTCAAAGCTATCTGAGCGGCGGGACCTACCTGTACTCATTGTTCAACCAATAACCTAGAAGGAAACTTCGCATGAATGCAAATCAAGACGTAGCCCACCAGGGCTACGTCAAGAAGTTGCTTGTGCTGTTCGGGCTGTTCTACTTCGCGCAGGCAGTCGCGCAACAGGGCGGCATCACAGCTTTGCCTGTCTCCCTTTTCTTCAAGGTGACCATGGGTTGGTCACCGGCACAGGTGGAAATTTACACGTGGTCCCTGATCATTCCCTGGAGCATCAAACCGCTCTACGGGATACTCTCGGACTACGTTCCTGTGTTGGGTTATAGGCGTAAGTCGTGGTTGCTCGTCGCAAACCTGATTGCCGGATTCGGCTTCCTGAGCCTGGCTGGCTACGGTAACGAACCTTCCCTGGTTTTCTGGGGGCTCTGCATGACCGCGGTAGGAACCGCTGCTGCAGACGTTATCGTCGACGCCCTCATGGTCGAGAACGGCAAGAAGTACGACGTCACAGCCAAGTTGCAGTCGATTCAGTGGTTCTGGTTCTTCGTGGCAAACATCGCCACGAGCCTGGCCGGCGGCTATCTCTGCCGCTACTTCGAGGCTGAAACTTCGGCAACTGGTGCTGTGGCGGCTCTGCAAATCGCGGCAACAATCGCCGTGGCGGGACCGCTTGTTGTGCTGGTAGCGACCTGGCTTATCGTCAAGGAAGAGCCCCAAAAGCTCGACCTGAACCACTTCAAGCAGACGACCGGCGGCATCTGGACTGCACTTAAGTCCTGGCCGCTCTACGCTGCCTTCCTCTTTCTGGCAGTGTCGAATCTGTCTCCGAACCTTGGAACGCCCTGGGATTACTACACCCTGGACGTGCTCAAGTTCAAGTCGGACCAGCTTGGTTGGCTCGGTGCGTGCGGAGGTGTTGGTGCTGCCATTGGTGCCTGGATTTACTCGCGCTACGTGAGCAAGTTCACCATCAAGAAGCAGCTCCTGCTCGCCATCACCGTCAGTGTGGTGGCAACGCTTTCTCACGTCTTGCTTGTGACACCACATGCCTATACGTTCCATCTGGCGGTGGTGTTGGCGGCTGCCTGGGGCATGGGTGGCGCCATGGTCCTGCTTGCCACGCTTACTCTGGCTGCGCAATGCTGCCCGAGCAATGCGGAAGGTTTCACATTTGCCATCTTGATGTCGGCTCGCAATCTAAGCCTGAAATACGGCGCAGTGTCGGGAGCCTGGCTTCACGAAAATAAGCTGGACAAGAACATCGTCAGCCTCATCTTGCTGTCGGCCGCTTGTACAGCCGTCTGCTACCTGCTCGTGCCGCTGATGCGGACCGCGCAGAAGAGCGACAAGTAGTTTTTTCCTCATCATCTTCAACAACGACCCTATGGGTTAACAGAAAGGACTCTCACATGACTCCCGAACTGATCCTCACCGTGCTCCAGTACGGTATCGGCTTCGTCTGCACCTACGCCGCGCTCAATTTCGTCGCCCCGGCTCTCTTCAAGCTGGGCGTGCTCAACCGCGGCGCCGCGCCGAACTCGCTCATCGATATCAAGGGCCCGGTCTCCGGCTTCCTGGTCGCCGTCGCTATCTGGCTCCTCGGCTGGTTCGGCAGCGAAATCATGGAGCTGGCTCTCGCCGGCGCCAGCCTCCCGGTGCTCGTCTTCATCAAGTCGAACGTCTGGGCTGCCTACGCCTTCTCGATCACCTGTGCCGCCGTCATCACCTGGCTCATCACCGACCTCGCTTCGCGCTGGGTCTATGTCGCCAACCTCGGTGTGGCGTTCGTCATTAGCATCTCGGACACGGTGCTCACGCACTTCGTCAGTCTCGGCTACAACACCTTCGTCGTGCCGCAGATCATCACGGTGCTCAAGTCGATCTACGGCGTTTAACACGCCGGCCGAGGTGACGAGTCGAATTTGACTTGATTCACCGAAGAGGAGGAGTGCTCAAGCGCTCCTCCTTTTCACAATCTAGAAGCATGCATAGGAGGGGAAAAAATGAACCCCGCCACTGTTCAACTTTGCATCGAGTTCGCCTTCATGATGATAATCGGAGGTGTCTCGGGCTACGTATGCACCGGCGTACTTTACCCCATGAAGTTGCGATACAACGGTGACCCCGTTGCTATCGTGCCCATCTTGGGGCTCCTGTGCTTCGGGATTGTGGGGACTTTGATCTTGCTCTACTCGCAGGTCTTCCCGCACACCGCGCCCTTTCATGGTGATCACGCTACCGCAATGGTGGCACTCACTGCACTGGTCGCGGCCTACTTCCCTGGCGCCGGAGTCGGTGTTCTCAAGCCAGTCTTCAAAGACTAGGCTTTTCTGGCTCTACACAAACTAGAAATTCCAGCTTCAAGGAGACCCTCAATGAGCGGAAGTGCAATACTTCTCGTGCTCTTTCTGGTAGCCTGTTTCGCCGATATCAAACTCGGTGGATTGGTGCTGCTGGGAATCATTCTCTGGTTTTTCCTCGGCAAGTAAGCTGAGCGAGGACCAAGAACACTGGGTCAGGTAGGCGCTTGTCGTCTACCTGACTTTCTCTTTTTTTTTATTGTTTTACTAATGTCTATAGTAAAATAATTTGAGAAACAACTCGAGGAAAATCGGCGCCACATGTGGCTAACCGACTCCTCGAGCTTTGAAGACTGGCTTAAGAACACCGACTCCGGCGCCAGGGAAGTAGGCCGCGACCAGTGCAGTGAGTGCCACCATTGCGGTAGCGTGATCACCATGAAAGGGCGCGGTGTGCGGGAAG